>JAALOO010000983.1_pt3 | contig 13741 bp, 5 predicted proteins | sample 7257641 | NCBI WGS metagenome assembly JAALOO01 (sample SAMN14085613, study PRJNA598686) | mite metagenome | biome: ENVO:01001000; feature: ENVO:01001002; material: ENVO:01001226; isolation source: single female mite from University of Michigan culture on fish food culture... ... | reverse complement strand
GAGAGAGAGAGAGAGTGGAATGGCCTCCAGTGGATGGGCACATGTGCTACAGCCACTTTGGAGCCATACTTGGGCAGCGAAGCCAAACGCAGACCAAACCATGAAAGGGATTTCGCAAGGAAGGAAAACGCGGAAACAATGGCCCTCTCTTGAGAATGAGGAGGAGGAGGAGTAGCACATCTGTGACCAAGACGGGGACTGACAGTGCCGGAGTGAGTGACTGGTGCGCAGCTGGCTCCTCACCGACAGCGAGCAGTCACTGAACTACCACCACCATCATTATATTCTACACTGCACTATTCTGTACTACACGATTCCGCAAAAAACAAATGACGTGCAAATAAGCGGTGTCTTGTGAAGAACTTGTGCAGAAGAAGGGGGTGCAAAGACACTTTACCACGCACAGTTTAGCCGTCAAACTTCCTAGTGCACACACTGCAACGCCTCGAGAGGAGGCATCATCATCAGCAGCAACATTCATTCAGTACTAATTAGCGCCATCTCTTCACGGAGAACAATGCTCTGTGAGAGGACAAACAGGAAGAGAATAGGCAGAGAATCGCAATGACTCATTGCCAATGAACCTCGCGTGCGGGGTACGTTGTCTGCCTCGTCGAGTGAGAGAGAGAGCGGAAATGGCTAACAACTGGCGCCTTGTTGTGCTTGTTGTTCTCCAGTACTACTACTAATGTGTGCGAAAGCAGCTTGTGAAGCCGGTAATGATGGCAGCTGCGGCGGCGGCAGTGCAACTTCTTCTTCTTCATCACTTGTCAGCTCTCAATTGCAGTGTCGATTTCCATTCGTCAGCCTCCTCTTCACCGTCAGTCCGACCGCAGTCGGAGCAATCGCCTTGCCAGTCAACAGCAGCAGAAAACGGCGAAGAAGGTGTGCAACAAAGTGGGCGCCCGCCAAGAACTGGTCTGATGACTGGCGACGGCAGCAGTGTGCTTGTGCCTGGCAATTCTTCTACCGTGTCCGCACCTACAGCTGCCATCAGTGCAGTGGAAGCCTGTGCAGAGTGGCACTGCAGCCAGAACGGGCATATCGCCTTCCATTGAGCGGACAGTGAACCCAGCCGAACCAGAAGCCAGCAGCACTGGGGCAGATGCCATTGCAGAGGCAGTTGCGGCGGCAGCACAACGAGCCCAACCCGAATGGGCGCCAGCAGTGGAAGGCAACCAACGCCTGCATGCGCCTCGGCAGCAGCTATACAAAGTGCTCTCTGTTTGGGCAATGTGTTGGGTGTTACCCATTGCAGTTGCAGTGCAGCGTTCGGGTTGGCGATGCGCCCTACATCGTCTGCGGGCGAGAGAGCACTCGCACATACACCTACATTGTCTGCTGGTGTTGCTGCAACTCGCCAGCGCCTTTCTGTGTCACAGCAGTCCTGATAAATAGGCCAAATTGCAGTGAACACGGCCAGGAACGGCAATGGCAGCAATGGCAGAAAGCGCAAAGAGCTCTCGACACTTTGAAGTGTCGTCCATCTCCGCTCTGATGCTGATGCTGATGCTGCCGCCGTCGATGTTGCCGCCATCGTTGACCAAGAGGCATTGTTGCCAGTCTGCAGACACAACAGAAAGGAGCAGCAAAGCAGTAAAGCCCGATAAGAGTGGCTGACACTTTGCTCTGATGGCGGAAGTACTGTGCAGGACAAACACTGCTAGGGATTGCGATGCATGTGCGCACATTCGCACTACCGCACACTTTTAGCAGCAGCAGTACGTACACACACTTCGTGCCAATGACTGGTGCCCACTGTGCCGACGGGGCCGTTCCAGGCAGACTGGCAACTACTTCTGCCAACTCAACAGCGCCAGACAGTGTACCAGTGAACGAGAGACCGTTCCAGGAAATGTACCACCAATCTGTAAAGGTCAATACACCCTGACAGTTGGGCATTGGGCGAGGTCACATACTGCGCAGTGAGATAGGCGCCAAGGGGTACAATCACGACCTGCAAAAAATGCCTTCAGTGGCAGCCTAAATCGGCTGACACATTCGCTTTTTCTGAATCCCGAGTTTGAGTTTGTATTTTTCTAGAAATGAAACTAGCAACCAAAAGAATTGGCAGACAATTGTGCAATAAATAGAATTCCCGATATTTAAGCCGACTTATCCGAAGGCAATGTACAAAGTCCCTAATCTTTTAAGCTAAACAAAAATGAAAAACAACCTTTGTACCAAAGTTGCTCTCTGATGGTGGGCTGTGCACCGTATCTCTGGCGATATATCTCTGTGTATCCTGCAATGAGAAAATAAAACGGCCGTGTACACTGCGGAAAAGTGCTTTTCGGTATAACCACCAGGCGCCAGCAGCTGCCGGACGCCGCATCAGTCGGTGTGGACTGTTGCTTGCCACAGTGAGTCAGACGCCGAGCTTCGGTACACGAAGTAGCTGCTGGCAACTGTAGTGGTGATCATGCCATGATCAAAGCTCACTAGACACTTGATAAACAGGAGAGATTGAATGTCGAAAGTGCTTGCCTACTACAGAAAGTATTTTCCGGTGCAGCTGAATTGCGGCTTTTAAGGAAGCTTTATCAAAGAACAGAAACAGCTGCATTTGTTTTCATTCAAAAATTTAAACACCCTCTGCAATTAATCGTTTTCCAGTTAGTGTTTGGCAAGCAATGACAAACAAATTAAAAATACTCACCTGTTTGCTGCCTGAGAGATTTCTCTTCAGTTACCAATCATGGGGGCATTCTATTTTATCAGGAATTAGAAATTGCTCGCAAAATTAACTGATCGTATGAGGAATGTGTTCTTGAAATCAGACGGTCTTGAAGGGGCTGTTTTGGCAATGAAATGACTCTTTCCTTATCAAGAGGTATCACAAATCACCGATAAGCTTTCAACCGTGACAGAATAAGGACGACGAAATACGATGACGTGGAGTAGCCAGCCGAGCAGACGTCAAAAATGAGCCAGTCGGTCAATGGAATGGTGACCTTGTCTTGGGCAGATGTTCCCCTGAGTTTGCCTGGTAAAAGTGATGGCGATAACGAAGAAGATAGTGACGATGTTGTTGTTGAATGAGATGTTAACTTTTTGAACAATTTGTTGATTTTTTAAAGTACGTCTTCTGTGAACGGTTGCGTTAAAGTGAGATATTTTTGCATTTTTTGCCATCGACTCGATGCTAAACAGCTGTCAAAAGGCTGACCACAAAAACACTTGGGCCTTAGATACGGTTATCTCTACCAGACAGTCACTTTCTACGTCCCCATTCTTTTGTTTTTGCTAAATCAGCAATTTTCAGTTCCAAACTGTAGCCTGTCTTTTCACTCTCATCAACTTGTGTACAACTTTTCAACAGCTGTTTACAGCTTCGTTTCACTACGCACTGCATTCCACTGGTGCAATCGGTTTGTGCAATAACTGTATGTAACCTGCAGACTTTTTCAAATCAACCTTTTAATCTTTGCAGGCGAGCAGTTGTTACTCCTGATCAACAAACATTTTGTACTTTGTGCCAAAAATCAAGAGTCAAGGGAAAAAATCCTAGTCGGTATCCAAACGGCAGAATCATGTTCGCCATTTTTCAACGCTTCTTGGACTGGTTACGAAGTCTTTTCTGGAAAGAGGAACTCGAGCTCACTCTTGTGGGTTTGCAGTATTCAGGAAAAACTACATTTGTCACAGTGATTGCTGTATGCTAAATTGACTTTTATTTGACTCCCTAAGCATTAATTGTGTTGTTATTTCTAGTCTGGACAATTCTCTGAAGATATGATTCCCACTGTTGGATTCAATATGCGAAAAGTAACCAAAGGAAATGTTTCAATTAAAATTTGGGATATTGGCGGACAGCCCAGGTTCCGCTCGATGTGGGAAAAGGTAACGGAGTGAGGCATTGCTTCAAATTAAGGCTTTTAAATGATCGTTTATTTTCTACATCTAAAGTACTGTCGAGGAGTGAATGCCATTATGTGAGTAGTGCGGTTATTTATACTATGAGACATTTTTGTGTAATCAACTTTTACTTTCCCGCTCTTAGTTACATGGTGGATGCAGCTGATCAGTCCAAAATTGAAGCGTCGCGAACTGAATTGCACAGTCTTCTTGGCAAACCTCAACTGGACGGAATTCCTGTTTTGGTGCTAGGCAACAAAAAAGATCTTCCTGGTGCACTAGACGAGAAGCAGCTGATTGAACAACTGTAACTGATTTTTTGCTGCTTCTTTTGAACTCTGCTAATATTTTATTCATTTTCACTACAGCGATTTGGGCTCCTTGCAAGATCGCGAAATATGCTGCTATTCCATTTCTTGCAAAGACAAGACAAATATTGGTACGATTCTTATTCTGATTTTTAACTGTGATTTATTCATATTTTTTTGTTTTCTAAATTCCACAGACATAACTCTGCAGTGGCTGATCAACCACTCGGGTTCTGGCACGCGCTGATCGTCGACGACCTTTGATTACTATTTATCACACTAATCAGCATCAAATCCGATTTGTACCATTGACTACTTTGGGCTTGCCAATTCCATTTTCCTTTACCTAGAATTTATTGCTATTTTACTTATATTAATCATTGTGAACCAATTATTTGAAGAGCACAACTCCAATGAGTGACCTGTTTGACCTGCATGTTTCATTTCTTTCCTCAAGTACAAATCCTGGTTTACAACAACAACAACAACAACTGTCTTGTTACCCACCCTATCCGAGGCAGCAAGTGATAACTAAACCTCGTTTGCCTCCCTCTCCACACACCACTCCTACACCACACATCAATAAGAATTTGGCAATAAAGGCCACTTGTGTTTTATCAGAGCTGCCGCTTTTTGGCAGTCAAATCGCACTGATCACTTTCTGAGACGTATTTAGTGGCAAAGACACCAGACAAAGACGCCTTTCTAATGACTCCTGTCTCAAGACGGTAAGGGTTGACGCCTTTTCAGTTCCAGTGTGAGCCATAAAAGCGAGTGCCATTAACCTGGAACACTGTTCGATCAGTGGGCAAGGAGAGAGAGAAGTGCAGCCACTAGGTGAGTCATTGTAAGTTTCAATCATGGGTGGGGAGCACCAACCACAGGGCGCTGCTCCTCCAGAGCTGTGGTCGCGCAACAGTGGTTTTGCCGCTAAGCAAACTAGCTTGCATCCGTTCACGGCACAACTCTGCCAGCGAGTGTCCGATTGCCTGCACTGGCACTTCACCACTACCACCGCCGCCACCACCATTCTCTGTTTTCTGTTTATCGGCAGCAAGTCGTCGTCGTTGTCGTCATCGTCCGCTCGGCCCCTGACCCCACCACTGCCCAGCATGTCACCGTGGCACTCGTGACCGGGCAGCTGTCATCGATCCCGTTCTTTTCCTCGGACCACAGCCACAGCTAGGCAACGCTGGGATTGCGGTGCTGGGACACAGCCAGAGAGAACTGCCCCGAGAGAGGCCATCTCCATTTCCCAGTGAACAGTTGACCGCGCTCTCTCTCTTCATCACCACCTCCTTCTCCCGGCCCCGATGTGGTCAACTGTTAGTGTCCATTGTCAGCGAAATACCTTTCCAGATGACCTTACCGCCAGCTAGGCTCCTGCCCGTCATTTGTCCCACGATCAGTCCTGTCTCTGTTTTACCCGTGTCCAGGTCTGCTGCCCAGTGTCATGCCACTCCTGTCCTCCTTTTATGTTTGTGATTTTTTCTACATATATCACTCTACACATTCTTCCTCTATCGATCTCGTTCATTCTCCTTCGTGAGATGATCGCATTGACTCAATTTACCGTCTTGTTCTCGGCTCAACATTGAGTGTTTTCCCCATATCCCGTAAGTGTTCACCACCATTTTTGTTGCCAGTTTTAGTTTTTGTGCATTAAAAAGGTGCACTCCCAAAAAGTGCTATACCTAAAAAGTGCTAGTCGTGTCAATTCTTTACTTTTGAAAAATGATCTACCGTAACTTGATCTGCCAGCACTGCTTCTTGTGTTGGCATGTGCGACAGTGCCGCAGACAGCAACGACAGCAGAACACACATACACCAGCAACAGTAGCAGTTGCCTACTGATTGGCCTTATGCAAATAAGTCTGACGGCGGCAGCCTTTCAACTGATTAGTGCTGGTCATAGTCGGTGGCGGTGTGTTTGTGGCGCGGCCAAACTTCAACCGAAGCAGCAGCAGCAACAGAAGCAGCTTTCTGCCGACGTTTCTGGTCAGACCGCACTAATCACCCACCGAGGAGAGTTGTCAATTTTACTTGTCATTGATCGTTTGCGTGTCACTCTTGTGTACTGCTTGCTCAGTGGCTAATTTAGATGGTCAATTTGCTGATATAAAAACCACCACTACAGCTACCAGCACGGACATTGACTTTGCAGATTCCCCTGCATGGCTGCATTATAATTTGCCAGACAATCTTAAGACTGTAATTTTGCCTGCTTTGCAATTTGTCTGGTCGACTACTACTTGTGCCCGCTTGTGAGCTCGCGCGCCTTGACGTACCATTGACACCTTAATTTGATTCTCCGTGCAATCGTACACCCCATGTACTCCGGTGTACAGTGCTCAGGCATTGTTTGCACAGGACGGCGGCAGAGCAGAGCAGTTTGCCGACGTGTTCCAGTCGTCCGTTGAAAGAATTCTCCTTCTCCTGCTTTCACCGGCACCCTGCCTGCCGCACACCTAACCGCAATGCAAACAAGCAAGGCAACCTCATTCCGCTGGCATCAGTTTCAGTTGCACAAGGAGAGAGACCTGCATTACTGGCGCCACTTGCCAGTGCGACGGATGATCATTCTGCTGAAAATGATGAGAACTATCGATTAATCGACAATTACCTGAGAAGGCGAGTCAGTGTTCTACTTGCCAGCAGAGGTGCATCCCCCGTTGGCGGAGAGAGAGAGCGACTCTGAGAAAGGACGCCAATTGCCGGCTGGTCTGCCTGCCTGGCCGACAGTTCAGCTGGCTAAGTAGAAGCCTCTTCAACTGCAACCGACTCACCTGTTCAAGATGGCCCTGTAAATTAGTTGCAGCCCTGCACACTAGTGTGTGTGTGTGTCGTGCTCACTTGCTCACTTGACTGTGGCTGCACGTCACGAGTAAATTAGACGCCATTTGGTGATGAACGGACGCCTGTCCTTCCCCACTGCTCTGCTCATCCATCGTGCACTTGCTCATACCCACGTTTACTCAAATGCCTCCCCCCCCCTCCCTAAGTATTCCCGCTACTGACCACCCAACTGGGCACAATTGAAGCCAATTGACGGCACCGATTAGGCGACTGTTTGTGCGTGTGTGATTGCCTTGAACACTTCCAGGCAGGGAGGCTTATTGCGACATTGCTTGCTTGCTTGCTTGCTTGCTTACCTACCTACCTACTGCCACCGGCTGATTAGATAATAAAAAGCTCAACGACTGAATTAGTGTGCGTTGACAGCGGTCCTGCAGATGGTTACAGCAGCAGCTTACTCTTTAGCAAACATTGGACGATTCTCTCTGCTTAGCACCAGGCGTTGCCGCAAAGTGTCGCCTAGCGCCGAGCCGGTGTGGCAGTGCTGTACCACTGTGATTCAAGCAACTCTATCGATTTAGCAGCGGATTAAGTGTGCACTGTTTTGCCATTTCGCTCGTGCTTCAGCCTTCACTTCATGGATTCACACAAGCAGACACACACACACACACACACACACACACATGTACTGAAGTGCCTGGCTGGGCAAAGCACACCGATGCGAGCAGATGCAGCCAACGAGTGCGAGTTTTTTCGCCTGAACGGCAGTCACGAAATGGTGCTGCTGGGTGGCTTTTTCGCCATTCCGGCCATAGCCCTCGTGTAAGGGCGCAAACTCGGACAACTGTTGATCGCACACTGTTGGCGCAAACATCACCAGCACACACTGCGCCGATGGAACGTAGGCTGACTGGCTGGCTGGCTGGTCGGTTGGTTGGCTGGTTGATGTGTCTGCTGATCACTAATGAGCAGCCGAAGTGAGCAAGGATGTCAGTTGGCTAGATTGTTTGTAAACTCTGACCAGCAATTGTTATGGTTATTCGCTGGCTGCTGTCAGCCCTCCTTAGCAGCCACAAGTGCGGCCAGTGAGTGAGTGAGGCAGTGAGGCAGGCAGGCACCTTCCTGACACCCAGACGGACGGAATGCACAGTGCCCCAATCTGGCCATCTTCCATCTTTCAATACAGTGAGTCTCATCTGTCCGCCTCTCGCCTCTCTTTCTCCTTCGCACTGTCGCCAATCAGACAAATATTTACGCGTATCGGCATTGGTAATAGTCTCTAACCGTTGTGGTTGTCCTTTCTTCCAAGCATTGCCAGCGCCCGCTGATGTGCTCAACCAGTGTGGCTTGTCATTGGCCAGCGCACTAGTGCTGCTGCTGCTGTTCGCTGCTGCATCTCTCAATGCTCTTCTTTGTGCAGTGTTCCACTGAATGTTGTTGCTCTATTTATAGATTGATAGACAGACTGTAACCCAAGATGCTACCGAGACAACTGAAAGTCCGGTGCTGAGTGATCTCTCTCATATTCCTATTGCCCAGCGAAGAGTGTGAGACTCGCCATTGCCGTTTCTGCCATCCACGGCTGCACTTTCCTGCCAAAGCCATCACCAAACACTGCTATTTTTGATAGCCATTTCTCTATCACCATCCTGTCGTGGTTAATGTAAGTTTAGCTTTGGCAATGTTTTGTCTTCTTTTCATTAACTTGGTAAATTGAAAAATTGACTTTAGTAGGCGATTCTGTTCCATTAGCGTTGAGAGTTAACATGCCGTCTTATTTTCGAATAATTACCAGTGTCTGACAATTCACACGTCTCTTAATGTCGCTCACTTTCGATCAATCATTCTATTCTTCTTCTTCTTCTCCTTCTCCTTCACTTGATAGAGAAGGCTTGGTCAAAGGAGAGGACAAAAGTCAATCAAAGTCAGATAGTCTGCTGCGGCTGCCGTGGCGTGTACGCCTTTGCCCGCCTCGTCGTTGTCATCCGAAATAGTGCCGGTTTGCGGTGCAGCAATGAGATTGTTGGCACAACAAATGGTCTCCCGCTACTGGACATCATTCTAAGCATCTTTCCAAGTCTCGCCCTTATTACCAGTGACTTCCAATTAGGGCACAATTGGACGATGCAGTGCCAGAGCAGTGCCATCGCCGAGGAGCATCTCTCCCTCCACTGAAGCAGCAGTGTCTTCTTCTTGTCAGCGACCCTGGCGCTCTTCTATTTTGACGCCGTCCATTCATCATTGAAGGAGCGCTTAGTGTATGCTTATCTCGTCACCATCGTCTTCCCTACTGGCCATTTCATTGCCTGGTTTCTTTGCCACAAAATGAAATCGTTGGCTACATATTACGCCACAATGTCCTCCACACACAAACACTGTCGGCACATCTGCGCGACGGTTATCCAAATGGCAAAAAAGTAGAAGGCCTCTTTCAGTGGTGTGTGAGGCAAGTGTGCGACACTGTGCACGCTGTAGTACTCACTTGTTGCGCTCATTTGTGGCTCCGTCTTCCGTTTAATTGGTCTCAATCATTCGGAGCGGAACTGTTTTCTGCCATGTCACTCTCACATATGGCGCTCTCGTCTTCTTTGCTCTGGTCTTTGGCGACTGTTGTCAGTCAACAAGGGCAATAACAACAGCAGCTGCTGCTGGTGCTTCATCAGCGGCCAGTGCCGGTCCTTCAGCATTGCATCGACAATGGACGGCAGTGTCATTGGCGCCAATTAACACTGCGATTATAGTGACACAACAATCGCCAGTTACCAGGACAGTGGCTCCCTTGAGTCCAGCCAGTCAGTTCAGTGTCTTCTGTGGTGGTGGCTCACACTCAACATCACAATCTCATTTTCGCGCAAATGTCTTTATGTCTGTCTGAGTGTCCTAACCCAAACGACTTGACAGCAGCAGCAGCCGGTGTCGGTGTCGACGAACACTTTATCGCGCTTTCTCGAGCGGTTGCGATCTCCTGATTGCCGCCATTGCCTCTAACCATTTCCCACTGCTCCTTTCCTCTCGGAAGCCTTTGTTTGTCCTCACCACCCGCTAATGGATAGTCAGTGTCAACCATGATTCTCGCATTCAGGTGCCATATACACGTCTCTCTTTCTCAGCCAATCGACAGTCAGCTTCTTCCCCCCTTTCCGAACTTCAGCCATGGCTCATTCGTCACGGCCACTTCTAAGCTGAAAACCGTGAACAACCGTCTTCAAAGGGAATGCTGTGTTCAGGCAAGTTCTCTAGTCGCTGACAGTCGTTGACCACTCTGACTCTGAGTGACGCTTCAATGACGCCTCGACACGCCATTGTTTGCCCCTTTCGACACACATCTCTCTCTCTCTCTCTTTCTTTCGTTTCCTTACATGGAATTGGCCCTTTACTGCCACTGCCACTCTCGGTGGTACTGAAGTCAGTCTCAGTCTCGCTGAATTGCCCTTGTCGAATGGTGCTCACTCAGCTAATATCATCACCATATGATACCTTCTCTTCTTTCCAGTAATGAGTAATAGCTGCAGCATTAAACTTTAACTTCAAAAAGCATTGCACCTAACGGATTATTACTTTGTCTGCTGCTGATGTTGATGTTTGGGCAAAGAAGAGAGGCACTCTCGCTGCATGTGACTTGCGCTGACTCTCGCGCACTAACTGCCCTTTGGTAGCGCTCTTTTGCCCTCTCGGGCAAAGAAAGGTAGCAGTCCGTCGAAGTACTCCGCCGCTGGCTAATTGATTCCGTGCGACGGAGCCATCTCACCGGTTTTGTTTCTGATCGAACCTGACTGCGCCTTCCCGCTGCTGGCAACAAAGCTCATAAGTGTGAGGTAGAAACAAACAAACCGGCAACGGTGGTTCGAGGTCAGGTCGCAGGCGCCATTAGAGCTGCTGCTGCTGCTGCTGCCTCCCGCTCTTTGGTTGCATTGTCCTGCAAACCTGTCGCCGAAATGGAAGTGCACATGGAGAAAGAGCGCCAGAGAGGTGCTTGCTAACGCTCGATGGTCGTCGAAGCAGCCGCCTCCGAAGTGCTGCTACTGCTAGGCAACTTTGCTCGTAGCATTCTTCACCACTTGCCAGCAGCAGCAGTGGTACCACTGCCGATCGATTCCCTCGTGGCAAGTGGCCATCTTGTAGCGTTAATAGTACACCTGAAACTGCACATACACACGCTAATCGCAAAACAATCGGTGCTAGAACACAATCACTTACGCACTTTTGGCAGTCGGTCGCGCCGGACACGATGTGTGCCCCTTTTCTGTTCTTTTTTCGGTTATTTTGTAAGCTCTATTCCACGCTGCCTACGACACATCCTTGTCAATTTATTAGCATTTTACAATGAGCTTGACATTCCCGAATGATGCCAAACTAGTCTTACACTACTGCTGCTTTTATACCAATTTTATATTTTAGCACTTAAATTGGCGTGCACTGTGAATTACCCAACAACGACAACGACAACAACTACACACTCTTGACCATGTAACCGAGATCTGCAGCTTCTCGGCTCACCTCTTTCTCAGGCTGTGGTCATCAGCCTATGGCGCGGACAGCCTTTGATGGAGCTTTTCTTTCACCCTTCCACCCTCCTTCCTACCTCTCTTTCTCTATCAGTGCTTCACGTAATCAATCAACTTATCGCATCTGTCGAGTAATCTAATTGAGCTCAGGCTTTTCTCTTTTTACTCTTTCGGTGCCATCACACACACAGACCAATTCACTAGAGTGCGCACATTTTCATTGGCGCCTCTGCACTGATGCTTTTTCTCTCCTGAAAGCGGACTGATGCAGATAGTGGTGATGATCCGCCCGAGTCTTCCTCACAACGGTGAAAACATCGACTGAGTTGAGTTCAGCATTACTGAACTTTAGACTGTAGTAGTAGTAGTAGCTGTGCTTTCTGGGAGCTGCAAATGCAAATGGCCTCTCTTCCTCCTAAAACACTGCAGCACTTGCGCACCGACAGTCATTACAATTTATTATTGCATTACCACTGTTTAATTATTCGTACCAGCAGAAACCAGACAGTACAGAAGTGGCGGGTAGTTACTAAGTGTGCAGAAGAACCAGCCGACGGCGCTGGCAGTCGCCAAGGCAGGTCACTAAGTCGACGGATTAATAAGGCCAGATGTCTCCATTGCCGATGCAGCATCAGTGAGAGCGGAAGAGAGGCATAGAGAATTGGAAAGGGAGTGAGAGAGAGTCGGGTCATTTGTCTGCATCCTAATGCCCAGACAACACTGTCGTCTGCATTCCACTGACTGGTAAGCATCGCAGGGCAAATATAAGCTCATTCGCCGATTCGACACGTTTCGACTCGAAGTGACTCTATGACGTCCTTACTGTGTGTTTTTCTTGGTGATTGACACTCCGTGCTGATGCTGGTGCTCTTGGTGATGCTCTTGGTGGTGCTGAACTAGCTTCATGGCTTCATGCAAACCGATGACAGACAGGCGCCTGGTAAGGGCGCAGTGAGTCACCACCAGCACCCCTTGACAGCCAGAGACAGCAATCGAACGAGAACGGGAGAATGGCGACGCGTGCCAACACGCGATGACTCACTCATTCAGTGGATGCAACTTGATGGAAACTGAATTTGGTAGTCATTTAATCAGCTTTTGGCAGTCTTACTTCGTCGATGAGTGCACTTGTGTGTGTTGCAGTGCTACTGCCTGTCTATTTGCATGCATCTGCGCCGGTATTGCATCTCAATTGCACTGCTCTCTGTGTTGTCAGCTTTAATCGGATGTGGCTCCCTTTTAACGATGTGCATTGGCGAGACTGTCTTTAGCAACTTCAACTGCAACTGCTTTGCTATTCTCAGTTTTTTTATTCGCCCTACAGTTGCCCATCTAAAATGGAACATCCGTCTTCTTCTTTTTGTAGCATTGTACCAATTAGCGTGATATCAAATCACCATTAGTCACTTGTATTTGATTGCCACTAATGAAGTGATAATACAGTGGAGGCTTGTTCATCAAGTTACAAACAGAGAAAGAAAGAGCAAATAGAAGTTAGATAATAATAACACTGTTGATGATGGTTGTGCGGAGACAAATGCCTGTAGGGAGGAAATGACAAGCTGTCATTTAACCATTTGCTTAATATGAGCTCAATGTCAGATAAGTTCTGCAACAACCTTCTCAGCAAAACTTTTGTGTTTAGTTAACTATTTTTACATGCTTTTTCAACTTTTATAGTCGCCATAACTAATTTTTTGAAGCGCTTCTCAACCAATATTTGTTGCAGTTGTTGGTATTGCATCTTCGGCATCTTCAGTGGTGTGTGTGTATGACCTCGTCAGCAATATTCTGTCGGTGTTGTTTGTGCCTGTAATTAAAGTTAAAGTTTTAGTTACAGTCTTGTTTTTACGCAATTTTTGGTGATTTACGAAAGCAATAAGATGAGAGCTCAATGATGCTTCTTTCGATGAAAATGTGCGCGCACTGAACCATTGTGCAGCAGTGGGGTGCCTTCTGGGTCTTCGGTACCGCCACCGCCGCCGGTGTGTTTCCCTAGTCACCAATCACTGATGATTTATATGATGAGCGTTCACTTAGCCACCATCCTGGTGTCGTGTTTCACCGTGCTAAAAGCAACTAGTGCTCAGTATCGATGAAGAGCATTTCCATTTGAATGCAAATGCTCTTTGTTTTTGCCCCGCTCAAACCATCATGTTTGTTCTTTCTCTCTTTTTCTCATTGACTGTTCACACCGTTCAGCCGTCTGGCCATAGCGGACTGGCGAATCGAAAATGATGATCGTTCAAAGAAAGGCGCTCTTTTGTGCTGGCA
>JAALOO010001729.1_pt1 | contig 13747 bp, 8 predicted proteins | sample 7257641 | NCBI WGS metagenome assembly JAALOO01 (sample SAMN14085613, study PRJNA598686) | mite metagenome | biome: ENVO:01001000; feature: ENVO:01001002; material: ENVO:01001226; isolation source: single female mite from University of Michigan culture on fish food culture... ... | reverse complement strand
TCTCTCTCTCTCTCTCTCTCTCTCTCTCTCTCTCTCTCTCTCTCTCTCTCTCGCATATTGTCGCTGCACAAAAGTCGATTGTGTGCAATGTCTTGGTCTTGGCCGTCGTCGAGGAAGAAGAAGAAGAAGCCGTACAGTCTCGACAGCAGCATCAGCAGCAGTTGCCAGTTTAGTGCTCTTGTGGTGGTCCTGGATCACTGTTTCAGTTTGGAGTGGTTCAGATTTGTCAGCGGTTCTTCCACCAGCTCTTTCACTTTCTCTTTGGTGCTCTTTCTTCTCCTCTTTCCCTTTCCTTTCTTCACTTGGCTTTAAATTTCAGCTCGCAATCTGCTAGATTGCATTGCCACCACCACCACCGCCACCAACTACCATATTAATAATTAAGCACCAGGGTTCAGTTTGCTGCTGAACTGCTGTATGTGGAGATGTGATCGTCGTCGTCGTTTGGGGGGAAGGAAGGGCTCTCCTCACTCTTCTCCACTCTCCTCAGGATTAGTTTTCAGCAGACTGTATTTAGTTTTTCTCCTTCCTTTGATTAAATTTTAATCTATCTAAAGTTTTCGGGCAGACAGAGCAATGAGCAGCATCAGTTCACTGAATCACTCACTCACTCACTCACTCACTCACTCTTCAAATCATCATCATCATCGTCATTTTTGCTGTTGTTGTTGTTGTGTCTGCTAGTACCGGCAGTTAAGCTGTGTCTATTTGGATTCCTTTTGCCGAGAGGGATGTTATTCTTGTTGTGGTTGTTTGCTTGCTTCTACTGCCGCTGCTGCTGGCGATGATTAATTGACGACGACAGGCCTGGTGGGGAAGTGGCTGCTGCTGCTGCTTCGGCTGGTGCCTTGCTTTTATGATTCGATTTACATCGCACCATTTGGCCAATTTGTCTGTTTGGGCAAGCAGTCAGGCAGGCAGGCGCAGGATTCTGTTTTGTTCGCTCTTTTGCCTCCTCCGCACAGCAATGACATCCTGACTTCTCCACTCTGCTTTGGCTTTAGCACTTTTGCTCCCTCTCTCCCGCTTCCTTCTACAGTAGCCAAGTGTAATTGGCGTTAGGATATATCATTACGGTAATTGTCTATTTAGTGGCTGCTGCTGCTGCGCTGCCATTTCTGCTGAGGCTGTCGAAAGCTGTGTGTGCAGTGAGCGTGGTCGTTCTTTCTTTCATTCTTTCCTCCTCCTCGAATCGAATGCATAATTTGCCCATTAATAACGACACCAATCAAGTGGTGGTGGTGGTGCTGCTGGGGTGATTCAGTAGCGTCCCAGACGGTAGTGTGTTGATGGCCGTGGCCGTGGTGGTGGTGGTGGTGGTGCCCTCCTTCAATTGTTGACTAGAGTGCATGCACAGCAATTCAATTCCCTTCTTCTGACGACTTCTTCTCAGCTTACACTTTCACCAGTAAAAGTGCTCTGCAGTATTTGCTCTCTATCTCAATGATCGAGCTCTTGGTCTTCTCTCTCTCGGTGATCTGAGTCACAGAAGGCAGCAAGTGAATTGAGGCACGCTCATTACTCCAGTGGAGTTAATGTATCTTTAATTTTTTTCTCTTCGCTCTCTCTCTCTCTCTCTCTCTCTTCGCTCTCTCTCTCTCTCTCTCTCTCTCTTCGCTCTCTCTCTCTCTCTATCTTCTCGTTCTTCACTAACAACAATTTGACAACAGAGTGAGGAGAGAGTTGGCGACTATGTTCCAGCATTCTGCACATGGAATAGAAGCAATGCTTGCTGTTTATTCCGACTCGTGCAGACTCGGTACCAGCCTATGTACTGCCGCACTTGTCTCTCTCTTTTTGACTGTCTGTTTCACCCTACTGCTACTACTACTACTGCTCTTCTATTTGCTCTAATCGGCCAGAGTGCATTCAAATCATTAACTGCTGGCAAACTGAGCTGAGTTGAGTTGCCAGTGGAAAAAAAGTGAGTAGTGAATGAATGAAGAAGACGAGCAGCAGCGGCAGCACTGATAAGGGAAGGAAACATTTGCCAAGTTGACTGTGTGTGGAGTGTTTCCGCTGCCGCTGCTGTAGGAATGCCTTTCTATGCATTTTACCATTCTCTCTGCACTTGCTTATTTATTCCACTGGGCAATTAAGTTAACAGCAGCAGCAGTGGTGGTGGTAGTGTCGTAGCTTCTCTGTGTAGTCAGTTCCTGCCTCGCTCGCTGGCGCACACCCTGGATGTATTTAATAACCGCTTTTTTAAATTTTGTGAGCACTCCAGCAGCGGCATCAGCAGTAGAATGCAATCTGCCTCTGCAATCTCTGCTCGCGCCAGCAATGCCCCTGTGTTTTCTGTGCTGATGGTTTCTGTTGTCTGTTGTTGTCCGAAAACTGTGAGTCTCTGCAGTGAAGTGATCATCATCATCATCTTGATTTGTGAGGTGCACTGACCAGCGTTTTCAAGTCCTCTTTTCTTTTTTATTTATTTAACTTTTAAAGCTTCACTGCAGTGCATATATCTGCCGGTCATCAGCTCTCCAGTTTGGAAGCTGGCAACTCTCTTGGCAGCAGGCACTCAAACTAAACACGCAACTCTACAATAAATCTTGCTCATTAGGATGATAACGCCGCTCAGAGTGAATGTGTATCGAATGATCTCTCTGCCCCTTCCAAGTCACTCTCAAGTAACCATTTGCTGCACACGGCTTCCGCCGGTGCAGCAGCAGACTTCAGCAGCAGCAGCAACTACTACAAGTGCTGCTGCACACACTTGAAAGTCGGCGGCGGCGATTTAACAAGTTTTATTCCGAGAGTTACAACTGCGCCTAGCTCTGTAAGAGAGAGGCTGACAGACAATTTGTACATGGCAGGCGGCAAGCACAGACTGGTGCTGGCTGCTGCCTGCCCGATTTGCATGCTCAACCCTAATGATGCTAATGATTTTGATTGGACCGGGCAGTTCTAGTACTGCTGGCTGGCTCCTGATGACGACCAAGTTGCTTGGCGCCAAGTGTCGCTGCTGTTGCCTGCGATGATGTACTAGACTTGCTTTATATGTGCTCTCTCTGTGTGCTCCTGAGCTGATGAGCTCGATTATGGAGATTGTGTGTGTGTGTCCCCGGCACAACTCGCTCCAGACTGACTTTTGCTGTGTGCTGAAAAAGGAGGAAGTATGTGTGATGCGACGACGTTCCTGCCTGCTTCCCTGTGCCCTCCACATCGATCGGCATCGATTGCAGTCGCAGCAGCAGCAGCAGCAGCCCGCCTAAGTGCATCATTACCGAGCACTATTACCACGACTACTGCTCCAGCAGACGATACATTTGAGCCTGCTCGAAGCTGAGTGAAGCCCAGCCAGTCAGTCAGTCAACTGCCGCTTTCTTCAGGTCGACGATGATGGTGACCGAATCTCGGTCGTCGCATTTTTCTGCCACTGCCGCTGCCTTCCATTGATTAATTTGCTGTTCTCTGTTGTCGACATTGTTTGAGCGCCTCTCTGCACTCGCTGAACTAGCTGTCGTCGTCGTCGTGTTGTGATTTTGTTGATTGTGTGTTTGCTTTACTTTCCTAGCTATTTTTGCCGGCAGACACAGGAGTCCTTTCTTTCTTTCCCGGCGGCTCATTCCTCTGCTGCTGCTGCTGCCTCCATCTCAACCTTTTCACTTCCATTTGCTGTGTGCGCCTAATGGCGCATTCTCTACTTCTTTTCCCTTTTCCCTTTCTGTTTCTCTTTTTCTCTGCTCTGTGTAATTCAATTGGCTGATTGCATTACAAGCCGATTATGGTCAGTGCTCTGCTCTGTTCCTGCTGTTGCTGTTTCTGCTGTTCCTGCAGCTGATTGGCCTAATGTGCTCTTCGTGTTCTTTGCTTTGCTTTACTTTACTCTGATAGTTTTCCCCTTTCCTTACCTAGCTGTTTTTAGTGTGTGTGTGGTGAAAGTCGCACTTCACTCTTTGTCTCTGGTTTTGGTTTGTTGCCTGTTTTCTTGCTCTGGACTGCTCTGGTCGCTCTTGACGCTTGCTCGCCTGCCAAAATAAAGAGTCGACAGACAGTTGAGAGTGCGTCTGGAGAGTCTCATCTCTCACTGCTGACTGACTGACTAAGTGTACTGCAGAGAAGGAGAAGAGGACAGTGATAAGACCTATTAGGAGATTACAAGATTATCACATTAGAAATGACACTGCAACAGCAGTAGCAGCAACAGCAGCAGCAAATGGAGCCGAATTTGCTAATTGTCTGTGTTGTCTGTCTGGTGTGTGTGTGTTTGCTAAGATGCTGCTCTTTTCCTTTTCCTTCTTTTCCTTCTTTTTTTCTCCGTTTGTCTGTTTGTGTGTGTAATGCACACTGACGGCAGCAACAGCAAAAGAAGTAGTCGATCTGCAGTCTCTCAACGTCGTCTCCAATGTGTATCTTCTTTTTTGCTTTGCTTCTTTCTTTATTCTTTGATCGCCGCGACTTCTGATCGCTTCTCTCCTGGGAAGACGGCAACAGCAGCAGCCGTCTTTTCTTTCTTTCTTTCTATTCTCCCAAGCAGACTCTCCCGATAGTTGCCGTATTTCTTTGTCTTAGCCATTCTCTCTCTCTCTCTCTACCTCGAAACACAGCAGAAGCAAAAGATGTTCTGTACTGTACTTTTGTTGTACATTGGTGCCTGCCGCCTTTCAACAACAATCGACTCGATGACAATTGATCGGTTCAAGGTGTGTTCAGCGAGCCTAACGAAAAGTTGTCGAAAAGTTTTTTGACTCTCTGCCTGTTTCAGTTTCAGCTGCTGTCTACTACTACTACTGCTGCTTATCAGGACTAATTATCTTGATGACAACTTTGACTCTCTGTTGCTGCTGATGTTGCTGATGCTGACTTTGATTTGCCAATTTTAGCACAGTACAACTTCCTCCGCCTCCACTCTCACAGTTGATTGGCTGTTGTTTTGTTTTGGTGACAGACGACTTCTCTCTTTCTCTCTTCTGAGACAATATTGGATTCCTCTCTTATTTCTCTCATTCTCTTGGCGCATTCTCTGACAGCATACGGCCAATGGAAATGATGTTGTGTGTCTAGTCGGGAGGGATTCGGGAGCTGAAGCTGTTTGAGTATGTGTGTGTGTGTGTGTCTGTTTTTGTTTGTGCCCTGCTCGTTAAGCCGAGTTCTAGCCCAGCTAAACTCCAGGGACAGCTCTTCGGAGGAGCTGAAGTTGCTGCTGTCTTTGCTGTTATTGCTGTTGCTCTTTTGCTTTAGATGGATCCTAGCAAGAGTTGCAATCTATAGTGAGAGAGCTACAAAATGAGCTAGAACTCTAGAACAGCGATGTTTAACTAAGTGCGCGCACGATAACACACACACACACACACACACACACAAAATGAACAAGCTAAACGCGCCAGAAGCTCTCGAGAAGCTTAACTAGCGACTCTGTCTTTGAGTGTTTTGATGCACGCCAGCGGAATCCCTCACTTTTCATCCCTTTTTCTCTCTGGTCTCATTCTGCCACTTCTCCAGACGATAACAATTTAAACTGGGTAATGGTTATGACGACCAAGGCGAGAGAGAGAGAGAGAGAGAGAGAGCTCTTCTCTCATAATAAGCAAAAGAAGGGCACACAAGAAGACTTTTTTTCCTATTAGGCGCGCGAGCATAATGAGAAGATTGAGAAGAATGCTCATGAGCAGCTCTAGGGGGGCTATTTCCCCATTCCTCTCTCCATTCGTTTTGTTTCCTTTTTCATCTCATTTCTAGTTGCTAATAAAGAATACGAACTCGAGGTGCTTTTTGCAGTCTTGATGAGTCTGTTTCAGTCTTCCTCTTCTTCTTCCGAAGTGCGTTCACCTCATCTGAAGTGTGATCAGGCAGGCAGGGTGTGGGGCAATCATCATCATCATAATTAGAGTCTCTCATTCTCCTCGCTTACTTGTTGCCATTTGGGACTGTCGTTTGTGCTGCATTTATTCTCTAACCTCATCTCTTTCCTTCTTATCTCCTTTCCAGAATCACCTTTTTCAAGTGGCAATCTTCTTCTTCCTCCTCAAACCTTACTACTTCAACTCATCTGACAGCTCAAACTCATACACTCATCCTCATCTTCTTCCTCCTTTCTACCTTCCTCATCTCATCGCAGTGTTCCGGTAAGTGTCTTCTTTCTTTTTCCTTTATTCATTTTGCATAGCACATAGCTCCCGTCAGCTTGTGAGCACTTGACGTGTTTCACTTTGAGTATAATATTCAGGATTCTACTAGGAGGATGCTAGGTCTTTACTACTACTACTACTACTACTTCTCAGCTGCGGCTGTGTTTTCGGTTTCTGTGTTGTATTGTGTGAGATATTAGTAGGCGCGAGCGATTCAATTGCCAAGTGTGTGCTCACTCTCTCTCACTTGCGAAGTTGCTCTCTCTCCCCTGAATTGCATTTGGCCGATTATTTCCTACTTTTCCTTGGTTCGTATTAATGCGTCCTTCTCACCATCTACATCGATAATACTCACTTGGTACACTGGCTGCTTACACTTTCCTTCCTTTCCTGCCCGGCTGATATGCTCGGTAAGATGGCAGAAGCAGTGGCAGTTGCAGTTGCAGTGGCACAGTAGCAGCCATCAATCATTGCTATCACGATTTAGTTGCTACGACTTGCCTATTGCCTATTCCTATTGCCCATTGCCGCCTATCAAGTGCTGGGCTGCCGGCGCATATTGTTCGCACTTCTTCTACTTCTATTAGATCCATATATTCAGTAGTGAGGGAGTGAGTAGCTCGATGGAGATGGAAAAAAAAGACTGAGGAAATATCAATCGAGAGTGATGGAGAGAGTGAGTGAGTGAGAATGAGCAGGGGAGGGTGATTAACATAACAGTGTAGTGTCGCGGTGTGCTGCTGCTGCTGCTGTTGCTTTGTTTCGATTCGATTAGAGCAGCGGCAGCAGCAGCCATCTCGTTTCCCTTTCCCTTTCCTCCACTGTCCTTGGCGGCAGTTTTAATATTTTTTTCTATTTGTCAAAAAATGCCCACACACCCCAGCCGAACCAGCACTAGTGGCTGCCACTTTGCTGATAATCTGACGCCGCTCTTTCTTCTTTTTTCCTTGATGGTGGTGGTGCCATTTCTGGCAGGACCCCTTCATTCTCTGCCTCTCTTTTGTGTGCTCCCAAACAGCATTTGACAGGTTTCAGTGTGGAGCTGTTTGGTTGCTTGGTGGCAGCTCTCACTGGCTGCCATCGTTTGCCGCTTCGCTTTCATTACATTCGCTCATGAACACGTCATTCATAAATTTAAATATATAAAATATGTTTCATTCACCACTACCTAGGTCTAGGGTTGCTGCTGCATTTCACACTTGGTAAACTGCAGCTTCCATTGGCTGCCGACCGAGGCTTTCGCTACAAATGATAATTTATGTTTTGACTGCTGCTGCTGCTGCTCCTTTTCGAACTGGTCTGCTACTCTTTTCGGTGTGTTGTGTTGTGTTCCATGCATATTCGCTCAAACAGCTCACGACACACATAGATCGACGTCGATTGGTTTTTCGTTGCTGCCGTTTCTGCTGTGAACTCCAAAGCGCACAGCTGAAATATTATTTTTATTTGGTATTCACGGCACACACACACACACACACAGTTCTCGCAGTCCTTTTCTCTGGTTTCAGTGCCCAGGCTTTCAGTTCTCAGTTCTGAACCACAGCCGCGGCCGTCGCCGTCGTTCAAATTAATCACATGCACAGCTCAGACTCTGCACAGGCACACTGAGTTGTGGAAGGGGAAAGTGGCACGAGAGAGGAAGATGTCTCTCTTTCCTAGCGTCCCCAACTGCGCATTTATTTTAATTAGCCCGCCTAATAATTTACAAGTTTTAAACAAGTTTAAATTAGGCCTCTGATGCTGTGCCTGCGACACACACACACACACACTATGTTGTATCGTGTGTGTTGTGTAGAGAGTTCTGCTTTGGCATTCAAATCATCTGCCGAAATTGGGCTGTTTGCTTTTCCCACTTTCTCTCTCTCGCTCTCTCATTCGCTCCTCGTTTACACATGGGTAATTAGGTGCCGTTGATGGTGATGATGATGCTTGCGTGCTGAAACCTTTCTATTTCTGCTGAGGGCATGTCCCCTACTCTCTCTACTTTCTCCTCTGTGATTGCTTGTTTGGGGCAAGCACAGTGTCGTCAATGTTCTGTTTGTGTCCTTTCGTTTACTTTTCACTTTCTTCTCTCTGCTGCTGCTGCATCGTCAATGACCAGGCCAGTCCAGTCTAGTCCAGGCACTGCAATGTCCATCGGCCAAATGTGCAAATTCATAAGCGGCCAATTTGTTGCCATTTCGCCCAGTGACGACGGCGGCGGCCTGATGCTGCTCTGTCCGTCTTGTACTGAGTTTGGACGCCTCGCTGGAGACTGATTCCTTCTTTTCTAATTTACAATTTCCATTTGTAACCAGACTTGCCTTGCTATTTACTGAGTTATTTACTGGTGGAACGACTTTTGCCTGGTCTGGACTGAACAGCAGCAGCAGAGACTTATTAGATGAAGTGTTTTCATTCTTACTCGCTCTTGTGTTGGCTGTCCAAAATTTCAGCTGTCTCATTTTTATTCTTCTTCTTCTTCAAAGAGAAAGCGAAAACTTGTTATGTACACAAATTTAATTTGACTTTAAAGTAGAGAGAGTCTTTTTGCACTTCATTTTCTTCGCTCCTTCTTTTTTTAGTTCTGATTATTCCAGAGTACAGCAGTCGCTGGATTAGTCCTTTTCAACACCAGTGTGTCTTGTGCGTGCCAGTGAGAAAAAAGAGTGTATGTAACAGTATCAACACATTGGGGGTCTCACTACTGTACTCCCATTTCCCATTTGACCCCCTCCCCTTTTCCATGGCCTGTTTGCTCAATCGACTGTTCACAGCCTGTGCTCGGTGGTGGTGGTGGTGGCCATTGTGTGTGTGTGTGTTTCCATTCTGGTGAAGCATTGCCGGCACCCAATCGATCTGCAGCAGCCATCTCGCTCTCGAGTAGTCAGTAATTGCATTTGCATTAGCCCAGCCAGTTCGAGAGTACAAGTTTTCAGCAGTAGTGTGCTCCAGTGTGTTGATAGTGTGTGTGTGCATTGTTCTTTTCCCCCTTTATTCTCTTTCTTTGACTTGCTGCCTTCCCTCCCGCTCTCTCTCTCACTATCTCGCACTATTTGCCTGATTGATATGTCCAATTTCGCTGATTGAGGTGGCTGCTGCCGCTGCCGCTTCAGTTGTTGAGTTTTGGAGGCACCACTTGAAGGAAGAAGTGGTGGGAGCCTCGTCAGCGAGAAACTGCGCCGCGAATTATTAAAAAGACATTTCCATGTTTACTTTTTTCTCTTCTTTTTCCGCCGAGCGATTCGATTCGATTGTCGATTCTCCCAACTTCTTCAACTGTTTCTGTTCTCTTTTTCAGTTTTCTGTTTTCGAAAGAGAAAGAAAGGGTTTCAACGATTGCCAATGCTGAAGAGTAGTGCAAACTACCGTGTGTTTCAATTGCTATGCCAAAGTTGTCTTTTCTGTCTGTCTTTCTCTCTGTGCGTATGTTTTAAAATTTGATTGAAGCGCACGAGCACTCTCAAAAATTCAAGTGTGTGCTAGTTCTTTCCTTTTAGTTTGATTCTCCTGAATTTTTAGAGGTTTAGTTTTTGAACTGAAAGTAGCAGCTGCTATTCCTGTTTTTGTTTCTCCTGAGTGTTCAGAGGACGGTAATTGTCCAAATTAAGCCTTTTTAGCCCTTTTTTCACTTGAAGGAGAACTGCATTTGCCGCCGCCGAGGTGCTCGATTGTTCTCAGGAGGAGCAGAGAACTGACGCCGATGTTTATCGTGAAGTGTGCCAAAGTGTGTACAGCGCGCGCTAAGCTCCTGAGACACTGTTGTACTTTTTCTCCTTCCTGATCGACGGTGAGTGTGTGTGTGTGTGTGTTTGTTTCCTCCTTTTGTATATGTCTTCTCTGATTTGAATCGACAGGCGAAAGAGAGCAAGAGAGAAAGAGAGAGAGAGGGCACAAATCGACAGAAGTACTGTTGTTGTTTTTGCAGCAATCACCACCACCACTTTGTACACTTTGCTTTTTGCTCCACTCTCGGGAATCGGTAGAGTACCTCGATAGAACAAAGGGCGCCCACTGATTGCCTGTCAAGTGGTGTTCAAAGTTTTGTCCGTATCTACCTGCCTGCCCAGTCCCCTTTCCTTTCCTTCCTTGTCTCTTTGCACAATCAATAACTCAACTTGTCGAGAGGCTTTTGTTGTTGATGGTGGTGATGGTGGTAGTGATGATTTCTCGATTTGATTCGCCCCTTAAGAGTAGTACTGTGCAGCCCAGGCTAATCTGGGCACTGTCTGACTGAATCTTTTTTCGCCGTCATGTCCATTTGGCCACCACTCTCTCTCTCCCTTTCTCTCTACCGTTTTCATCCTCCTGATGCGATCAGAGACCTGGCAGCAGATCGCAAATGCCTCTGATTTGTGATTTGCTGCTGTTTCTAAACTAAACAGTATTTTACAATGCGCCATTTTCTCTTTCTCTCCCTCGTTTGCACTGCATGCACAAATCCCCTGTGATTGAAGTGAGTGTTTGTGTGTGTGTGTTGAAGTGGCGTGGCGGCGATTGCCCTGATGATAATATAGTTGTCCTCCTCCCTCTTGTTATTTGCTTTTGCTTGAAACTGCTGCTGCTGCTGCTCCTGCACGGCTTTTCCTTTTCATTCCTGGCATCTCTCCTATTCTATTGTGCTCCTCGTTATTCTGCCTGCCTGCCTGCCTGCCTAATTCATGCCATAAGGCGATTTAAATTATTGATTCGCCTTCTTTGTTGAGAAGAGGCTCGGTTGCTGCCTCCGCTTCTTCTTCTTCTTCCGTATTTTCACTTTGTTGCTGTAACTGTTTTCTTCTCCTCCTTTGCGCCTCGTTTCCTTTATCCGTTTAGTGCTAGTGCACTCTCGTTAGTGAGCTAGCTAGCTCTGATGCTCCTTGATCCTCTCTCCCTGTTCTGTTCTGTTCAGTGCTCAATCTCTCTTAATTAATGTCAATATTGCCGACCAATTAGCAATGTGGATGCTTGTGTTCAGTGGTGCTCTAGAGTGTAGCAAAATTTTGTAGAATGTTGAAAAACATGCTGGATGGTTTTACTCCCTATCCCCTTTTTCCAGTGTTGACTCTCTCGTTAGCTGCTCCTGAATTAGCACACCTTTTGTTTCTGTTCATCAGTCCGCCCTCTCTGGTTTGTACTACATTTGCACCAGTTTTTATTACTCTTTACAATATTTACCAAGTTGGTAATATGCATTAGCCCCCTCTACTGCCCTGAACTGCAAAAAGGGTGCGCTTTTACTTCTTTTGTTTTCGGGTATTTGTTTTTTCGCTTCTCTCTTTTCTGTTTGCTCTAAAAAAGCATATTGAATGCCATATTGTGTAGTAGCATCTGCCTCGTGCAGTGCATGCCTAAGCAGCAGCAATGCGAATCATCCTAAACATTATGCTTAATTAAAACAAATTAGTCGTATTTAGCAGGGCATCACCCGAAAATGTAATTAGAAAGGAAAGAGGTGATGGTGGAAAACAGAAGCAGCAGCAGCAGCAAAAAACGGAGATAAAGATAGAGAGTGAATGCGCACGGATGCTCGGGGAAAAGGATGACGGGAGGGAAGGGACATTCTGCAGCAACAAACTATCTCTCTGGTCTCTCTTTCCTAATCGACGGTGAGCAAGCCTTCTGTTGTTGTCGTTGTCCACTTTCACTCTAGCAGGAGCATTTGCATTCACAGTCGCACTCTCTCTCTCTCTCTCTCTCTCTCTCTTTCTTTTGCTCATTCATTAGCCTGGTGCTCGCATTCATTTACTGTTTGCATTCATTCATTCATTTTGGTTGGTGTACAACAATATGGCCAGACTGTGATAGCAGTGCTGGTGGTTGTGCTGGTTGTGGCCAGCAACCCCTTCCTCTCCTCTGAGACGATCCTCTGCTGTGCTGTGCTTTAATTATTGCCCATTACACACAGCACACAGTGTGTCATTGCTTCTTTTTTTCAGTTTGCTTTTTCCTCTTCCGAGCCTTATCTTAATTCCGCATCCATTAGCTCTGGGTGGTGGTGGTGGTGGTGGTGGTGGTGGGGACAGGACAAGACAAGGCAAACAATGGCTCTGGCTGCAGCCGCTTTGATTGTTCTCCCAGGCGACGAGAGAAGGAAAATGAGAGAGAACATATCATGTAAATGCCAACGATGTTGGGGATAGCAAAGATGAGATGGCTGCTGCTCGCTCATTTTCCCCTTTTACCCTTTCGAGAATTTTGGTATTTGCTCTCTCACCCACTCACTCACTCACATTTCATCCCGCCGATTTTGTCCATCTGACAACGATCCCCCCCTCTCTCTCTCTCTCTCTGTCGGTTTAATCCACTGTTTATTTATTTACTCAGTGGCTCACCCTCACCAACAACATTTGCTTGCTTGCTTTTCTGCCTCCCGACTGGGCGGCTGGTAAAATTCTGCTGGGCTGGTAAAATTAAATTTTATCGTCTCCCTCTGTCTCTCTGTCTCTGTGTGTTGTTCGTCCCCAAATTAATATTAATTACAGCAGTTCTTCTTCTTTTTCTCTTTCTCTCTTCCGCCGACTGTGATGTGATGCTTTGGAGGCTTTGGCTGAGGCTGCTGCTGTTCTCCTCTTTCCGTTGCAGCTTCTTTCGGTCGCTAATGTTCGCTGTTGCTGTTGCTGTTGCTGTTGCTGCCGCTTTCAATTTGGTGTCATTTGTCGGACAGTGCAGCGGCTTCGGCACATCACCACCACCACCACCACACCAAAGGAGGCAAATTGAATTAGCTCACTTTGCTTTTCTCTTTTTCATTCCTTTTCATTCTCTCTCCTTCTCGGACTTTCATTGCCTTTGCCTTTTCACTCCTAATTGACAAGTTTTAAGTTTTTAAACACAAATCTAATTAACTGTCCGGCTGTTGCTGCTGCTGCTGCTGCCGCTGAACACTACTTTGCTCTGGTAGTGATCTCCTTCACTAGTTTTCAAAGTTGACCATATTGAGCCGTGGTGGTGGTGGTGGTGGTGGTGATGATGATGGACACCATCAACACAGAGTGATCTCAGTTGATGGTGGTGGTGATGATGGCTGCCACTGACCAGATCAATGGGTGAAGTGAAGGGAAAGGGATCAATCGGCCAATCGATGCTGCCACTGCTTTTAGTGCTTCATTCGATCTGACAGAGGGTTTGCTCCAGAGGGTGACGTTTTTATTTTCATCCCGGCGGCGGCGGCTCGCTGAGTTTGACCCTCTTTCTCCCATTCTCTTTTACTCTACCTCTGCGTAATTGAATTAACCCACTTTTTTTCCGGGTACTTCTTGTGTCACTCAGTCGATCTATATTTGGCTGCGGCAGTTGTTGCAACTGCCATTGCTGCTGCTGCTGCTGCTGTCAAAGTGTACGATAATCGAAGTCAGTGAGGCGGCCTGCCAGCTCTGTCCTGCCTGTCTGTCTACTCCTATGACAGTTATGTTAATCAACTTGACAACTGCCGCCGCCGCTGCTGCTGCTGATAAGGCGAGGGTCTAGCGGCATCGGCAGCTGACAATTTATTGTGCCATAATTGTTCCAATTACCGAGAATGTTTATTTTGCCATCTTGTCGTCATCGACGACGACTTCTTTCTCTGGTGGTCGTCGTCGTCCTCATGTTCGCCCTATCCTGTCACTAATGTCACTGGTGCTGTGATGCTGTTGTTTTCCGAACACTCCGGCTTCAATCGATTGGCCTCTCTCTCTCTCTCTCTCTCTCTCTCTCTCTCTCTCTCTCTCTCTCTC
>JAALOO010001727.1_pt1 | contig 13753 bp, 17 predicted proteins | sample 7257641 | NCBI WGS metagenome assembly JAALOO01 (sample SAMN14085613, study PRJNA598686) | mite metagenome | biome: ENVO:01001000; feature: ENVO:01001002; material: ENVO:01001226; isolation source: single female mite from University of Michigan culture on fish food culture... ... | reverse complement strand
CGGTAGGCAGTTTGTCAAAATCGGATTTTTTGGAAAAACGGGGTCATAACTGCGATCACTCTTTTGTTAACAGTTTCAACGGTATCCTGCCCATTTAAAAACTCATTTTTTACTTGTACATTCCAAAACTGGGTTTGTTTTTGCTTCTCTACAATTGTTGTATTAAATGTTGAAAATTTTACAGCACTACTACTCTGGCTTCTTTCCATTTGCAGGCTAATGCACACGCATATTGGCTGAATGACACTTTTTCTCATTATTAAGTTTGCATAAAATGATACTCTTTTGTGTAAAAAAACTTACTTTTTGTTTATATTTTTATCCGATCAATTTACCCTATTAACTGCCACATGCTGTTAATATTTTGTTTATAACTCAAAACTCTTGGTGTAGTTAAAATTTAAAACATTTTTTGTGCAAGCAATACAACAACAAAATCTAAGTTGTTAAAATACTTAAAAACCCAATTTAAAAAGTTTAATCATACAATTTTAAACGTTTAAATTATTTTTTATAAAATAATGTTAAAAGTTTGTCAAATTTTTTAAACAATTTTTTTTGTGACATTCATCAAAAGGCTAAACGATTGCAAATCAAGTATTTTTCTTGTTCACTTTTTTGCATGTGCTTAATGATAAATTACGTTTTGCACAATTTGCAATCGCATACATTTGAAAAAAGGGTGGTAAACGGTCCGCACTTCGCACACTCAGACTGACAGAAAACAATCAATTGCGGAAATTCGGCTTATTCGATTCAATTTACAATTTACTGGTTTAGTAGTGACGGTAAAAATTATGAATTTTTTTTCGTTTGTATATAATCTTTTTTTTGCTACCAGGTTTATTATTATAAAAAATACAAAAAATCAAAAAAACATTAAAAACAATTCAATTTATCAAAATAAAAACGTTCTGGAGTAAATTAAGAAATCAGAAATGATAATTTAAAAGATTAATGTCAGTTCAATTGAATTTCAATTGGACCGCTTTAAACAATTGAAAAATGTGCAGTAAATTTTAAATTTTATAAAATTTAAATGTTGTTAAGTATTTGAGCTATTGCTTTATATTTCATATTTATTTTTTGGTTTTACAAGCAACAACACTAAAATCACATTTTAGTAACCACCAAATTTTGCCGTGATCATTACTACATCAATTAAAAAAACAAGCCAAAACAAAAAAGTTATCAAATTATATTTTTTGTTTAGTTTCAGGTAATAAGTTTACAAATGAATAAAATGGGCGAATGAAACTGAAGAGGTACAGAAAACACTAGAAAAGATATGCAAATATTTGACTTTGAATCAAATTCTTTGATATTAATAACAAAAAATGGTAGCACAAAACGAGTTTTTTTAGATAAAAGCGAGTTTTGTTCTGCTTTTATACTTGCAAAACTTGCAAAAAAGCAATTTAAATCAACACACTTTTTTATTTTTAATTTCACAATTTTTAAAGATGGACTTTTGTATAAATTTTTTTTATCATAAATACCCGTCCACATGGAAAAGCTATTACTAATAAGAATTTTTACTTTCTTTCAAAATTTTTACATCTGCCTACTTATTTTAAATTAACGCACACTCACGAGCAATTTAACACCTTGATGTGAAAGATTCAATTGCTATTGCAGAATGATTTTGTGTACTTTTTGCCTCATAAAATTATAGAAATAAAAAACTTAAAAACAGCAAATATAAAATTTAAACCACATAAAGTAAAACAGCAATGTAAAATTTAAATGTGTTAACTTTTACGGCAAATTAAGTTTAAATTGTAATTTTTTTAAACTCGCTTAAGTTAAACAAGTATACTGCAGCTTTATTTTTTATGACAGTTAAAGCTGATAAAAATTTGAATAAAATGTTTAATTTTTTGCAAAAAATAATTTAATTTAAAAAAATACTTTGCCAAAATCCGATAAAAGCAAAATTAAAATTGTTTTTGCTAAATCAATTTTTCACCACACGATATCAAAGTGAGACTGCAGCAATCAGCTGCATTAGAGCAAATAGTCTAGTTAGTTAGCTATTGGTAACAGCGGTCATTACAGCAGCAGTAATTTGCTTTTTCTAAATTCCTAACAGTTTTAGTTTAAAAAAACTGAAAAACAAAGAACAGACATTGTCCCCTTCTTCCCGTTCCTTTTCCTAACACAAACTTTAATTAAGCTGTGACAAAACACACGCTCACACAAGTTGGCGCTGTTTTCAACAGCTTCACGCTCCCATTTTCAATATGATTTACTGCCCGAGTTTGGGTGAAAAGGCCACTTCGGCGATCGTAAACCGTCGTTGGCGACCACCACTGCTAAGCTGCATCGCCAGCAACCACACCAACAACGGCCACTGTGCAGTGGCGGTTGAAAAGGCAAAGCCAAATTGACTTTCCTTCTGCTGACAAGCAACCAGACTCTCAGAAAGGCAAGGGCGAAATCGGTGAACAGAATTTTCTGAAGAACCAATTTAAGGGGTGAGAAAAGAAGGAGGAAAAATAAGCTCAAAAGTAAAACAAAAGAAACAAAAATCTGTTAGACTTAATAAAATAATTTTTACGATCGCCTCTCACTCTTTATTAGCCAATGACAAATGAACAATGAACCACTACGCTAGCCAAAGTCGAAAGTGAAAGAAAGAAGAAAACGGATAATAAAGTTACAAATTATTGGTAATATGAAGCTAATTTTTGCTGCTCAAGAAAGAAGGCCATTTTCAAGTAGTTATAAAGGAAAAACCGTGCAAGAAAAGCAATCTCCGACATTTTTGTCGCCACCAGAGAGATAAACGAAATAAAAAAAGGTTTCTTTCTGGGCTTGTTTACAATAGAGAAATGTATCTTCGGCATTGTTGTTACATTTTTCAACATCAAATTTTGTTGCTACGGCTGTTTCGTCTTCTCCCTTTTGGTCGCACTTGATCGTCATTCATTCACTGGTAGCTGTAGTCGTAGCCAAACTGCTGCTCATCGGTCTTCACATGGGCGCACATGCTGATAAGAAAGTATCGCGTTTCGCATTTTCCGCTACAGCACAGCGTTTCCGATTCCGGCGGACAGAGGCCCCACGACTTGCAGGGACCGCTGATCGCCGAGACGCTGCTAATAGAGCAGTCAGGGAAAATAGTGCCCATCAGGAGAAAGAAAAGGAAAAGCAGAATGAAAAGTCTAACCCGGTAAACAAAGGGGGAGCACAAAGAGAAGTAGGGTTTCATTTTCAAAAACTGTAGTACAAAATTTTTTCTACAAATAAAAAACTTGATTTTTTTCTTTTTCAAAATTGGAGGGCTGGTCTACAATAGATCAGAGCAATTTTTTCAAGAATCGTTCCATCTACCTTTTTTATACTCAGCGTTCTTTAGATGGGTAAATATTGACAATAGCTTTTTTGGTGAACTTTGCGTGATGGTGAACTCCATCCAGGTCAATAACGACGTACTGTTTTATTACTGGACAAGTTTGTTAAAGACAGAGCTGCGTTTTTGTTTACCAACCTGTAGTACAGTACAATTTTTTTAGTCTTTTTCCAGTTTTTATTGACTGTTGACCTCTAATTAGCTGGTGCAACTAGGAGGAAAATTAGGGCACCTTCGTCAACATCTCCACAACGATCATTGCCACAACTTTTATTACCTTTGATACTTTTGGTATTTTTATTGCACTACAGCACACGCCCCATATGTTATTTTGAATTACGTTTGTATAAACTTAGATTTTATTTATTTAAACATTTTTTTGTTATTTTCTGCGCACGCCAAACCGAATTTGAATATTTATTTTAGGAAAACATGTTAAAATTGAATGTGTCTAAAAATTTAATTAAACAACACTTTTGCTCGTTATTATGACACTTGAAAATTAAAATTTTGTCATTTACCTTTTTTCATTTCATTTAATTGTCAAAAACTTCCGTTGCCAAAATGAGATGTACAGAAAGCGCTTATATAACAAATTGAAATTAAAATTATTAAATATTAAAATTAAAATTAACACACTTTGAGGCTTTAGTTAAGAGGATACTTATTCAAGCCTGCTCAAATCAAGAAAAATTTTGTTTTAATTAAAAATTTAAACAACTAACATGCATTATTTAACTTGATGTTTAATTACGAAGAGAAAATAAAAAGGGCTTTTCAAGCACAGAAATGACTTCTTTATAAATTATAAATTTTGCGTAAAACTGCTTCACTAAATAATAAAACAGCATGCTTTCTGCCAAACTAAAAAACTTTAAAACCTACTGCCAAACTAATTTTTTACCGTATTTTTAAATTTTCAAAAAAAGTACAAATGTTTTAATGCCCTCAAATGCTGTTGCAACCAAGTCACAAATCAGTCACGACAACGGATAAATTGTACATTTGTACCAGGCACAACATTTTATCTCCCCCATCAACTGATAGTCTCTGCATTGATAGGACACACTTAAGTTGCACTTGGCTTTTGGTGCAAGTGACTGAAAACCAAAACCAAAACCAAAACCTTTTTCCTTATACAAACAGAACAACAGTTACCAACAATTCAAAATGCTATAAAAACTGAAACCAAAAACAGGTGTCAACTTCATCCAGTTGGAAACAAAACTTTTTGACACTACCTCCACCTCCTCACAATCATCAACAGCAGCAGCAGTGATGAACAGTCAAGTGAAATCATCAGATGCATTGAAGCCAGCCAGTAAAGAGCCGCTGCTCTTTACGCCACTGCGAATCGGCAACGTCCTCCTGCCGAATCGAATTGTCGTCGCCCCGATGGCCATGTACTCTGCCGTGGAGGGACACATCACCGAGTGGCACCTCGTTCACCTGGGCGCCAGGGCCATCGGCGGTGCCGGCCTGGTGATGATGGAGGCGACTGCCGTGGAAAGGCGAGGCCGCGTCACTCCCGGCTGCTGTGGTCTCTGGGCGGACGAGCAGATTGAGCCACTCCGAACGGTGACGGCCTTTGTGAAGGCACAAGGCGCAGTGCCGGCCATTCAGCTGGCACACTCGGGTCGAAAGGGCTCCAGAGTGCCGCCGTGGATACACAAAAACCAGGCACTCCCTCCGGCGGAGGCCTGGCCAATCGTCGCTCCAAGTCCTATCGGTGAGTGCACCAAAACTGTTCATTCTTTGTCAAAAGTAAAAACTGTTATTTTTTCTTTAAAAATCATCAGCGTTTGGCGGAGGTAATGAGCAGGTGCCAGAGGAGGCGACACTGGAGGACATCAGAGGCTTTGCGCTCTCCTTCAGCAGCGCTGCCAAGCGTGCCCTGGAGGCAGGCTTTGAGATCATCGAGCTGCACTTTGCACACGGCTACCTAGTGCAGAGCTTCCTCTCCCCTACCTCCAACCAGCGAACGGACCACTACGGCGGCAGCTTCGAGAATCGAATTCGCCTGGCACTGGAGATCGTGGCCGCCGTCAAGGAGGTCCTCCCCGAGGACTATCCCCTTTTTGCGCGCATCTCCGCCGATGACAACCTGCCCAACGGCGAGGGCTGGAGCCTGGCGGACTCGGTGGAGCTGGCGAGGCGCTTGAAAGCCGCCGGCGTGCACCTGGTGGACGTCAGCATGGGGCTCATCTCGTGGAAGGCCAAGACGCTCCTGGGGCGGAACGACAGCATCGACCAGGTGCAGATGGCGGCCACTGTTCAGCGAGAGGCAGGAGTCGCCACCGGAGCCGTGGGGGGCATTGTCAGCGCCCGGTACGCCGAGAAGATACTGCAAAGTGGGCAGGTGACGCTGATCTTCATCGGTCGCGTCTCTCTCGATGATCCGCACTGGCCGGCTCATGCTGCCTTTGAGTTGAACGCCGCGGCGGCTTATCAACTCCCTAAACAGTACCACTGGTCTATTGGGCTGCCCAACTGGCGAACGAACTTTCTGCTCAATGGAAACTGAGACAAACTAATAGACGGAAAGGAGTGAGCTGATCTGTTTTCTTTTTCTTATGTTTGGCATTTTTTAAAAAATATCCCACTATTAAAAGTTTCATAAACGAAAAGTATTTTTCTGCTCATTTTTTTAATTGCAAAAAGCTTTAGTGTTGTTTTCTTAAATTGGCCAATTACTGAAAGCAGAAACACACCATTGTTTTGTAGCATTTTCCACTCTAAAGCATTAAAAACTTTCTAATTATTGTTCTTCGCAGTGTGCTTCTAGCCCTTTCATCTATCCTATTTCATTTCATTGTGCGCCAAAGCGATTTAAAACTTGTCCATTTATTATCAAAGACAAAGAAAGAAAAAACAGCAGCGGCAAAAACAAAAGCAACTTGACAGTGTATTAGTTCAGCCCCGTTCTGAGCGTAAAAAACTTTCAATAATAAATAAATAAAAACAAAAAACTTTTGACTACGAAAAAAAAACAAAAATCAAATCAATTACCGTAATGCATGATTTGGGTGTAAATTGGGACAAGTCGGGCTACCTAGTTTCCCTGTGCACAGCAGCAATTCTACTCCATAACAAACTCCAGGTGCGAAGTCTACTGCAAAGTCTATTTATACGTGCGGAAATAGCACCGGTAAACTCGATTAGGGAAATTAACACTTTTGGTGGTACTGCAAGCTTGGTAGCTTGGCACAAATTTGGGCAAAAAAGCAGAAAACACATACCTCTTGGTGGAAAGGGTTTCAGTTTGGGCTCTGATTGCCGCCGACTTAGTTGTGTGATTGAGGTGTGTGTGTGTGTGTGCCTGTGTGCGACCAGCAAAAAACAGCCCAAAGTGATGGGCACCAAGTTGACCAAGTTTGGCTCGGAGTCGGGCGTCCCCGGCCTCTCCACCATCACCAGCAGCAGCGGCCTGCGGAAGCTCTTCTGGACAGTGGTTGTCCTCCTCTTCATCGGCCTCACCGTCCACGACCTGATCGACCTGGTGGAGGACTACGTGCAGTACCCGGTCACGGTGAACGTGCGCGTGGCAGACTCTCGGGTGCTCTCCTTCCCCGCCGTCACCATCTGCAATCTAAATCTGGTGCACCGAGGCCGCTTCTGCGCCTCCAAGGAGATCGACAAGCCGGAGATCATCGAGAACATCCTCTGCGCCAACATTGGCGACCTGCTGAACAGCTGCGAGATCTCCAACATGATGGACGAGCTGCTGGTGAAGGGACAGGAGACGTGCGGCGTGAAGGCCGCGGAGGCTGACGCTAGTCCGCCAGTGGTCGGGCCGCCTTCAGGGTCTTCAGGTTCTTCGGGATCTTCAGGTGGTGGAAGTGGTGGTGGTCGCCGTCGAGGAAAGCGGCAGCTTCAGCTGCGCGACATCATCAAAACGGTGCGCGAAGTGGGCACGGCAATTCGAGGCGACGGCCAGAAGGGCAGCAGCATCATCGACATCTACAATGACTTTCAGGACAATCTGAAGAAGCTGGCCGACGGAACGGGCGGCCCGCTGGATGAGACGCTGACACAGGCGGCCAAGTTCCTCGGCTTCAACGTCTCCAACAGCCTGGACATCATTCCGGCGCTCTTCATGAAGGCCTTCACTGATACGACTGGCTGTCGGCTGGGCAGTAGTGATATGAGCACCATTCTCCCGGAGAATGTTCGCACGACGCTGAAGAGTCTGGCGAAGACCTTTATGGTAAGTTGAAAGTGAAAAAAAAGTGAAAAAATCTTTTTGTTTACATTGACAAAACATGAAGAGCGAAATATGTAAACAACGTAACCGCCTGATTTGTTTCTTCAGAACAACCAGTGCCTCTTCAAGGCGCCTCGCCTCATCCGCCTCTTCCACGACTCCTCTCAGCGCATTGTCAAGTCGCTGCAAACCTGCACCACCCCTTGGATTGAGTCGCTGAAGGCCAGCATCAAACAGGGCGAAACGCCGTGGTTCTTTCTTCTCGACCAGCTGAGCTCATGGCTGGCAGACCTGGCGAAAAACCGCCCCGAGCAGGCAAAGAGCATCGGCCACGACGGCCCGGACCTCATTCAGCAGTGCACCTTTGCCGGCCGCACCTGCTCCTCCCGACGGGACTTTACCCACTTCTTCTACCCCTCCTACGGCAACTGCTACACCTACAATCTGCAAATCAGCAACGTCGACAGTAAGTCGCAAAACTCGCTCTCCGGCTTCACCGGGCCCAAGTTCGGTCTGGAGTTGCTGCTGAACCTCGAGACAGACCAGTACATGCCCACCTCACGGGAGTCCGGCGCCAAGATCATTGTCCACGACAGTGGCACTCGCGCCGACCCGGACCAGGACTCGGTGCACGTCGCCCCCGGCCTGGTCACCTACATCGGCGTGAAGATGGTGAACATCACCCGACTGGAGAAACCGTACCCGGACAAGTGCTCCAACGAGTGGAACGACAAGGAGCTGGAGAGCTGGGCACGCTCTCTCCACTACGACACCTACTTCACGCAGATCTGCCTCAAGCTCTGCCTTCAGCGGTACACCATCGCCTTCTGCAACTGCTGGTCGCCCTCGTCGCCGCCGCCGCTGGACGACGTGCCGCAGTGTAATCTGCGAAAGAAGATTGGTAAGTGAGGGTGTGAGGGGTGAACAACTATAGAACTGCTTGGAAACAAAATAACCGTACATTTGGTTATCCTCTCCTGCCTAGCTGACGAGAAGTGCAGCGAATCAATTCGTCAGATGTACTACAATGAGACGATCAACTGCAACTGCCCGCCTCGCTGTACGGAACTTTCCTTCGAGAAGTTCGTCTCCACCGGCCAGGAGCTGCAGCAGTGCTCCATTCTCACCGCCACCGGCGGCGCAATCGGCGGTGGTGCCTCCAGTCAGGGCTCGACGAATGCGAAGGCGGCGGAAGAGCCCAAGCAGAGTCACATGGTGCCGAAGAAGGCGGCGGAGGAGGCCGAGGAGAAGGTGGACGCAGAGTACAAGGTCGACAAGTAAGTGCTGCTTTTATTGCTTTTTGTTGTTGTTTACAAGCAAATGACTTTCCAAGGGAGAACATCGCCAAGGTGGTGGTCTACTTTCAGTCGCTCAGCTACCAGGAGATTACGCAGTATCCAAAGTATACGGTAGGATTGGGGAAAGCTTTTTGTTTTGGCTTTGAAATGGAATTTGTGAAACTCATTTTCAGCTAACCACCCTTCTCGGAGGCATCGGCGGTATTCTCGGCGTCTACCTCGGATTCTCCTTCCTCGCCTTGATTGAACTCTTTGACGTCTTTAGTCGTATCCTCTGCTGCTCGGGTGGTGGAAGCTCTGATGATGACGATGGAGATGATAAGGAGAGAAATCGTCGAAGCACCGACAGTTTGGCGCATCTTACCGATGCGGCCATTAGAACGCTGAAAAAGTCCTCGCCGTCCATTGACAGCTTTGAGAGTGGCAGTGGCGGTGATAGGGCCTCCAATGGGAAAGCCCGAGGGCGAAAGGGTAATAGAAAATGACTGTTAAAGATATTTCTTTTGCGCTTTTTATAGACTCTAATTCAGTACTTTCTGCTAATTGCAAGTAATTGTGTAATTCTCCACAGTGTTTCTTTTCTTTTAAAGTCGGGAATTGAAAATAATAAAAAGATGTTATTACTGCGACCATGTTTAATTAATTTTGCCTTTTTGTCGCACATCTTTAGATCATGTTGCACCACTGTTCATTGAAACTTCCCGATTGGGAGCACTTTTACACATTTTAGCTGTTCTGGTTTGGTTCAGTGCGTGTAAAAGTGTATGTGTGGTTATTAATAAAATAAAATAATAATACGATTATACTAAGAGAGAGTGAAAGAAAGAGTCATTTATTAAACAAGAGTTTAATTAAATAGTGCCATTTGCCGCACTTCGATAAGTAGTAGCTGTGGTAGTGAAAGTGTTCACCATGCTCTTAGTAGTCGAAAGTTACTCGAAAAATGCATATTCATTTTTCAAAGTTTGCCTTCGTTTTTGTTTGAAACACTTTATTATTTTTTAGGGAAAAAGAGAGCAAAAGTAGTTCAGTGGAACCGGGACAAAAAAATTGAAAAAGTGTGTGTGTGATTTTGTAAAACTTGATATTTTTTCAGTTTTTACTTGAAGGAAAGGAAAATGTGTGTACTGCCTGTTATTAGAGATCATCAATTTGTTGGCTGTGAAGGAGAGGTAATTCGGGTGAGAAGTTATTTAAAACGTTGTAACAAGGAGGCAAAATTATTATCAGAGGCAAGGGAATGTGCGGGAAGGAATCGGGAGTTTGGGGGATAAAAAGTAAAATGATATAATAAAAATTAAAATGTGGATTGTCAACTTTGTAATGTTAAAAGTTTTCTGGGAGACATTTGATAACATTTGATAAATTCATTGAGATAGGGTCGATATTATGATTAAAATTGGTTTTAAAATAATAAAAAGTTGCTGTAATCATTGATTTAGAGCAGAACATCACCAAATGCGCAACTATTTCCTTTTCGGTTTTCATTCTCGTTGCTGTTTTCACCCAAATCCTCTTCATCATCAGTGGGAAAGTAGATGGCGATGATTATTTGCGTAAAAAAGCCAAATGCCGCAAAAATGATAATTGAGTAGTAGAACAGCCAAAGAACGTCACCACGATCTTTCTTGTGCAGATCGACCTCAATCTTTCGATTCAGAATCACCATTTCGTAGCCCTAAAAAAACAAATTGTTAAACTTTGTAATTTACTATTGGTTTTCGTATTACCCCAATTCCGTATATAAGCAAAAAGGGGGCGGTAATGAGGAGAAAGCCCCTTTTAATGGGCGATTTCCAGTCATTGGGCACAACAACGTAGAAGGTGAGACCAAAGAAGAAGAAGATTGCGATAATCAACTTCATCGGCCAGTCAATTGTCTCGCAGATTTCAAAGCAGTTTTGCTGTAGTTTAGTAAATGAAAACTTAAACACTTTTTTCCATTTTAAAAATTGAACCCAACTTACCAACAGTTCTTTTGACTGAATGCAGTACTCGCCATCAAACCAGTAGCAGATGGCACAGGTTGCAAGCAGGGAGAGCACCAGTGTAGTGAGCCTGTTGTTGCAGTGAAACAAGGTTTCAAGCTTTTAATGTTGAAAAATGTTGTCAGGTTAGCGTTCACTTACATGCTGGCACGACATCGAATGGCAACGATAGAAAGAGCTGTCAACAGGAGAATGATGCTCAGCGCTGGCTGTATCTGCTGCAGAGTGGGCACGCAGTTCTCTTGCACCTGTGACTGGTTGTCACTGGATTCCTTCATTGGCACTAATTTCTCTGTCACTTATGGGGATGCTTCAGATCTTGATATTCTGTCCTCTAGAGCACAGATATCATGTCAGTGCTTACCAATGAAGAGCACTTTTGAAGTCTGCCGTTGATTGAGCGGAGTAGTGCTTTTCCCACACTGTTTGCTCGGGTAAATGAGATGCAGTGTTAAGGTGTAAACACTGTGAGCAAGTGGTCATCACAAGTGCGCATCACTTCAGAACGATTCTCACTTCTTTCTCCATGTTATATAGACTATTTTCAAATGGTAAAAAGGGATTTGTGGTCCCTTCTAAAGAGCAGTGGCGCCATGTGGTGTTGGCGCTTCTTACTAAGAGTGCAGCTGTTGATCCATTGCTAAAACCGATAAAGAGTGAAAACAAAATCGCCCCAAAATTTCAGCATACTCGAAAATTATTAAGTTTTATATCGCTGAAAAGCTAAAATTGCCCTGATTACAAAAATGTAAGTGTCTAAGTGGAGCCCAAAATGGTTTCTGAGAAAATCGGGTCCGAACTGTACCTTTGGCAATGCTTTACCTACTGCTGCTTATGCCATCTAGCGGAGGGAAGCCGTTGTGTTATTTCCAAACTGCATATTTTGGTCAACTTTGGACCAGATTTTCTCGGGAACATTTTTGGGCTCCACTTAGATATCTACATATTTGTAATCAGGGCAATTTTAGCTTTTTAACGATGTGTAATTCAATAATTTTTGAGTATGCTGAAATTTTGGGGCGATTGCTTATGAGCATTTGTTTTCACTCTTTTTCACACTTTCATTTTTCTTAAAAAGATTTTTATTTTAAAGTAATCATTTACTAGTTATACAAAATGACTTTGTTTCAAAAATTTCCGTTTATAAAAAAATTTATAGTTTTACTTCGGAAGCAATGCTAACCATTCTCATTAGTTTTTCTAACTTTTTCATGTTTTCCTCAACGTCTTTAAAAGAAAACTTTTTTTGCGTAATGTCAAAAAACTTTTTAACATTTTCCCAGTCAACTTCTGCGCTTGTTGGAGGTGCTATCAATTCTTTTTTCTTTTTCAAAGAAATTATTGAACTATAAATGTCCTTAACTGCTTCTCGAGCAAATTCTACATTCATGGCAATTTTTAACTGCTCTGCTTTTTTTGTGTCATGAATTGCTTTATAAATTGGTTTTAGTTTTCCAGAAAAGAGCCATGGTCTTAGAGGCACCGATTTGCTCCATTCGTCAAACGCTTGTTTTTCAACCAGGTCTTTATGGCCACCAAAGTAAAGCAAATGGTTTGAACTTTGTTTGTTAAATTCTTTGTTTAATTTTTCTTCTTTTTTACTAACTTCCACTTTGAGTTTTGCAAACTCTTTAAACTTTGCTTCTAATTTTCCTTTAATATCAAACGTAGTTTTTTCTTGTAGAAAACTTTTTTTGATTTCTGTTTTTAAGACAATACTGCCTCCAAATCGCCCAATGACAAAGTAGTGAGTACCATAATCGTTGAAAAGCTCTCGATATTTTTTAGGGTCGTCTTCGTATTTTTCGGGAAGCATATTTAAGTCTGTTGAAAATTTGTGCGATAAATTTATCTGATCTGAAAGCTCAATTTCGTAAGCTGCTTCTTCTGCTTGTGTCTAAAACAAAAAATTTTTTGTTTTGCAAAAAAAGTTCAATGAAACAGAAAAAATTAAAAACTACACTTACAAGAGCCATAAAAGATTCTTTTTCAGTAAGGCACTCTTTAGCTTGTTTGTACGCTCCACTTGCTGAAAAACCAAAACCGGCATAACCAAATTCTAAACCTGCCTGCACAGCTAATTCTTCTTTTGTTTTTGCCAGCGATTTTTGTAAAGAAGTGACAGAATCCAGTTTTCCTGTAGAAAGGTCTCTCAAGCTTTGAATTTCATCAGGAAAATCGTACGTGTGGTTTAATATTTTGTGCAACCATATTTGTTTTTTGTTACAACTAAACTCAAACACAGATTCGGCAAAACCATTAGCTCTTTTTATTGAGTTTGTGCCAAGTGGGAAAAAATCAAGCGTATTTAGATCAATTCCTCGTTCCATCCAATTAAGACCAGGAACTAAATTTGTTTTACACAAAACGCGTTCTTGTTTTTCGAAAGTTTTTGCTAAAATTCCGGTTTCATTTGAGCGGTAGTTGTACCCTCTTATAATCGTGTATCCTTTTTCTTTAGTATCATTTGAGGTGTTTGTTTTATTTTGCAAACTCAAACTGATGATTTGCAGGAAAAAAGTAAAAAATATAATTATGCACTTCATTATAAATTTAATTTTCTTTTTAATAATAAAATTCAAATATTTTATACTATTTTCAAGGTAGTTGTACTGTTTTGGTCAATGTCTCAATTAAAATGTTTGAAATGGGTTATGATTAAAATAAATGCAACTGTATTACAAGGTTGTTTAAAAATAATTTGCAAATAATTTGTAATTATTTTCAAATAACCTTGTACTTTTGTTCTCTATAAAACACCATTTTTATAATAGTCAAAAAGTTTATTTTTAAATGTTTCAATAAATTTTTTTGAACGTAACAGCTAAAATGATTTTTATATTTATTTTAATTACACCATGAAACAAGAAAATGAAAACGGGAGGATCTGGCAAGTGTGGGGTACTGT
>JAALOO010001726.1_pt1 | contig 13754 bp, 11 predicted proteins | sample 7257641 | NCBI WGS metagenome assembly JAALOO01 (sample SAMN14085613, study PRJNA598686) | mite metagenome | biome: ENVO:01001000; feature: ENVO:01001002; material: ENVO:01001226; isolation source: single female mite from University of Michigan culture on fish food culture... ... | reverse complement strand
GAGAGAGAGAGAGAGAGAGAGAGAGAGAGAGAGAGAGAGAGAGAGAGAGTAAAGGAGGTTATAAAATGAGAATAGTATAGAGAGTAAGGAAATGCAGGAAATGTTGATGTGATGATGATGGAATGGTGAAAAAGTAGCAGTACTTTGGGTAATGAAAATGTTTCAGTCTGAGATGATGAAGAGGAGAAAAGAATGCTGAGCAGTGAAAGATCAATGAGGAAATAGTCAAGTAATGAAGAAGTTTCCGATTCAAAGCGGGAGTTTGTTTGTTCAGGTAGAAAAGGTTGGGCGGGAGGGAAAGGGAATTCAGTTAATGTATCAAAATAAAATAAATAAAAATTGAAAAAAGTAAAAACAAGGAAAACGCGAGGGTTTGTTTTAAATATTAATTATTTCGTTATTTCTTTAATTGATAAGAAAAATAAAATAAAAATAAAATAAAAATAAAATAGTTTTTATATTTTATACTTTTTGCTTTTTGCTTATCATCATCAAGGGGAGGGGTGTTGTTATCCCACGCTAAGGTGGAAAAGTGGTAACGTGATTTTAGTTTGTTGAAGTCTGCTGAACAAAACCACTTTCATTTCGTTTTTACAATTAGCAATCAGGTTAAAAAATAATATTGTTAAATTAATATTATATCACAAATCAGTTTTCGTTTGTTTGTGGTGAGACTGAGAGGAAGAGTGTGTGTGTATGTGTTTGTACAGGCGAAGGTGGTTGAGATAAAAGAGGAAAGGAAAAGGAGCAAAAACAAAAAGTAAAACCAAAAACAGAAAAAAAGAAAAAAGTATAACAAGAAAAGAAGAAGGAGGAAAAGGAACGTCAACTTCACAGACTGGGAAACAGAAAGCTGCTTACACAAAGTCTTGTACGGTGACTTTTCGGAAAAGAAATAGATGATGAAAATTTTGAGAAAGAGAGATGCAAAGAGTTATGCAGAGAGTGAGAAAGAGAGAGAGAGCAACAATGTACAAAACAAAGAAGTGGTGTCCTGTCAAGAGAAAGAGACTTGATAAACAAATATACAAAAGGAAGAAGAAAAGATAACAATTAAATTAGTTTTTGTGGTGGTGGTGATGAGAGTGACGAAATCATAAGGTAAATAAGGCCAAATTAGGTGAGAGACGTGAGAGAGAAAGAAGGTCAATGGTGATAATGAAAAGGAAAAGAAGAAAAATGCAGTGCCCAGAAAAAGAGAGAGTTAGCCTGGTCAGAATGAGAAAGTTAAAAGGTGGGTCAAAGGATGATGGTAGTGATGATAATTGTGATGATGATGCAGAGTGTAAGTGAGAAATGAAAGAAAGGAAATGTAGTGCGAGTTGAGATGCTGAGAAAATGAGGGAGGCTAGAAGGAGACAGAATGAGACAAACTGAGGACTGGAAGAAAGGAAGTAGAAAGTTAATGTTAGCATTTCAGCCTTCAGAGAGCAGTCGCTGCAGAAGACTTTGACTTTCACTTGGCCTTTGGCCCTCCTGCAAAAAATCAAGAAATGAAAGAGATTAGTTCTAAAACAACAAACAGTGTTTTTTGTTTGTAATTACCACAGAGTTGTTCCTGCTGAGTGGCCCAACAGACACTGGGCCACCTCCGCCGCCGCTGCCATTGCCGACGGTGATGCTGTTCATGGGAATAACACCACCGCCGCCGCCGCCGCCAGCACCGATGACACCCATCTGATTCATTCCTCCTCCTCCGCCGACCATGCTGTTAATACTGTTCTGTTGTTGACCACCGCCACCACCGCCACCGAAGCCCATGTTTGAGCTGGGCGGCGTGTCAATGTCGTCAAACTCAAAGTCAAAGTCAAACTCCAGCGAGGTAAAGTCGATGGAGTTGTCGAGCATCGTCGCCGCCGAGGTCAGGCCTGAGGAGGAGGAGGCGGCGGCGGCAGCTGTGGAGGATGAAGAAGAGGATGAGGGAGCAATGGCCGAAGATGATGATGAGGAGGAGGGCGCCATTGCCGGCGAGGCGACGCCCTGCATTTGCATTTGCTGCTGATGATGTTGTTGCTGATGCTGGTGCTGTTGTTGTTGGTGTTGCTGTTGTTGGTGTTGTTGGTGCTGTTGTTGTTGTTGTTGTTGGTGTTGTTGCTGAACTAGCAAAGATTGCTGCTGCTGCTGGTGAAGTTGCTGTTGGTGGGCAATGTTTGAACGTCCACTAACAAGCGTCCGCAACTCCTGCTTCACAAAGTCAGAAGCGTTTGTCTTGTTGGAGTTGTTGTTGTTGTTGGAGTTTGAGTTTCCTCCACCTCCGCCTCTACCACTGTCACCTCCGCCGACAAGACTGCTGAGCGTGTTTGCGGAGGAGGAGGACGGCGATGAGGAGGTAATGTCGCCGGGCATGGAAAAGGGCGAGTGCTGCTGCTGACTGGAGCCAGTGTTATCAAAAGCAGAGAGGAGACTACTGTTGTCGCTGTTGCTGTTCATCGACGGAGAGGCTCGCTGGCTGCCGATCGCTGATGACGGCTGACCACCACCGCTGCTACTGCTGTTGAACATTGAGGAGCTGGGCAGTGGGGCGGACATGTGTCCACCACCGCCACCAAATTGCTGTCCTCCGCCACCGCTCGAGTCGACCAGCTTCATTTGCTGCTGCTGTTGTTGGGCAGCGTTCATGCCGCCAAAGGTGTTCATGTTCGACTGCTGCTGCTGCATCGGCCCCTGCTGAGGCCCGAGGCCCATCTGACCTGGCTGCTGCTGCTGAATGAACATTCGCTGGCCATTCGGGCCGATGATCATTCGGCCGTGCGTTTGCTGCTGCTGCTGTTGCTGGGCCCTCTGCATCTGCATCATCTGCTGCTGCTGCTGATTTCCGCCCGGAAACTGCTGCTGGTGCATGTCCTGCTGCTGGTGGTACTGCTGCTGCTGCTGTCCAGGCCGCTGCATGCTCATCTGCTGCTGACCGCCAGTGTGACGAAGCTGCTGCTGCAAGCCCGGTTGCTGGTTGGGCGTCTGCAGGCGAATCCGTCCGCCGTGCTGCTGCTGAAAGCGGACACCTGTTGATCAAAGAGTTAGCAATGACAAACAAAAAGTTTTCGTCTATGTTAGCAATCACTTACCAGCGAGCTGCGCATTGAGCATCGGATTGCTCTTCTGCTGAATGGACATCGCCTGCCCTGGACCGCCTGAAGAAGTGGACGAGGAGACGGGCGACATGACCTGATGCTGCTGCTGCTGCGCAGGAGAGAGCGGCACCGTCTGCTGACGGCCAGCGGCGGCTGCCGCCTGCTGAGCTGCAGCAGCGGCGGCCGCCGCCGCAGCCGCCGGCGACTGAGCAGTCTGCCAGCTGATTGGTGTCAGCGTGCCACCGCTGCCGACTGAGGGCGGCCCGCCAATACCACCACCGCCAACACTGCCAACCGGTTGTCCCGAGGGTGACGAGGCAACCAGCGGCGACATTGGCGGCGCCGGACTGGGCGACGCAGAGGCAGGACCGCCGCCGCCAAAGTGGCCTGGAGACATTCGATTTGTCTGCTGACTCGACTGCTGCTGAGGACTAGCTCCATAGACCGAATGAGGACCGGCACTTCCGAGGGGCGAAAAGGAGGGCGGCGGGCCACCGCTGGTTCTCAAAGCACCTGGCGGTGGTGCTCCGTTTGGTCCCGGCGACAGCTGACTACTGCCGGGCGCCGGCGACTGAGGTAGGAGGATGGCTCCGGAGGTGGTGGCCACGGAAGATGAACTGTGGTTCGAGGTGGGGCTGGGGGCAATCAGCGTGGCTTCCGTTGAGGAGGAGGAGGAGTTGGCGAGCACACTGCGCGGCTTCATCTGCACCATCACATTGGGCGCCGGAGCGCTCGAGTTAAGTAGGCCATTGAGGTCGCTCAGACTGGTCTGGCCGAAGCCGTAGCTGCTGTTGTTGCCGCTGCCGTTGCCAGCACTGCCAGTACTGCCATCATTACCATCGTTGCCGACGCCGTGTGCGTTGTGGCCACCCTGACCACCACCAGCTCCGACACTGCTGCCTCCACTGCCGATCACTGAAGAAGAAGCGGAGGACGACGACTGCGTGATCATCTGCTGCTGCTGACGGTCGAGCAGCAGTCGTCGCTGTTGCTCCAGCGCCAGTTGGCTCTGCGGTAGTTTGCTGTTGCCGCCGCTGTTACTGCTGTTGGCGAGCTGTTGATTCAGCTGACTGAGCTGCTGCTGCGCTCCGGGCGGCAGGTTCACCAGACCGCCACCACCAGGACCTCCTTTGGGCATGCGAATGCTGTTGACCAACTGAAGTTGGTGCTGTTGTTGCTGTTGCTGCTGTTGCATGGACATTTGACGGTTCTGCGGTCCACCGAGAAGTTGACCTCTTGCCAGAGGGGATCGACTGGCCATCAGCATCTGATTGGGCGGCAGTGCGCCAGGAGGACCACCACCACCACCTCTGTTAAACGGTGACTGGTTGGGTACCTGAAAAATCATGATAATGTTTTGATTAAATTAGAGTAGTGCTCATAAAAAAGGTTAATGATTGATGATCGTGATCTCACAATTACCATCGTCATCAACTTCTATCACAACTAAAGTCGATTTATTACCTGATTGTTAAAGTTTGACGGATAGCTCGGCGGTGGCGGCTGCTGCTGCTGCTGCTGCGGTGGTCCTCCCATCGAACTTTGGTAGTTCGGTGGCGGTCCCAGCGGCGGTGGTGGTCCACCTCCGCCACTTCCGCTAACACTGCCCAGAAACATCGGCGACTGGGGCGTCAGTGGGCCGCCAAATTGCATGCTGCCGCTGTTGGATGATGCTGACTTGGGACCACCACCGTTTCCATTCCCACCGCCGCTCATCTGCTCCGCCGTCAGCATCAGCTGCTGGCGAATTTCGCTGATCGCCTTCTGCTTGTCATTCAGATTGAGGCTGAAGGAGTCAGAGGAGGACTGCACCGAGTCGGGCGTGCTCAGCCCCGACAGACTGAGCTCAGAGGGGTCTCCGGAAGTAGCAGGGCCATTTCCTCCGACCACACCGCTGCCGCGTCGACTTCCTGCGCTGGGGACGTTGATCAGCAGATTGCTCAGGCTGGGATTGGCGAGGCCGACGCTGCCGCCGAGGTTTCCGCCACCACCACCACTACCACCACTTCCTCCATTTCCGCCGCTGCCGACCAGTGAACTACTTCCTCCAGGACCACCTCCTCCTCCACTACCTCCTCCTAAACTTCCAGCCGAGCCACCACCACCGTAGGGGGTGAGGGGCGGCAGAGGCGTCATATCAAAGTCAATCACCGACTGGAGAATGTCGTTCAGTTCATCGTCCTCCTCCATGTCCAGCAGTGAGGAGCTGGAGCCGATGTTCATGGCCGAGGAGGAGGAGGTGGTGGAGGAGGAAAGCAGTGAGTGCTGCGGCTGCTGCTGCTGCTGCTGCTGATGGTGGAGGTGAGGATGAGGGTGAGATGGATGAGAAGAGGGGTGGTGGTGATGAGGTGGCTGGGAAGCAGAGAGGGGTCCACCGCCATTTCCGCCGCTCATCATTCCTGCCGACTGAAGGTGCTGCTGCTGCTGCTGATGTTGGTGCTGTTGCGGATGCTGCTGCGGGTGCTGTTGGTGTTGCTGGACAAGCGTCGGCGCCATCGATGGATGAGGCGATGGTCCACCACCGCCGAGGGCGTTCAGTGTAAAGTGCTGCTGCTGCTGCTGCTGATGGAGCTGGTGATGGTGAGGAGGCCCGTGACTGTTCAGCTGTGCGGCCAGACTACTACCACCACCGAGGCTGCTGCTGCTGCTGATGAGGCTAGGGCCGTTACTGTTTACAGCGTTGGTGACGCTGCTGACGAGCGACGATGCGACGACGTTCGACTGCTGCTGCTGTCCACTGGCCGCGTTCTGCTGCAGACTGCTCTGCAGGCTGACGACTGGCTTGCCAAGTTGTGCCTGCTGCTGCTGCACTTGCTGGCCGGCGACTAGTTGTGGCGGCTGCTGCTGCAGCAACCTCGTTCGGATCTGACCTTGATGCATCAGTTGTGCCTGCTGCTGACTGCCACCAGTTTGCTGCTGTAGTTGGGCAAGAGACGTGGAGTTGACTGAAGAGCCACCACCACCGAGGAGAAGAGCTGCAGAGTTGGCAGCAGTGGTAGTGGTCGCACTGGCTGCACCAGCCAGTGTTCGGTTGGCTGTGGCGCCCGGCGGTGGCACTGCTGCCGCCACTGGCACTGGCACTGAAGCGGCTGATGAAGCTGCTGCGGCGGCGGCTGCTGCCGCAGCGGCCGCCACCGCCGCCGCCTGGTTGGCCTGCTGAACGGCGGCCGCCGCCTGCACTCTCGCCTCTGCCAGCTGCTTCTGGTTGGCGATCTGCTGACCGACGGTCATCGGCGACTGCAGCTGCAGGATGGGCTGTCCCTGCTGCTGCTGCAGAACCTGTTGGAGTTGGTGGTCGCTGCTGCTGGTCGAGTTCTGCACCGACTGCTGCTGCTGCTGCTGCGCTCTCAGCACTTGGCGCATTTGATTGGCGTTCAGTGGATTACGCTGCTGCTGCTGCTGCTGCTGTTGAAAGTTTATGGCGGAAATCTGTGAATGAATGAATGAACGAAGGAGTGTAAATTAGAGCAAAGGTTAGGTAGTGAAAGTGGGTGCTTTTTGTTTTTTATGCATATTTGCATTCATCCAAATTCATTAAAAAATTTTAAATCGAGCACTTACCTGCGGATTTGGCCTCAGTGTGACGTTCAGCTGTTGGCCTAGAGGAATGGCCGATGACTTGGTAGCAAACTGCTGCTGCTGCAGGCTCATCGGAGCACCGGGCTGACCAGGCGGCAGTCCGGATGATGGTCCAGTCAGTCCCGGGGAGGGAATGGTCATGTGCTGCTGTTGTTGCTGCTGCTTCAAGTGCATCATGTTCATGTTCATGTGCAGTTGCTGTTGCTGCTGCTGCGACACTGGCACTTGACCACCTGACTGAAGTTGATGCTGCTGCTGTGGATGATGATTCTGCAACTGATGCTGTTGCTGCAAATTGACCATCTGGTGCTGATGCATTTGTTGCTGTTGTTGAGGTAAAAGCTGCATCTGCATTTGCATCGGCCCCATTTGCTGTTGTTGATTAGGCATCATCTGCCCGGGGTGACCCGGAAGCGCCGGCGTCGGCTGCAGCTTCTGCTCGAGATCTCGTGGCAACTTCACATCCGGCGTCACGCTGATCAGCGAGTCAATCTTCGACATCTTCTGCTCCTCAGGCAGCGTGTTGGGTGTCTTGGCGAGCATTCGCGCCAACATCGGATTCTGGTTGGCCAGCTGCTGGGCAGGTGGATTCTGTCCCTGTCCCTGCTGCTGGCCATTGTTTTGCCCCTGTTGTTGCTGTTGTTGCTGTTGCTGTTGCATTTGCTGTTGCATTTGAAGCTGCTGCTGATGCAGATGAAGTTGCTGTTGTTGTTGGTGATGCTGCTGCTGCTGCTGCTGAAGCATGTGCTGCTGGTGCTGCACCTGTTGTGTTGGCGTCAGCTGACCAGAAAATTGGCCACCAGCACCTCCAAAGCTCGTCGGTTGATTGTTGTTGTTGGCAGACTGCTGCTGAAAGGAGGTCATCATTCGCTTTGAGTCAGAGTTGGGGCCGTCCATCGAAGAGAAGAGACCCTGCTGGTCAAAGGAGGTCTTTCGCTTGATGCCGCATTCTGAAAAATAGATCAAGTGATTAGTTAGTAAAAATTCACTTACAAAGTAAAAAACTTTTCAGTCCAATTACCTAAAAGATTATTATTCGGATCCTCCTGCTTGACTGAGAGCGGAAACACCGCCGGCGAGGCTGTCGACGCCGTCGTCGTTGTCGTCGACGTGTCAAGCATTGGATCCGTTTTTCGAACCAGTGGATTGCCACCACCAGAACTTGCAGCTCCGGCACTACCACCACCTCCTCCTGGCTTCAGCATCTCATCATCGTTGAGCAACATTCGCAGCATGTTATTATTGCCGCCTGACTTGAGCTGCTGCTGCTGCTGAGATAGCAACTGCTGCTGCTGATTACTTCCACCACCAACTGATGACTTGTTGGCCAGTGGCAACTGCTGCTGCTGTTGACTACCACCTCCGTCCATCAACTGCTGCTGCTGATGACCACCGCTGAAGCCACCACCAGGACCTGAAGAGGCTGCTGGCCTCAGCTGGCCAGCAGTGGGCTGCTGAGAGACCAGATTGGGCAGGTCGCCGGGAACATTGCTGCCACCACCTGTCCCATCGCCAATGTCCTCATTGTCGAGCAGCTCGCGGAGGATGATATCACTGGAGGAGTTGGAGTTGGAGTTCAGGGAGTTCAGGCGGACGGCGGTGGCGAGGCCCGGCTGAGGGTGAGGTGGGTGCTGCTGACCACCACCACCACCACCACCGTTGCCCCCCGTTAGCAAATTCCTCAGCTTATCATCATTGTTGTTGTTGTTCTGAGAGGGTGAACAGGAGGTGAGCAGCGTGGCCATCGAAGAGCCCCCGGTGGAGGTGGTAGTTCCCGTGGGTCCATAAGAGGAGGCGCCGACGTGCTCGAGGAAGCCACCCGGGCCGCCATTTTGAGATGATCCTTGGCCTTGGCTGGTGGTAAGCGGCAGATCGACGGTGGTGGTCGGCTCGTCGGCGCCAAAGCTGTCCCAGTTGACGCCGCTGAACATGTCCATGTCATCGAAGGGTATGGAGTTGCTGTTCGGTGAGCTCGGCGCAAAGTTGCTTAGCAGCTGCTGCTGCTGCTGTTGTTGCTGCTGTTGCTGAGCAGCAGAGGATACTGAAATCGTCTGCGGCTGATTCAGACTTGATGCACTGGTCGTCGCCAAGCTCGCCGATGACATCTGTAAATTGTGCTGCTGTTGTAGCATCGGCGGTTGCTGTCCACTGTTGTGAGCACCACCACCAGTGAAGGAGGTGACCGTCGAGAGGGAGGCTAATTTTAGAGAAAGAGAAAGAAAGGAACAGATGATAAGACGTCAAGAAGATGATAACATAGCGGGTGATGAGCAGAGATAGATTGTACGACTGCCGTTTTACCACACTAAAACTGACACTGTCATTACTACTCCTACACAGAACAAACACCAACTCTGATGAGAGTGAAAATCTAATGAGTAACTTCAAAAGGTCGAGAGGTAGTCTCTACCCCACAAACATGAAACATTCGAGCAGCAGCATTTCACTGGTGATGGATAACTTGCTAACCGAAACACAGGCCAACCACAACAACTACTACTTACCATTGCTCATGCTCATCTGATTCATCATCATCGGCTGCTGCTGCTGCTGCGCCAGTGAGAACATTGTTGAGCTGTTGTTGCTGTTGTTGTTGTTGTTGGCCGTGGTGGCCACCATATTGCCCCAGTTTTGCTGCTGATGCTGTTGGTTGTTTGCATTGGATGTCATCATGATGAGTCGCTTTTGTTGCATGTCACCACCACCACCAGCACCAGCACCACCAGCATTGGCGACAGTCGCTGCCGAGCTCTTCGTGGCAATGGCCATCTGCGCCTGCGAGACCATGTTGCTGTGTCCAGCGGCAGCACTGGACGTGGAGATCATCATCGTCGGCGGCATTGAGCTGACGATACTGTTGCTGCTACTGCTGTTATTGTTCGAGCTGACCAGATCGGAAGAATCACTGTTGAAGAGGCTGATCGTCGTCGTCGCAGCCGTTTGAGAAGATGCACTACCACTACCACCACTGGTCATTATCATCGGATTATTATTACTATTTCCTGCAGTGGTAATGGTGGCGGTAGGCGGTGGTGGTGCCTGCTGGGAAGATCGTTGAGGAGGAGTGGCGGTGGCGGTAGCCGAAGTGGAAGAAGAGGCAGTAGCAGCAGTAGCAGCCGCAGCCGCAACTGCCGCCACCACAATCTCGCTGTCGGCGTCACGAATGATGGAATGCGTTGCGAAGACGATGCCCTGCGAGATGGTGCGCGACTTGGTCTGCACGTTGATGTACCTGTCGTTTGAAATCTGAACGATAAAGCAAAAAACACGTTAAGTTAGTCTCAAAAACTCTGATCAATCCTAAGAAGCTGGTTACCTTAAACCGGTACACCGGCGAGATCGCCTGTCCGCTCTTGAAGGCCTCCTTCAGGTGGCCCTGCACCTTGTGCATCGCGTCCGGGTGGACAAACTTGAGGAAGAGCTCATTCTTCAGCGAGGTGTCGAGGAAGCCGCGGTAGGCGGCGGAGACGGCGCTCGTGTCCAGGTCCAGGACGAAGCCCTTGTGGTCAAGGCGGGTGGTGAACGTCTCAATCTGCACACTGCCGCTCGCCTTCTCGCTGTTCGGTATGGCGATGCAGAGGAGGCGGTTCTCGTCGGAGGAGGAGGAGGAAGAGGAGGAGGAGGCGGCCTGCGCAGTGTTGCTCTCCTGGTGGTGGTGGTGACCGGAAGAAGAACTCCCTGAGGTGCTTGACGAGGAGGAGGAGGAGGAGGCCCCAGCGTTTCCGGAAGATCCCGATGCAGAAGTGGATGATCCGGCACCGCTAGCATTGCCACTACCTCCTGAGCCATTGCCGCCGCCATTTCCGCCCGTCGCCGAGACGGTGGTGCCCGCGGAGCCCTCCAGCTGCTGGCGAAGACTCTCCGGATTGGGGTACATCTTTGTGTGGACGACCATGTGCTCGTATTTCGGCAGGCGGAGCTCCTTCATCAGCCGCAGCCGCCGGCGTTTCGCCTTCAGGGCCGCCGAAGATTGCTTCGAAGAACGGTTTTCGCCCCCACCACCACCTTCGCCGGTGCCCTCGAGCATCGACGCGAGATCAAGGACTCGCCTGCTGGAGCCATCAGTAGAAGAGGATCCACCCTTCTTTCCCGCAGCAGCCTTCGAGCGGTGGTCGTGGCTCTCCTTTGACTCAATCAGTGAAATGTCGCCGTCCTCTTCGCTCAAATCACCACCATCGACTTTTTTCTCCAGAATGATATCATCATCGTCGTCGTCGCCGTCAAAGTGCTCGTCGTCGTCATCGTCATCGTCATCGGCCACCGTACTGGACACCTCCTGCTTGACGAGGAACCTCGAGTCGAAACGCTGCTGATTGTTGTTGTTGTTGTTTCCGCTGCTGCTGTTTGGTGACTGCAACAGCGAAATTGCCGCAGAACTACTGGAGGTCAACTGTGAGGAGGAGCCCAGGTCGGCCGAGGAGCCAAAGGAGGAGGTGCTCGTAGAAGAGGTACTGCTGTTGTTGTTGCCGTTGTTGTTGCCGTTGTTACCGTTGTTGTTACCGCCGGTCGAACTCATCTGGTTTTCGCCGGTGTGGTTGCTGCTGCTGGCGTCGCTCGTGGAGTTGGTGGCCTTTGAGGAGGAGGAGGAGGTGGATGACCAGTTTGAGTTGAGGCCATTACCCACGGCTGCCATTGACAGCAGTTGGGAGCTGAATACGGGATGGTCGTCGGGATGGAGAATGTCAAAGATGGACTTGCTGATTAGTTCATTCTAATCGAGGAGAGAACAGGGTAGAAATAGAATTGAGTTTGAGATAATTTTCAAACAACAACCAAAACAAAACTGTACACTTACAGGTGTGTACTTAAGGAATTTGTGTACGTTATCGCTGACATAGTCAACGAAGCCCTCCGAGTTGAGGGTGAAGATGAAGCAGTTTAGCGTCTCGAGGAGCAGCGTACTGATGTCCGCTGGCTGGATGCAGTTCGGCCGAGAGGAGCTCACCTCCGATGCCTGCAAGTCATCGGCTTGGCCTGAAGAGGAGTTAAAAGAGAGTTAAACATTTGACAGTTTCCTCACTGAATCAGTCAGCACTACTCACTCTGGCTGATCGATTGAATCTGTTTCACCGTCTCCTGCAGTATGGCACACTTGTCCGGCTTCACCGAGAGTGAGTTCATCTCATCCAGTCCTTGTCCTTGGTTGGCTGTGATCAGCGCTGCTAGCTCTTCAATGTAGAAGGTCTCCTGCTCACGGCGGCGACGTTGCTCATTGAGTAGGCACTTCTGGTTTCTGGAAATTAGAACAAGAAAGAAGAAGACAAATTAGAACACTGGTTCAGTAAGAAAGCAAGCATTTAATTAAATCGCCTAGTGTTGGGCTGCTGGGAAGAAAACTGTCAACTGTCGTTCAAAAAAACTGTAAACAAAAACAGTAAATAGAAATCCTGCTTTTTCCGAAAAGAAATGCTGCAATGCTGTTTCCGCTCTTTTGATTACTATGATGATTTCTCGGTCTGCCTGCTGTTTCCCTGAACATCATCAGCATCCTATCGACACAGCACACGCATCACTGGACCACTGGCAAAAACTGGCACTGGAACTGACGCTGAGCTCCTATGTCAAAACACAGACCAGAACCGAGCCGAACCAGCGGCAGCAGGGCTTCAAGTTACAAAAACAACAAACAAACTTTTTTCATTTCAGTAGCATAACAGCTCAGCTCAGCAGCCAGCCAGCGAACGGGAAAGAGAGAGAGAGAGAGAGAGAGAGAGAGAGTCAGCCAGGCAGCCCACTGAGACGTGAGCCATTTTCTGGTTCAGCAGCCGAAAATGGGTCAACAAAAGAGCAAATAGAAATGCTCGGCAGCGGCGGAGAGGCTCTGACGTAGGAAATGTGCGCGCGCTCGATCCCGTTGTCGTTGCCGTACACCGCTGCTGCAGTGTACAGCAGCAGCAGCAGAAAGTGTGCCAGAAAGTTGTACAGCAGTGGTAGCAGCAGCAGCAGTTCAAGGTTTACTGGAAAAGGGGATCGCCGAAGATTCTGCATTCTACTGTTCTGGGAATTACATGCTCAAGAAGATTGAGGTGGTGCTAATGAATGAATGATGATGATGATACTTTTAAGTAATGCCACTGCAGCAGCATCGATCACCACCGATCAGCAGCAGTGGACACATCATCATCGCCATCATCAGTCAGCAAAAATCTAATCCAAAACAATATAAAGAGGATACACTAAAACTGCCTGCTGCAGCAGCTGCCTCTGTTGAGTGCAGATTGATTGTTGTTGTTGATTATTTTTTTGGCGGTGTTAGTGGTGATAGCAAACATCAAAAGAAGGAGGAGGAGGAGGAGAACAGCAGCAGCAGCTTTTCTGGTTTTTGTTGTTGGTGTTTTGGTTACTGGACTGGCGGTTGGCAAACACACAGACATAGTCGCAGTGACAGGCAGAGCAGAGTGTCACCTGCACCGAGACAATGAGTTGAGGTAGAGTGGTGGTGGTGGTGGTGGTGGTAAACAGCTAATCGGTTTGCCACCGAGCACTGCTGATAAGGTTTGCAATCAGAGAGGGAAAGGGGGAAGTGAAAGAAAGAAGGAGGAAGACATCGTCATCGTTGGAATCCTTCTCATCAGCAGCTCTTTTTGCTGCCGCTGATGATTCCCTCCTAAACACACCACTGTGACACTGGCACTAAAGTAGGTACTGCTGCTGCTGCTGCTGCCACATAATTGCCAATTATTATTGCTACAGCCTAAAAACACTTTTTTACTCTAAAATTGCATCTTTCTTACTAAAACTAAAAACACTCTTTTGTCTGATTGTGCAATCCAATCTGTCTGTAGCTACCTCTTACAAGACAAAGAAAAAGAGAAGGAGATCACAAAGAAAGAAAGAGTGGCTGTTGGCTGGTCTAGCCGATAGACAAAGTGCCAGTGCCAGCAGTGCTACAGACAGACAGACAGACAGACAGTCAGACTGTGTATGAGTATCCTCGGCGATCGTACACGTACAGCAAACGACGGCGGCGGCGGCGGCGGCGGCGTCGGCGACGACCACGACAACGACGACAACTACAGCGACGACGACGACGAAAGGTGCTTGTAATCCTGCTCGAGAGAGAGAGAGAGAGAGAGAGAGAGAGAGAGAGAGAGAGAGAGAGAGAGA
>JAALOO010001725.1_pt1 | contig 13764 bp, 13 predicted proteins | sample 7257641 | NCBI WGS metagenome assembly JAALOO01 (sample SAMN14085613, study PRJNA598686) | mite metagenome | biome: ENVO:01001000; feature: ENVO:01001002; material: ENVO:01001226; isolation source: single female mite from University of Michigan culture on fish food culture... ... | reverse complement strand
AGAGAGAGAGAGAGAGAGAGAGAGAGAGAGAGAGAGAGAGAGAGAGAGAGGGAGGTTTGAATAAGAAATAGGAAAAAGTGGACCCTAAGGCTGCTAAAAAGCAGAAGAAAAAGAAGTGGTGTTATCGGTGCAGCTTGAGCAAGAGGAGGAAAGAGGAGGAGGAGGAGGAGGACCTGAGCCTACTGAGTAATTAATTACCACCAGAAGCTAGGCACTTTGCACTAGCAGCCGCCCGGGGCGCCATACATAAACACACACACAACCACGGATAGAAAAAACTGACTACCACTGATGCTCAGAGAGGCAGAGACACAGTCGTACAACTTGACTGTGTTTGTGTATGGTAAACAAGCGGATATTCTTCTTCTGCTGGCTCTTTCCTCTCTATTCACCTGTACTCTGCCTTCCCTTGAACACACTGGCACAATTTATCTATTCCACTCGCTCTCTTCCTCCTACATTCTAACTATTAACAGTTAAGGGAGAGTTGCTAGCCAAGGAAACCTAGCAGCAGCAGCAGCAGTGGTGGTGGTGAAAGCCAATGAATGAATGAATGAATAAAAATGGGCCCGATATCAAATGCCCACTCTCTCTCCCCCTTTCCATTCCTCCCTCGCACTGACAGCGGAAATCTACGCTGCCGGACCAAAAGAGCGAGCGAGCGAGCGAGCGAGCAACTGAATTGCAACACAAAAAACTGCTTTACCACTTCAGCATACTACTTTACCTCAAATCTCAATTTCTTCACTTCACTGTACTTCTTCTTCTTCTTTCCATTTCTTCTGCTACCATTAAAGCCAGTCAGGCTTTCAATGCTTCGGTTCTCTCTTTCTGATTCACGTTTCGACAGAGGTGCAACGCGCAAAGAGTGCTAGGTAACAACATTAATTCTCCTTAACCTACACACTTCTCGTTCACTCTCCACTTCCAATAACATAAGAGCCAGCCGTGAATTAAAGAAACCCTGAACACACACACACACACACGGCAAAAAAAAAGTGCGAGCAAGCAAAGAACAACTAGTACTTGTGTGAGTGTCTCCTCTACCAAGAACGGCAGCAGCAGCAGCAGTAGCACTTTTTTCCTTGAACAGACTCGGCTAATTAAAAGTGTCGACAGTGTGTGTGTATTGCTGCTGAAACACACTGCTTCCGCAGAAACAGCAGCAGCAGCAGCTTTCAAATGCAGGCTCAAAGCTATCCTGACAACTCCACTAAAACACACACACACACAAACTGGCTAACACAAAAGCAAAGCAGCAGCAAAGAACGGTGGTGACTGCAATTGAAACAAATTCCAGTGCGTGTAAAGAGCTACTGCAGAATTGAATGTGCAGTACACACTTTCCGGAAGCATAGGAATTTAATTAAATGCAGAATTGCTAATCAGCTGAAAAAGAAAGAGAGCAAGAACAAGATAGAGATGTAAAGAGTGAAAAGCGAGACACTTTAATCAGTCCAATGACAAATCACTTTCATCGTCGGTTCGTTCAATGCAAATCCCTTTCCTGCTAAAAATCAGGAGAACAAAAAGCTTCGCTTCTTTCTCGGCACTTTCAAGTAGAAGAAAACGAGAAGCTAGCGCAAGTTGGCGCTGTGATTTCCTGCCAACCAGCGAGTAGCACCTTTTCCCAGCGGAGCTAGTGCAGCAGAGGATTGAGGAGGGATCTTTTGCACTCTGGCGCTTTCCTTTATCAACAAGGTCGCCACTTTTGCCTTCACTTTTGAACATCATCATCATCATCATCATCGTCGCCATCATCATCATCATAACTATCACCACCACCACCAGCAGCAGCTACACAAATACACTCACACACTATATCAATATTAAGTTAGCAGCAGCAGCAGCGGCCTGCATTATTAAATTAGCAATTAAAATGAAATATTAGTAGTCAAGGAGGGAGGGAGGGATGGCAGAGGCAGCAACCTAATAAATATGAGCTAGCCAAGTAGCAGCAGCAGAAGTGGCAATTGCAAGCTACTACACTTCTGAACATCACCGATACAAGCGCTCACACTGGCACAAACACTACCACGACCACCATCACCACCACGACCACTTCAATCAACACAGCAAAAACAGAGCAGAACCGAACAGGACCAAAAAAAAAGAAGAAATACTCCGTTCAAGTGCACCAAATTAGAGTGCAAAAAATGAACGGGCTTACAAGACACGGGAGAAAGAAGAGAAAACTTACACAGAAGCAGACAAAATTGACGCTTAGTGCACTACACTACAGCTACTACTGTTACCAGCAGCACTACAGCGATCATTTCAGCAATCTAATACAGACACACACACTAGTTGTTATCGAGAGTTCTCCTGAACTCGAGGAGGGTGGCAATTAACGGGCGTAGGTGGTAATGAAAGTAGGAAAAGGAGCAACAAAAAAAGAGAGAGAATCAAGTCGCACACGCAGGGACAGCAAACGTGGCGGAAGCAGCTGTACGACTGTACGGCGCTAAGAAAACAGCAGCAACAGCAGCAACAGCCGTCGCAGCAGTCGTCAAATTAGACACGACCAAGTGCGTCTAATTAAGCGTCTCCAAATGAGAGAAAGAGAGAGGGTGGAGAAAAGAAGGAATGAAAGAAGCCCAAATCTAATTGTCGCCACACGGCTCAAATGAAAGTGTTTTGGGGCAGCAGCAAAACAGACCACCGTGGTGGTGGTGGTGGTGGTGGTGCCTGATTTGTCGCCTGGACGGCTGCGAGCGGTGGGGAGACGAAAGTGGTGTGCCACCAGCAACAATTTCACAACTTTTTTTGTTCTGTCTGCCTAGCAGCAGCAGCAGAAGCAGTGTCTGCTCAAGTGAACACACCACCAAAAAGGGAAGGGAAAAGCCAGTGCACATAGTTTTTGTTGTTATAACCAAGCCACTGGCCAAGCAGCCAACCAAGCAGTGTGTACACACAATCCGCCGTCAGGCAAACACAATTCTTGCTCAATGCTCAGAATTTGTACCACTCTCTTTGCCCACTCTGCTCTTTTCAGCAGAAAAGATGGTGGTGATGGTGGCGGTGGTGGTGAGGGGCAACAACAGTGAGCAGGCCCGGTCAGCAATGGCAATTGAAATCGGTGCCAAGAGCGCGCCCTGACCGCAGTGGAAAGTGAAAGAGGAAAACGGTAGCAGCAACAGCAGCACAAGAGCCACAAAGTCGATACACATGGCCGAGTGAACTCAAACTCAAGCTCACACACACAGAGAATTCATACACTTCACTGCACTGCATTTGATTTCAGCTGCTGATGCAAAGGTAAGGAGAGAGCAGGTGGCTCTAAAGGAAAGAAGGGAAGAAAGAGAAACAAAAAAGGTCCCAGCAGACATTTTCGTTCCTCTCTTCGCCTCTCATCTTTCCTTCCAAGCAAATACGACAAGAAAGCAAAAAAGATAAAAACGGAGAGACCTCTCAGACTCGTGGCTTCAGTGTGTGTGTGGGGCTCATGGCTGAGGACAGAACAGAGCCGGTCCGGCCGGGTCTATGCTGCTGGCATGCTATAAAAATGTAATATTTATAAGAAGACAGCGGCAGCAGCAGCAGCAGCCACTGAGATCAACTGCCTCGACATCGGAGAGTAAGGAGGGAAAAAAGATCTCCAAAAAGAAAGGAGAACAAATAAAAAGAGAAGGGCAGATCTATCTGTCAGCGTAGCGGCGACATTTTTTTCGGCGTTGCCGGGCTACTGGAGACTGATTTTCAGGTGGTTGCAGTAGCAGCAGCAACTTGCCCGAATTCTGCCCGAGCAGTGTGCTGTCAAGAGGGGAAATGGCAAAGGGGGTGAGCAGGAGAAGTACTCGTGTTCTGGTGTGTGCTTGTGTGTTATTTGCACAGAGGCTTCCCCATCGCAACCCTCTCTTCCAGTCCATTGAATGCACACGTCGAGGCAGCAGCTATCACGTTACACACCGTCGGCAAATTGGCAGGTTTAATTGCCCTTGTTCAAGACAGTGGTGGTGGTGGTGGTAGTGGCTGTTGCTACCGCCACCAATGTAAGACATCTTGATCATTGGAAAGCAAGTCTTTCTCCCCTCTCTCCCTAGTATCCAATTTGCCAATCATCAAGAGGCAAGCGGCGAGGAGCAGAGCTGTTGCCAGTGGCAATGTGTCTGTTGCTAGCACTGGCAACAGCCCAATTTCCAGTTTAATTGGTGGCAAAAGTGGAGTACGGGTGTTTCAATAGGGGAAGACAGAGAAGGCAAAATTGCGCCCACTGGCCACAATCAGCGCGCAACTGCAATTGAGCACTGCAAGCTTCCGCCACCAATTAGCAAATACCACTCTGGTCAAAATTAAGCAAATAAAATTGAGAAGTAGGGGAAAACAACTAATAAATCAAAACCAAAAAGTGCAATTCTTAAGAGCAGTTTGGGGGTTAGGGCCAAATTCAATGGTCTTCTTTTAAAAAAAATCCGCAAACCTCTATCAGCAGACCAGAGCAGCGAGTGCCAGCCAGACTGTGAGCCGGGCATAAATCAGCCGCCAATTGATGCGTGCACCAACTTTGCCTGCCTGCCTGGAAATGGAAACTGTGTGACTGTGTCTCATTCTTTGTGTCTATGCCCAATGTGCATGTCCCGCTGGTGCCAGTGAGACTCGCCAGCAGAAAACTTTTACTTTCACTTCTTGCCCTGGTTGTGTGTGTGTGTGTTTGTCTTTGAGTGAGTACGACTGCTGCTGCTGCTGCTGCTGCTGATGCTGCCGCTGTCTTTTAATTTACTCTTCGCTCGGATGCATTGTTGCTGTTGGAGGCAAAGGAGGGTAGTGTGAGAGGCAAACAGAATGGTAAAAGTAATTCAAGGGGCGAGAGAGGGGCCCTAGTGGCCACTGGAGCACAGAGAAAGAGAGAGAGGGAAAGGACGAAAATGAAGCAAGTCAGAGAAGCATTTTTTGTGTCCAACCACCGCCACGACTTCAGCTGCTGCTGCTGCCGTCGATTGGACCATTATTTCTAATTTGCCGCCTGTCTTTCCACTCTGCAAACCTTGCTTTTTGACTGCGCTTGTGTTTAATTTCTAATATCAGCACATTAAAGTTACAGTGGTGGGGCACTCTCCTGTTTTCTCGGTCTTTCAGTGGCAGTCTCATTTTCATTCAACCTACTATGCTAGCTATCATTTACTGCTTTTTTATAAAGCTTTCCTGAAATCGGAAGTGCTAGTGGTTGTGGCAGAGGTGGTGTCGTCACCAGAAGCAGCAGCAGCAGCTTGGTCCTAAGACAAGCAGTTACTCATTACACTTTTTCTTCCTCTTCTTCCTCACAACTGTCAACTGTCATCATTAATTTAAAAAAGTACAAAGCTAGCAGCTGACTGTAGTTCTCTCATTTGGCAATAATAAATAGAAAGGTAGTTGTACAGAAAGAAAAAGGAACGGACAAACTTACCGTATTCGAGGTACCTGTCGAGCTTGCGCACCACCCGGCCCAGTCGAAGCAGGCGGACGACTTTTAAGGCGCTAAAGAGGCTACCGATTCCTTGCTAATAAAATGAAAAAAGAATGAAAACGATTTTAGTATCAGCTTTGACAATTCGACCAAGGCAATCACGAATCCACTTTTCCACTTACATCTTCGGTGTGGTCGAAGGCGTTGAAGATGTCATAGGGTAGGCACGAGAGCAGGTCAATGACGAACCAGCTGCGCAGGTAGTTGACGCGAATGATCTTCGGGTCGGAGACCACCTCGCCGCCGGGGCCGACAAAAGTGGTGTGAAAGTTGAGCACAATATCAATGAAAAATATCACATCGACAATACTGCAGCAAGTTGATGATGAAGTGGTGAAAAGAAGAACAAAAAGAAGAGAATTAGAACATCTGAACTTGAAGAATTTGTTTAAATCAGTGAAAAGAACTTGAAATCTTTGCAGAAAAAACAACAACAATGGCCAACGCCGGGGGCGTGCGGAAAGAACATGACGGCCACAATTTTGAAAACGCTCTTGCATTTGGACGCCAACAACAAGATTGAAAAAAAGCTTTACAAATTAGACAACCAAAGATAAACAGACACAGAGCATTACAAACGAACCAGGCGCAAGAGCAAAACGGCAAATCATGTTCAGCCAAGTGAGGTGTGAGGAGAAGGAGAAGGAGGAGGAAGAAGAAGACACTCGAACATAAAAGAGAAAATCACATCACCTCCTTCACCGAGTGGCCACTTCAGAAAGCACCGAAAAAACCTGGAAAGCACTCTCTATCAGCAACAGCAGCAGTAGCAGTGCACCTTTTCCATGTTCGATCACCGATCAGTGAGCCGAAATCAAGCAAACACTGAGGATGGGCTCTGCATTGCACTGCTGCCAAATTGGCCGCTCTCAAGTGCCATCTCCCCATTACTTCATCTTCTTCCGCTTTCTCTCTCTCTCTTCTTTTTATTTGCTCAAGCAGCAGCAGCAGCAGCTTCAGAGATTCATTTTCGTTCTCTGCAGTTGTCTTCTCCTCTGTACGAGTGTGTCAGTTGTTAACAAAGCGAATGACGAGACTCAACAACAAACCCGTCCGCGTTTGCTGCTGCTGTTGCTTCTGCCGCCGCCGTTCATCAAAATGCTAAGCTAATCTTTGACTGCCTCTCTAATTTTGGCCTCCTCTGCTCTGCTCAAGAACAAGGGACAGCCAAAGTGTACAAAGAGTGTACTACCACTGTCCAAATCGGATGGCGAGCAGTGAAGTACGAGAAGCGGCAGTAATTGACGTGTCTCTGTCTCTGTCCCCAACAGACTAATCCCCTACACCTCGGCCTGCTCTTCCTTTCCACTGTCCCTTCAGCAGCGCAAATCAATTTAGCGCTTGTTTTTTGACAATTTATTTTAATTTTAATGTCCCAGGAACAAGAAGAGTACGACGACAAGTAGTCTCTGTGTGTGTGTTTGTCTAGAGCTGAACAAGAGCGAAGGAAATAAAAATAAACTATTTCTTTTGGATCTTGGCGCGATATTTGCTTTGGAGCTTCTCTGTCCTCCCCAGCTAACTTTGGGCAACAGCAAACAAAACTGACAAAACAAAACTGCTGCTTCTGCTGATGGAGCCTAGCAAATCAAAATCAAGCGACTCATTAATTTTTAATTTTCACTTGAGACGACGTCGACGACGAGCGACCAGCGAAGGCGACCGGACTCTGAACGACCGAAGCTCACATACCAAGCAGCACGCTTGAAAGGCGCGGCAAAGAAGAAACAGAGAAGGCAAAAATTCGACAAACTCGTCTCCTGAACGAAAATTGAACTAAACTAAAGTGTACGCGCACACGACTTGATGCTTGACCGATCCTTCTTCTCTTCTGCCTGCTAAAAATGCCTTAGCAACTGAAAAACGAGCAAGCACCGGCAATCGAAAGAGAAGAAAAAATAACCCAGACAACCAAGATATATAAAGAAAGATAGAGAGAGAGAGAGAGAGAGAGAGAGAGAACGGAAAAAGTGAAAGCAAGATTGACAACGATAACGAAATCAGCCGGGCTCGCTCTCTTTCTCCCTCTCTTTTTTTTGCCGTCGACCGTTCATGATTGGCCAAGATGACAAATTGGCGATGCAATGCACTCAAAACGAAAGAAAGAGCGAGAGCTTTCCCTCTCTTTTTGGCGTCTCTGACGGGCTGATTACGGCGTTTGACAGCTGATGGCGGCCAAGAGAGAGGAAGAGAAAAAGAAAAGAAAACAAGAAGAACACAACACCAAAAACACAGCAACGAACCTGTCAAGTACGAGAAGACTGACGTCCTCCGAAGTCTTATTCTTGAACGCCACATTGTAGGGGACCATAATGGCAGTGTAAAAGGTAAGACAGAGTATGACCCAGTCCCTGAAATAAAAAGAAGGGAAAAATGGGCATTATTAATAGAGTCACAGTTGGTCAGTCAGTCAGTCTTCTTCCCTTCAACTTACCAGATTGCCTTGAACGCGCAGTAGTGCAGGAGGATATGTGGAGGTGTCTTTGGCGCTTCCTGGCGGTACTGCGGCAGCACGTCAGAGTTGAGGCTCATCAACTGCAATAAAAAAATATAAAAAAATGAATCAGCAAATCAGGAAAAACAGTCTATTTACCAAGCATTCTTTTGCATTTGACCCCCAACCCTAAACCTGAATAGAAATCTCTCTCTCCCTTTTCCGATTGTCGGTGATTATTGTCACCAATGTGAAAGGAAAAATCAGGAGCACCTGACTGGACGCCAGGTGATAAGCAGAAAGAGGAAAAAAAAGGAAAGAGCAAACATCAGCAGATTCTTCTCCTCTTTTTCAGTGCTAAATCTGCCCTTCCGCTCCTCATGCTCCTGGAAACAAAGTTACTCTTTTGGCGACTCTTTTTCTTATTCTTTTTCCTTTTGTGCTGCTTTTTGCTCTTTTGCCTGTCTGCCCTCGTTTCTGCCTAATCGAAATGATTTGCCAAAAGAGACATTAAAGGAGAGCAGAGCTGCTGCTGCAACAATAATGGCAATAATAATGGCTGAATAATAACAACAACAATGGCCCCTTTTGAGAACCACCAAAAAAGTGGTAGTGGTGGTAGTGGTGGCTGTTGTTAGGACTGAACAGTCTGAGCTAGTGACTTCTTCGTATTCTTCCACTAAGACTCCCTTGAATCGGTTCCATTGCCATTTGCCAGTGCCCTCAAATAGGCAAATTTAAACGGCACCACCGCCACCACCATCACCACCATCAGCATCAGCAGCAATTGGAAACACTGCACGAGAATTGCATTGTGATGCGGGGCCCAAAAAAAGAAAAAGAAGAGGGAAGGCATTTTACATTTACTGCTGCTGCCCTTTTACTTTTACTTTCACCAAATTTGCCCTTCTCCGCTTTCAGACCGTTTCGTTTAGTTTCCTCCATTTCTTGGTACTAAAGTCTGCTGCAAAGTACTGTTCACCCTCAATTCCTCTTCCTCCTCTGCTTCTGCAGACTCTCCGTGGCTCATTTAAGACACAAGAACGTGGCCAACAGCAGCAGCAGAAGCAAAGGCAGCAGAGACGGCGGCACCGTGCACAGAGCCGAACAAACCAACATGCCGGGACTATTACCGCTCGCAAAAGATGAAAGAGCAAAAATAAGTAAAAGTAGACAAGAGAGAGAGGTACTCTACTAAACTACACACTGCACCGGCAATTGAGAATGAAGGAAAGAAAAACACAGAGCCTCTGTATGTGCGGCGGCAGCCGCCAACCGCCGCAAACGAGCTCAGAGGTCAGGTCAATCGGTGCCGCATCATCAGCCTCGGCAACGACGGCAGTGGCTGCACATCATCAGAGATGCTTTCCTTCCTCTTCTGTGCCGCCTATTAATCATCTGCTCAATCGACAAGAGAGACAACGAATGAAAGCAAGAAAAAGAAAGAAAAAATGAAGAAAGACGAAAAAAGAAAGAGAGAGAGAGAGAGAGAGAGAGAGAGAGACGGTGAGGGCGGCAGATAAATCAAAGTGAGATGCGTGCCGTCAAGTTTTGTTTGCGCTGAATGAGGAAACAGCGAGCGAGGGAGAACATTGGCGCCCAGTAGCCCAATGGTAAAAGGAAGCAAAGGAGCTCCAGCGTAATAATAATTAAAGCGAGTAAAACAGCAGCAGCAACAGCAGCAACATATTCAAATTGAGCCTCTCTTTGGGGATGATGGGCGACCCTTCAGCGTCGCCAGAAGGAGCAAGAGGGGAGGAAATGAAATGAAATGAAAGAGAACGCAAAAAGATAATTTGATGGCGTCTTAATAATTAAGCGCGCTCCAGCAAGAGCAGGTGATTAGAGCGAGGACCATCACCATCACCATCACCATCATCATCATCACTACTGAACACACTAACACTGTCGATGGTATAATTAGTAAGTAGATGAAAAGAAGTAGTAGTTGAAGTAGTGCCTAGTGCCTAGCCCTCCTCATCATCACCATAGAAAAAAGAAGTAGTGGGGTGATGGAAGGTGTCGCGCCCTCCTCCTCCTTTCTCCTGCACAATCTTCTCCACTAGTTTAGTTAGTTAGTTAGCAGCTGTCGACACTGGCAAAAAAAAGACAGGCAGGCAGAATGCTTCTTCATTTTCAAATTAGCAATCGCCGTCGTGCTATAAGAGAATAATTTGTTTAGGTCGAGAACATTAATTTACATTAGTCAGTGTCAGTCAGCGGTGGTGGTAGTGGTGGCGGTAGTGGTGGTTGTGGCAGTTGCCAAATTGATGACAGAAAAGATCGAAAAAAGCAAAAACAAATTGGGCAACAAACAAACAAAAAAACTTTGCTAAAATAAAATCCCAAAAATCTGCCAAAAACTCCCCCCAATAGACTTACATGTCCCAGTGCGGACTGCTTGGTGGTCTCTGTCTTGATGACGGGCAGGTGCGAGCTGCTGGCCAGCACCGACCGACTGCGCGTCACCGACCGGGCGAGGCGGGCAAACTTGCTGAGGCCCTTCTGCGCGTCCTCCTCGATGGGCTGCTTCAGGGCGGTGATGTCGCGAAAGGTGAGCAGAAAAAGCACCACCACGTCCTTCTCGTTCTTGATGGGCGCAATCTGCAGCAGCAGCCATAGTGGCGTTCCTGGGAGGATTGGGAAACAAAAGAGGAAGAAGACAATTAGTAAATTGAGACAGACAAAATACAGTTGCTACCAAAAAAGGAAAAAAAGTGTCAAGGTTTTTATTGCTTAGCAGAAGTAAAAAATAGAAAAAAGTACGAGCATCATCATCATCATCAAGTTTAGATTGTCACACAGTCTAGGGCTGTCGTCTGCAATCACCATCACCCTCATCATCATCATCATCTTTCAGACCTCCTCTACGACTTCTTCTTTTTCTTCTTCTTCCTTTCCCGTCTGCTCGATTGACCTACCCAGCACTTTCAGTCAATCTCAATCTCAGTCAGTTGCGACTCAATCACTACTGCAATTTCCACTTTTCTTTTCACTACCGAACAACTGAGGACTGAAGATACAGCAGCAGCACAGTACGTCACTTTCAATTAGCGCACTGAAGCTGAACGCACAGATGCAAATGAGTTCCAGAGCGGAGCACAACTACTACCTAGTCTAGCGTATGTCATCCTCTCTTTCTCTCTTGAACGTCATCTTTCTAGGCATCTTCAAATTGTCCCCTCTCTCTCCTTTCTGTCTTACGACTAAAGTAGCAATCTTGTTCAAATAAAAGCCAAATTACCAAATCAGTAGATAAAGCCGCTGCTGCTGCTATTGCTTCAACATAACCACTCACAACCTCTTGAAAAAAATACACAGCACCCACTCGACAGACAAAAAATGAAGGGAAAAAGTATCAACACTCAATAACTCGTCCATCTCATTCGTTCAGCAAACATCTTTTTCCTTTGGCTTTTTTCCCTGCTGCTTCTGCTGTTGTTAAATATCGACGTCCATTAATCACTTTTACAGCAGCAGCAGCCAAAGATGCACAGGCAGGCATTAATTAAGGAGCCGCTGCTGATGGCCAGAGTGAGTGCTGCCTCAGCCTGTCTGTCTCTCAACACTGTACTTTGTGTGTCACTGCCACTGAAACAGTGTGTCGTACCAAATGGGCTCCAATAAATTACGTTATTAATTATTAAGGGGAGAAACACTGAGAGAGATCATTTGATGAGGATGAAGATGCGCTTCCACACTCACACACACTTATTTTCCCTCTTCACTCTGCACTCTCATAAATCAGAAAGAATCTCTCGCTCTTGCTTGCAACACTTTAACAGCATCTTTCTTTTTCTTGTCTCTGCAGGGGTGCACCAGCAGAAATAGCAGCAGCCCAGGCTGCACGCGATAAAGCGAGACTACTGCCTCTGCCGCCGCCACATCAATTGAGCAATTGAGCATTTCACAGCCACTTGGCGTGCACACGCTGTTTGTTCGCTTCCCTGCACTGCATTTAAAAATCGGAGCGCAACCACTTTTCCACTTTTCGTAATTGTACTGCCTCTTTCTTTCCTTCACAAAATTTCCTCACAATGCAAACTGCAATTCTGGTCTGTTTTCTAGCAATGAATAAAAAAACGACAAATAAATCAGAAAATAAAAAAAATTTTGCCGTACAAATCGAAAACAGCAGACAGATATCGGCGCAATTCTCCTTTTGCCGACAGTAATCTTCTGCAGACACAATATTTCTCAGCGAACAACGGGTAAAAAATTGTAAAAAAAATTTACATAAAAATGAACCATAAAAAGAAGGGGTGAGGGAGGGAGGGGAAAGCAAAGAGCAGAACAATTTAGACCTTGGAAAAAGTGGAGAAAAGCAAGAGAGCATAAATGAGCATTGAAACTCAGGCAATCGTACTAGGCAGCAGCAGCAGCAGCAGTACTAATCGCAGACGAGTGTAAAAGGAGTACTGCTGTTGCTAAAAATAGCAACGAAAGAGAGCAAAACACGGCAAAAATAGCCTTGCAGCAGAAGCAGCTCGAAACTTGGAACAAGGTTAGCCGTCCTGGACAGAACCAGAGACAGAAGAGAGGAGCAAGTGCAGCCAGTGCACAGGCAGAAATACTGTGCCAACATACTGACAACACACACAGAAAGTGAGAGAGAGAGAAGCCGTATGGTTGGTTGGCGCGTCGAGTGACCTAATTCGCGACAACCACACCATACCATTCGAGCCTAGCCTGGGCTAAATATAGCGAGTGAGAAAGAGGGGGAAGGGGGAACAGGAAGCAACTGACTGACTGACTGACTGGAGACCCTGACTAGAGCTGAGCACCCTGAACCCAGGCAACAACCAACCAACCGACCAACCAATTTTACTGCTGCTGCTAATTTTTTGTTGTTGCTTCAGTTCATTTCAGTCAGTCACTTTGAAACCTTGCTGCTGCTGTCAGTGTGCTTGATTGGACGACAACGACGTCGTGTTCAATTCATTCACTTCACTTTCTCTTGTTCCTCGGGCAAACACCACACACAACACACCAGCTATTGTCAACTTTGTTTGTAAGCAACGGCGGCGGCGGCGGAGGCAGCGGCGAGCATTTGACGGATTAGCCGTTCCCGATCAACATAGGGAGTAGGAAAAAAACGGCCTGCCAAGAGTTAAATAAAATTAAAGTGAAGAGAAGAGTGCAAATAGAGGGTAAACGCAGAACAGGCCGTTTTCATTGAGCCACCTTGCAGCCTTTGTGTTCTGTCACCACACCACACCACACACAATGAATATCATTTTCAGCTGCTATCGTTGTTGTTGCTGCTGCCGCTTTTCAACCACCAAAAAACTAATCACCATCAACGACGACGACGACGACGACAGTTGAGCCCACATGTTACGCAACAATCGGCCCAGTAACACATGTGAGCACCGAGCTCAGAAACTGAAATTGGTGGCAGACAAATTAGTGGTGGTGGTCAATCCAACCAAATTTGGTACTCTCTCCTCTCTTCAATGAGCAATGAGGTGACTCTGATTAGAGAGTGGAGGAAGAGGAGAGCCTGCCAGTCAGTCACTGAACTCCACCCGGTGATCGATTAGTGGTTAGCGGAAGAGAGAAAGAGGCAAAAGGAAAAAGAAGAAACCAGCCAAAATTGAGCAGCAGAGCAAATTGGCAGTGGCCAATTTCAGCAGACGGATGGTCGAGCAGCAGCAGCAGCAGCAGTGGCAGCTACCTAAATCAACCCAAATCAGTCTCTTCCTTTGCCTGTTCTTTGTTAACCCTATCTTCAAAGTACCAAATATGCACTTTCCGTCGTTCTCTCTCGCTCTTTATCATTAAAGAGCCTATCTCTCTCTACTCAATCCTCCAGTGACCTAAAAGCCAAACTGAAAGAGAGAGAGAGAGAGAGAGAGAGAGAGAGAGAGAGAGAGAGAGAGAG
>JAALOO010001724.1_pt1 | contig 13774 bp, 9 predicted proteins | sample 7257641 | NCBI WGS metagenome assembly JAALOO01 (sample SAMN14085613, study PRJNA598686) | mite metagenome | biome: ENVO:01001000; feature: ENVO:01001002; material: ENVO:01001226; isolation source: single female mite from University of Michigan culture on fish food culture... ... | reverse complement strand
AGCCGATTTATCCGATGAAGTAAGGAATAGACGAGTGGCGGAAGTACGTTTTATTCGTGCGTATTATTATTACCTGCTTGTTGAAAATTTTGGGAGTATTCCGATTGTTGATCAGGAGATCAATACGGCAATCACGCATTTTGACCCCCGAACTGAAGAAGATGTTTACAATTTCATAATTACTGATTTACAGCAATCTGTCGAAACAGCCGATCGTAATACAGCCGAATTTGGTCGAGTGACACAGGACGCGAGTAAACATTTGTTGGCACTTGTATACCTTACGCGGGGATATAAGAATTTTGGAAATGCCGATGACTTTGAGCTTGCCGCTAAACTAGCCGAAGAAGTAATAACAGGAGGCGTATACGCTTTACAGTCTACTTTTGCAGCTGTTTTCGATCCTGAAAACCAACAGAATAAGGAAATTATTTTTTCAGTACAATATGACCAGACAAGCTTAAAGCCATCGTTAGGCACAGGAAATGGGCAAAATGTTCTTTTTGGTTGGAGGCAGTGGCGCGAAGCAGGTTTTCACGAAGAGACAGAAATCTACAATCGGCGCTTATCCGATTTTATGCCGACGCAATTTTTGTATACGCTGTATAATACAACGAAAGATACGCGGTATGATGTAACGTTTATAAGTAAGTTTTACGCGACCAAAGATGACCTCGGAGGGAATTTACCGATAAAAAAAGGTGATCTGCGTTTTTATTTTCCATACCCTGATCAACCCTTTACGGAAGATGACGCCGCTACATTAAGAAAAGAAAACCCCCGAGTAGAAATAGTTTATTTCGAGAAATGGAAGCAAGACTTTAATGGTATAGACGGTGAGATGAAATTCCCAATGGTCGGCAAATTTTTTGATTCGCAGGCAACAGCATTTGGAAATTCAGAAAATAATCACAGAAGCTCGCGTGATATATTTATTTTCCGGTTATCAGAAACTTACCTTATAGCGGCGGAAGCCTACTTTAAGTCAGGGCAATTACAAAAGGCCACCGAAATGTTGAATGTTGTCCGCGAGCGTGCGGCAAAACAAGGACAAGATCTTTCTATCACGACCAGTGATTTATCGTTAGATTTTATTTTGGATGAACGCGCTCGTGAGCAGGTCGGAGAGTATAAAAGATGGTTGGATTTGAAACGGACGCATAAATTAGATCGCGCCTTCGAACACAATATACTTACTAGAATGACAAATCCTGCAGGTTTGGTTGATGAAAAATATTATCTGAGACCTATTCCGCAGACGGTTATTGATCGTGATTCAGGAAAATATCCACAAAATAAGGGATACTAGAAGGATGGCGCTGCAGGTTGCCACAGGTTGCAACCTGCGATGTTAAAACATACATTTATGAGCATGATACAAAGATTACCGACAATCTTCTTGTTTACCTTGATGACAATGTTCAGCTATGGTCAAGTAGATTTTAAGATAATAGTACAGGGAAAGGGCGCCTCATTGTACTACCCCGGCGATGTCCCCTTAGTCCGTACGGCGATCGATATGTTAATTGAGGATTCTAAATTGGTGGCCGAAAACCCTTTTCAATTGACGAACGAGCTGAAGCTAGGGTCGATACTTATCGGTATTCCAGGCCAAAGTCAAACTTTCGATGATCTGTTAGCAAAATATCACGTCGATATATCGGCATTGAAAGGTCAATGGGAAGCATTTCATTTACAGGTGGTAGGTCGCGGGGAGGAACAGCGGTTACTTGTTATTGGCAGCGATCCGCACGGTGCGGCTTATGCCGTATTGGAGCTTTCTAGACTGATTGGTGTTTCACCCTGGGTTTGGTGGGCAGATGCATTACCCGAACGAAAATCTGAAATAGTATTACCAAGTGATTACAAAGTCGTACAGCAACCAAAAGTGCAATATAGGGGGATTTTCCTAAATGACGAAGACTGGGGGCTTACACCTTGGAGCGCGAAGACCTATGAACCTGATGCGACAGTTAAAGCGTCGATTGACTCGGAGAAGATTCAGAAAATGCAAACTATTGGTCCAAAAACTTATAGCAAAATATTTGAACTTTTGTTGCGGTTGCGCGCAAATACCATTTGGCCAGCCATGCACGAAGTAACCATACCCTTTTATTTTGTAGAAGGTAATCGTGAAGCCTCTGAAAAATATGGTATTTACATCGGTTCATCACACTGCGAACCCTTGGCGAGAAACAGCGCGACCGAATGGGATATTGCCGGCCAGGGACAATACAATTACATTTCGAACAAAGAGAATGTCTTGTCCTATTGGAGCGACCGTTTGCAGGAGCTTGGACCTGCAAATAATATCTTTACAATGGGCATGCGCGGCAAGCACGATGGGGCGATGGAAGGTGTAAAGGGAGTTGAAGCATATAAGACAGCGATAGATCAAGTCATTGTCGATCAAACGGACTTGCTGAAAACGTATATTAACCCGGATCCCTCTCAGATTCCGCAAGTAGTAATTCCATATAAGGAAGTATTGGAGGTGTACAGGGCTGGGATGAAGGTGCCCGACTATATGACCTTGATGTGGTGCGATGATAATTACGGTTATATTACTCATTTTCCAGATGCGCGAGAAAAGCTGCGCAGTGGTGGAAGCGGCGTTTACTACCATATTTCTTATTGGGGTAGACCCCATGATTATCTATGGCTTTCTACGACGAGTCCGGCACTGATTCATCAACAGATGAGGACGGCTTATGAGCACGACGTGCGTAAAATCTGGATTGCAAATGTAGGTGATATAAAGCCAGGAGAATATCAGATAGAGTTGTTTTTAGATATGGCTTGGGATATTGATGAGGTTAATTCGCTGGGAGTAGATCAGCATCTTCAAAACTGGTTAGCAAGGACTTTTGGAGATCAGGCGGGTGAAAAATTACGACGGGTTATGCAGGAACACTATCGTTTGGCTCATATCCGCAAACCTGAATTTATGGGTAATACACGTGAAGAAGAGGCCGATCCTGCGTATTACCGGACGGTACGTGATCTTCCTTGGAGCGAAAGAATGATACGTGAGCGACTCAAAGATTATGACGTGCTTGTCCAACAGACTACCGCGGTGCGGGATTTAATTCCCCAAGAACAGCAGGCGGCTTTCTTTGAGCTGATTGAATATCCAGTTCAGGGAGCAGCGGCGATGAACCGTAAGATGTTAAATGCCCAGTTAGCTAGGCACGGAAAAGGGGAATGGGGTGATAGTCATGCGGCATTTGAGGAGATCGTCCAGCTTACCGAAAAATATAATAACCTCAACGGTGGAAAATGGAGTCGCATTATGGATTATAAACCGAGGGAATTACCCGTGTTTGATAGGGTTAAGGAAGAAGAAGCGGAAAATCCTATGATAGATCCGACTGAGCCACTATTAACCTTAAACGGAGCTGACTTGCAAGGTAACCTACATGTGGTGGAAAGTCTTGGTTATGCAGGAAAAGCAGTTTCAATAGCCAAAGGAGAGGAAGTTTATTTTGATTTGGATCCGTTAGAAGGTGACTCTGTTTTAATTGAAGTTTGCTTAATACCGACACACCCAGTCCAGGAAGGACAACTACGCTTTAGTATTACATTAAATGATAATCCTGTTCAGCAGATCGCTTACCAGACCAAAGGAAGAAGTGAGGAATGGAAGATGAATGTATTGCGAAATCAAGCGATTAGAACGGCACGCTTTGCGGTCACAGCTGATGAAAAAACACGCATTCGCCTGGTGGCAATGGATGAAGGAGTGTTACTGGATGAGATTAAAGTGTATGTGGGATCTAAAAATTGAAATATATGTTTAACGCTAAGAAAATATTGATTCCTTGTTTCGTGTTTTTGCTGATGGTGCAGACAGCTGAAGCACAGCCTCAATCCTACGATGCCGTTCATTCGGGCGTACCTTGGTTGGATCAGCATAGAAATACCGTAAGTGCGCACGGAGCGGGTATCATCAAAGATAAAGATCGATATTATTTGTTTGGCGAGTTTAAGACCGATTCAGCCAATGTGTTTAATGGTTTTGCTTGCTATTCATCAGCAGACCTCTATAATTGGAAATTTGAGCGCATGGCACTGCCTGTTCAAGCAGAAGGTAAGTTGGGTCGGAACCGTGTGGGGGAGAGACCTAAGGTGATGAGATCGCCAGCTACCGGTGAGTATGTCATGTTTATGCATGTTGATTCCTTGAATTACAAAGATCAGTATGTAGGCTATGCAACAGCGAAATATGTTACCGGTCCTTACACGTTCAAAGGCCCTATCTTATTCAACGGGAAGCCAATACGAAGATGGGATATGGGGGTTTTCCAGGATGAGGATGGAACGGGATACCTCCTGGTTCACCATGGGGATATTTACCGTTTAACCTCGGATTACCACGCAATTGATAAGCAGGTCGCAAATCGTGTTCCTGGTATGGGCGAATCACCTGCAATGCTAAAGAAGGATGGCGTATATTTCTTATTAAGTTCAAATCTGACCAGTTGGGAACGTAATGATAATCAGTATCATACTTCGAGGAACATTGCCGGCCCATGGGTGGAAAAGGGCTTGTTTGCACCCCAAGGCAGCCTGACCTGGAATTCGCAATGTTCTTTTGTGCTCCCGATTATGGGCACGAAGGACACCACTTATATGTATATGGGTGATCGTTGGTCATTTCCCAAGCAAAATGCCGCGGCTACTTATGTATGGCAACCCTTAGAGATATCTGGCGACCATTTGTCTATTCCTGCTTATCTGGAATCGTGGACAATCGATTTGTCTACCGGACAATATAAGCCTTTGCAAACCCAAAGGCAGGATGTCGCACTGAAAGATTTGGATCCAACAGCAAACTTCAAAGGTAAGTGGCGAGCTAATAGCAAGGAGACTTACCGGTCGGATAATAAGGGAGATCGCTTTTATTACATTTTCAGTGGAACCGGTGTGCAACTATATGGGCAGGTTGGACCAGATGGAGGATATGCACAGGTTAATGTGCTGGATAAAAATGGTCATAACGTATTGGAGTCGGTCGTGGATATGTACTGCCAGTATCGAACTTCAACGCTCCAATTCGTGAGTCCGGCATTACCCAAAGACACTTATAAGTTGGTTGTCACGGTGCTGGGCGAGCGTGGTAACTGGTCGGATAAAAGAAAAAACAACTACGGTAGTACCGGTTACGGGGTTGTCTTGGAAAGCATTGCAATAAAACCGTAACCCTTGAAAAATAATGGTCAACGTAATCAATTTAAAAGATGAGAAAAAAAAATTGGAATAGATATACAATGATAGTGTTTTTGTTTGTTTCTCTTTCTGCAGAACGACTTTCTGCACAGAAAATGCAAGTTTTAACACAACAAGTCAACGTAGAAGCTCCATTTAAGATGCCAGCGATCAACATGCCGAATTTTGCGCAGGTTGCGGATTTTGTGATTACAGATTATGGTGCAGAACCGGGTAATAAAGAAAAAAATGCTACGGCAATTGAAAAAGCCATCGCAGCCGCCACTATTGCTGGAGGCAATGTAATTATCCCCTCAGGCGAATGGAAAACTAAGAAAATTCATTTGAAGAGCAATGTAAATCTTTACCTTTCCCAAGGAGCCGTGCTGCTTTTTTCACCCGACCCGCAGGATTACTTGCCGGCGGTATTTACCACTTGGGAAGGATTGGAATGCTACAATTATTCACCATTGATCTATGCTTTGGAAGCAAAGAATGTTGCAATTACAGGAAATGGCGAGCTCCGGGCAGATATTAGTCAATGGCGTGAATGGTTCCCCAGACCGTTAGCACATATGGAAAGTATTAAACGGCTGTACAATTGGGCGCAGGACGGCGTTCCGGTGCAAGACAGAAATATGGTTAATGATACGTCAAATATGCGCCCCCAATTTATACAGTTTAACCGGTGTGAGAACATCTTGGTGGAAGATATAAAAATCCGAAACAGTCCGTTTTGGACCTTACACCTGTATCTATCTAAAAACATTGTCGTGCGTGGCGTAGATATCTATGCGCATGGTCACAATAATGATGGAATTGATCCGGAGATGAGTCAAAATGTACTTATCGAGAACTGTACATTTGATCAGGGTGACGATGCGATTGCGATTAAGTCAGGAAGAAATCCCGAAGGTTGGCGATTGAAAACACCTTCGAAGAATATTGTTATTCGCAGTTGTCTAGTCAAAGATGGACATCAGCTGTTGGCTATTGGTAGTGAATTATCGGGAGGAATAGAAAATGTCTATGTTGAAAACTGCCGCGTTGCTGATGATAACCAGAAATTAATGCATTTACTTTTTATCAAAACCAATGAGCGCATGGGCGGCTATGTTAATAATGTTCACTTGAAAAATATTAAAGCGAAGTCTATCCGCAATGGTATATTAGGAATTGACACGGATGTACTGTATCAGTGGCGTACTTTAGTGCCGACAGTCGTTCGCAAATTAACACCAGTTAATAATATTTATTTAGAAAATGTAAAAGCGACTGATGCCCAGTTTGTAGCTAAAATCAATGGTAACGCGGACTTACCGGTGAAGCATATTCGATTGAAAAATGTCACGCTAAGCCATGCTTCTCAGGAAAGGATCCAAACAAAGAATGTAAATGATTTGCTGTTGCAAGAATAATAACTAATATATACATTTTATGATCTTAAGATTCTTTTTAACAACTGCCTGTTTACTAATTGTTTTATTCGGATACCCGCAATCAATGCACAAAATATTTGATTTCTCTTCGAGCCTGGAAGGAAATGATATAATCTCGATTTCTAATACGAACAGCTATGGCCAAGCAGGGAAAAATTATGGGTTTGATTTTAATACGGAGAATCATGTGCAAATAATCCAAGAAAATAGATTGCGATCGCTTTATGGTAATCAGCCATTTTACTTTTCGGTGGATGTGCCAGAAGGGAATTATAAGGTGACGCTTCATTATAAGGGTTTGCACGATAAAAGTTTCAGAAGTACAGTACGATCCGAATCCCGACGGTTACATATCGAACATTTTAAGGTTGGGCGTAATCAAACCGTATCCAGATCGTTTAATGTCCATATCAAGGATGCGCGCATAGATAATAAAAATTCAGTTCTATTGAAGAAACCTCGAGAGGTTAGTAAATTGGATTGGGACTATAAATTAACGTTAGAGTTTCAAGGTGAAAATAACATTTCTGCTATAGAGATCCAGACAGCAGATGATATTACGAGTATATTTCTAGCTGGAAACTCGACTGTGGTTAACCAAGAGAATGAACCATGGGCCTCTTGGGGACAAATGTTTCCCAGATTCTTTAACACCCAGGTAGTCATAGCCAATTATGCAGAGTCTGGTCTCACCTTAGGATCGTTCTTGTCTCAGAATCGCTTGAAAAAAATCTTATCAATTGCGAAGCCGGGAGATTACCTATTCATTGAGTTTGGGCACAATGACCAGAAGGAAAAGGGGGCGAGGGCTGGAGCTTTTAAAAATTATAGCGAGAGATTGCGTTTTTTTGTGAAGAAGTTTCGTGAAAAAGGGGGCTTTCCAGTCATTGTAACTTCCACTGAACGAAGGCAGTTCGACCAAAAAGGAGAACTCCAACATACCTTGGGTGATTTTCCCCAAGCGGCGAAGGGGGTTGCAAAAGAATTAGGTGTTCCTTTAGTTGATCTTAACGCTATGACTCGTCTTTTTTATCTAGCGCTGGGTGTCGAGGGTTCGAAAAAAGCTTTGGTACACTATCCGGCGAATACCTTTCCAAGTCAAGATCAACCGTTACAGGATAATACCCATTTTAATACTTATGGCGCATACGAAATCAGCAAGATGGTTGTTCAAGCTGTTAAGGACCTTAAATTGCCCTTGCGTAAGTATCTTGTGGACTATAAGAAATTTGATCCAACGAAACCAGACTCGCCCTCGAAATGGAATTGGCCGCCGAGCATAAAAAATGAAGTCGAAAAACCAGACGGTAACTAATGTGCCTGTTTCGTTATTTAGGGAGTACAAAATTCCACCTCTTTGAAAGCTGTCTATTACTAAGCACCGTGCCATGTTTATGAAAAGTGGCGCGAGTTAAAAGTCAAAAATTCTAGGCAATTGGAAACCACGAAAAATGATCTAGAAATCCATTATTGTGCCAGATATATATGACAAACGAGGCTTATAACCTATTTGTTTGTTCGACGCGAGAGCTGTAAAGAAAAAGATATCCAGCAATACCGGCGAGTATTGAGGTGATCAAGATGGATAGCTTTGCTTCATTAACATGCAATGCATCCTCAAAAGATAAGATCGAGATAAAGATCGACATCGTAAATCCGATACCAGCAAGTAATCCAACACCAATGATCTGTTTGTAAGTACCGCCTTCTGGTAAGGTGGTAATATTTAGCTTCGTACAAAGATATGCCATTAGAAAAATACCAATTGGTTTACCTAATAGTAGTCCCAGCCCAATTCCCAGTCCCAAGGGTGCTGTCAGTCCGTCAATCATTTCACTGGCTAAAGTGATATTTGTATTTGCAAATGCAAATAACGGAATAATAAGAAAATTGACCGGTCTAACAAGTGCGTGCTCGAGTCGTTCTAGTGGTGATTCTACTTCGGTGTCATTTGTTGGAATAGTCATTGCCACTAACACCCCTGCAATTGTCGCATGAATACCGGAGTGGTGAACAAAATACCAGATAAATACACCTGGAATAAGATAAAGATAAGGGTTCAGTACGTTTAATCGATTCATGATAATAAGAACCAATAATCCCGCGACTGCATATAATAAGTAACTTGTCTCGATTCCCGAAGAATAAAAGAATGCGATAACCATGATGGCAATCAGATCGTCAACAATTGCAAGGGCTGCCAAAAATATTTTTAAGCTGGTCGGTATGCGTTTTCCTAGAAGACCGATAACAGCAAGAGCAAACGCGATATCGGTTGCCATAGGGATGCCCCAGCCGCTAGCTGTCTCGGTGCCAGCATTCAGACTTATGTAAATTAAAGCGGGAACGATAGCCCCACCAATAGCACATAAGATAGGGAGTGATGCTTTTCTGGGAGATGACAATTCTCCTTCTACGATTTCACGCTTGATCTCTAATCCCACCAAAAGGAAAAAGATTGCCATAAGACCGTCATTTATCCACAGCAAGATGCTGTAATTTAAGTGTATATGTTCTGATTCGTATCCTATTCGTTGATCTAAGAGGTTTTGCAGGCCAACGCCTGCTGGAGTGTTTGCGACGATCAGTGACAGAATCACACATATAAATAGGACAATTCCTCCTGCGTTACTGGATTTGAAAAAGTCCCTGAAGACCGTTAAATTAATCAACTTGTTCATCTTTCTCTTGTTTATGGTTGTTTAGCCAAGTCTCCATATTCGGAAACTTGAATATATTATTGTTAAAAACAGGATCTTTTTTTTGTATTTTCTGCGCATTGTAGTCTTTATAAAGGATGACAACTTTGCGATGCAGCAGGATTATAGCAATTAAATTTAACCAAGCCATCAAACCGACACCGATGTCACCCAGTGTCCAGGCGGACTTCGCTGTACTGACGCATCCCAAATATACCGAGCTCAAAATCAAAACACGAAGTATCCAGAATCCCCATGTTTTATTGGTTTTTTTAACTATAAAACTGATGTTTGTCTCAGCAATATAATAGTAGGCCATAATCGTTGTAAACGCAAAAAACGTCAGTGCTACAGCTATGAATGCCCCTCCAATAACCGGGAAATGATGAGATATAGCCGCTTGTGTGTAGGCAGGGCCAATTTCAACGGATGGAAGGTTGTGAACAATAAATCCGCCATCCGGGCTACTCACGTTATATTGTCCCGTAAATAATATCATTAGTGCTGTTGCAGTACAGACGAACATCGTATCCACATAAACCGAGAAACCTTGGACAAGACCCTGCTTGATTGGATGAGACACTTCCGCCGCTGCCGCTGCATGAGGAGCGGTTCCCTGTCCAGCTTCATTACTATAGACGCCTCTTTTTACACCCCACGCGATAGCAGTTCCTACAACTGCTCCAAAGCTAGCCTCCATATTTAAAGCCGATTTAATAATTAAGGATAATATTTCAGGAATCTGTGTGAAATTTAGTCCGATGATTACTAAAGCCATTAAAATATACGCACCTGCCATAAATGGAACAACGTATTCTGCTACTTTACTTATTCGCTTTACACCTCCTAGGATGATTATTGCTAGAAATATTGCAAGGAATATACCTGTAACTACTGGGGATATACTGAATGCAGACTCTACTACCGCACTTATACTATTACTCTGCACACTTGGAAGTAGAAATCCTGTACTCACAATTGTGACGATCGCAAACGTCCAAGCAAATATTTTTGAGTTCAATCCTTTTAAAATATAAAATGCTGGTCCTCCGCGGTATTCTCCATCGTTGATTTCTTTGTACATCTGTCCTAAGGTGGCCTCGACAACAGCAGAAGCACTTCCTAAAAAAGCAATAACCCACATCCAGAATATAGCACCGGGTCCCCCCATTCCTATCGCTGTTGCGACGCCCGCAATATTTCCGGTGCCAACTCGACCTGAAATAGCTAGGGAAAAGGCCTGAAAGGACGATATTCCACGAGTGGAACTTTTGCCCTTAAAAAGCAAGCGCAACATTTCTGGAACCTGTGTTACTTGAGGTAATCGAAAGCGGATCGTGAAATATATCCCTGTCAATAGGCAAAAGTAAACAAGCGCATCGCTCCAAATTATATTATAAATTTTATCTATCAAAATTTGTGTTTTAGTTATAATGTCTGTTTACGAAAGTAGATAAATCTATTGGAGACACTTGGAATTATCGCATAGATTCTGAATATATTTCACTTTGTTCTTTATCGTAAATGTCTATATCTCGTTTGGAGCGCATGCGCAAGAGCACCGCCCTGATAATATTTGTATTTTTAGGCAAACCAAGTTATTTTATTAGTTTTACTGCAAATAATTGAAAAGTGATCAAGCGAAGTTTTTTTAATCCTGCGCAATTGTTTATTTCTAGTTTTTTAGGACTGATCGCGTTAGGCACCCTTTTGCTCCGTCTTCCTCTCGCTGTAAATGAACCGCTGACATGGATAGATGCTTTATTTACAGCCACCAGCGCAGTTTGTGTAACGGGCCTAGCGGTTGTGGATACGGCAACATATTTCACCTTTTGGGGGCAACTCTTTATCATGTTACTGATTCAAGCGGGGGGGATAGGAATCTTGTCTTTTGCAGGATTGTTTACTTATTTTCTTAAGGGCGGGAGCAGTTACGAGAATCAATTAGCTATTCGGGATTTTTCGAATATAAATCGTTTGGGAGAAGTCTTTGTTCTCTTAAAACGTACAGTTTTGATAACTTTCGGTATAGAAATCGTTGGGGCCATCGCGATTTATTGGAGCCTTGCCGAAACATCTTCTGAGTTAGCCGTTGGTCAGCGAGTTTTTTTATCATTATTTCACTCGGTTTCTTCTTTTTGTAATGCGGGATTTTCCATACTGCCTAATGGGCTCATGAATGAATTGGTTTTATACAATTATGGTTTCCAGTTTACAATTGCTTGCGTCTACATTTTTGGCGGTTTAGGATTTCCGATCGTCATTAACGTACTGAAATATTTGAAACATTTATTGAACAGACTATTTAAAAAATGGACTTTAAAAGGGAATTACCATCGTCCTTGGGTGATTACCATTAATAGCAAAATCAACCTTATTACAACTGTTATCATTTCCGCTATCGCGACCATGATTCTCTACATCAACGAGTATGATAATGTATTTGATAAACATGAAGGTCTGGGTAAATTAATTATAGCATTTGCGACAGCAACCACTCCCCGAACGGCGGGTTTCAACAGTATCGACTTTGCTCAGTTACATTTTTCCAGCATATTATTCATTATGCTACTGATGTGGATAGGTGCATCTCCTAATTCTACTGGTGGGGGTATAAAAACGAGTACGTTGGCGGTTGCTGTATTAAATGTTATTAGTTTAGCAAAAGGAAAAGACAGAACGGAGATTTTTCGTCGTGAAATTGCGACGATTTCAATTCAACGTGCTTTTGCTACTATGTTTCTTTCATTGGTTGTTATCGGGTTAGGTGTATTCGCTATATCTTTTTTTGAACCCAGCCGGCCTTTGGTGGATGTCGCTTTCGAATGTTTTTCTGCTTATAGTACCGTTGGTTTATCACTCGGGGTGACAGGTGACTTTGTTCCGCAGAGCAAGATTATATTAATTCTATTGATGTTCATCGGAAGGGTAACGATGTTGTCGGTTCTGATTGCGCTTGTAAAAAAGGTAAGGTATACGCATTATAAGTATGCTCCAGAGGAGCTAACAATAAATTAATATTTATGAAATTTACAATTATAGGTTTAGGAAACTTTGGTGCCTCATTGGCAGAAAAACTTACCATGCAAGGTAACGAAGTGATTGGTGTGGATTGGCAATTAGAAAAGGTTACCGCTTTAAAAGAAAAAATCACACACACCATTTGCCTTGATGCAACTGACGAAACTGCGTTTCAGTCTTTGCCGTTAAAAAACACTGATGTATTTATTGTTGCAATAGGCGAAAACGAGGGCGCAAATATCATGGTTTCTGCTTTGTGTAAAGAAGCGAATGTAAAACGTTTGATCAGTAGGGCAGTCAATCGTCTACATGAAAAGGTGCTTGGTGCCCTGGGTGTTTCCGAAATAGCACACCCCGAAGAAGAATCCGCAGAGCGATGGGCCAAACGGCTGTGTATGACAGGCCTTGTTGATTCTTTCGAATTAAACAGTAACTATTCGATTGTAGAAGTCGTAGTCCCGCAAAAATATGTCGGTAAGACAATTCAGGAAATCGGATTTCGAGAGAAGTATGAGTTGCTAGTGCTGACTATTTTAAAAAATACTGAGAAACAAACCTCATTTGGAAAAAGTTTAGTGACTACCGTGTTACATGGTATACCTAGACCTGATACGAAACTAGAAACTGGCGATATCTTGGCGATTTACGGGTATAACGATCATATTAAATCCTTCCTTTAGTGATTAGATATTATTAATAATGTTTTTATAATCAGATGCTTATTTAAATTGATCATGATAAATAATTCTTTGTGTCACATCTTTTATTGATACACTTACATTAAAATTGGTTAGCCCCAATTTACGGGGCAGTATGTAAATGAATAACCAAACGAGCAAGCTGTAGCTTAAGATCTCAAAGACGCTGTTCAACGCAGCCAATAGTGCAGCGTATTCCCTATTACCTTTTGCCAAATCGTGCTTAACTGCCTTCATAATATTGCTCTTTGGCATGCCTGTTAATGTACTCTGAAGGACTTAAGCCATACAACTTCTTAAACAATGTCGAGAAATGCGTCTGGTTGGTAAACCCTAATGCATAGGCGACCTGTGAGATATTCATTTTTTTATCCAGAAGCAGTTTTTCTGCCTGCTTGAGACGAATGTTTCTAATAAACTCGCTCGTAGAGATACCCGTGAGTGCCTTCACCTTACGGTGTAACTGCACGCGGCTCAGTCCAACTTCGTCGGCGAGCAGTTGTACATTGAGACTTGGATCTTCCAAGTATTTATTTACGGTACTGACAATGCGCTGCATAAGTAGTTCATCACTCGATTTAAAAGAGATCGTTTTCACCTTACCCTGCTGTTCCTGTGCACCGGAGTATTTTCCTTTGACAGTCATCCGGTTTTTAATCAAGTTCTCGGCTAGGATCAATAATTCCTCGATGAGAAAGGGTTTGGTGAG
>JAALOO010001723.1_pt1 | contig 13780 bp, 19 predicted proteins | sample 7257641 | NCBI WGS metagenome assembly JAALOO01 (sample SAMN14085613, study PRJNA598686) | mite metagenome | biome: ENVO:01001000; feature: ENVO:01001002; material: ENVO:01001226; isolation source: single female mite from University of Michigan culture on fish food culture... ... | reverse complement strand
ACACAGAGTGAGATTAAAAGCGAGATTTTTTTCAAAAAAAAAGTCTCGCTAAAAGTTGGCAGAGTTGATTTTAAACAGTGCTTCTTATCACACTTCTTGATGCGATAAACTTTTACTTTGACCGATAGAAGCCACAAACAGCTATTCAAGTACATTGGGTAAAACTGATTTGTTTACTGTAAAAACTTCAATAGTAACAATTTAAAAAGTTAAAAACTTTAACTCAAGGCTTCTCTTCAATTCTCCCCAGCTCAATGTGTTTTTCCTCTTTTTCCTTTGCCTCCTCTTCCTCCTCCTCCTCTTGGTCATCCTGGGCAATGTTTTTGACTCTGTCGGCAAAGAAAATCATCGCAAAGTCAAAGACACTTCCAAGAAGTATAAAAACAATGGCTGCAGAGTGGAGGTAGTTGCGAAACTTGTCATGGTCGTACAGCCAGCAGTTGCCCGTTTTGCCGCATTTAGTCTCCCAGACCAGACAGGCCGATTCGACGATGAAGCCGAAGAACAGTGGCGAGGGAATAAATGCTAAAGATACAAAAGAGAGAAAGGTTTTACGGTTGTACGGTAATTGTGCCAGTACGAACCTAAAAGATCGAGCATAGTGGAAGCGAGGCCCAGTGAGAAGCTCTTGTCCATCGGGTCGACACTTCTCAGGGCAATGAGCGCATTGGGCGTGCGTGACACCGACGAAATGACGCCTCCCAGTGTGATGCTGGCCATGTAAGGCGTCAGACCGGTGCAGGTGTTCACATCAGACTGACAGTAGCCCTTGGTGGCCGGGCCGCTGAAGCACGAGCAGCCGTTGAATGTCTGCCCAAGTGATTAATTAGTTAGTGAATCTAAGTTTTTACCGGGTAAACACTACCGAGTTGAGGCTGTTGTACTCTGTACAGCCGCCGTGACAGGGCGAAAAGTACGTCGTCCGGGCGTCTGGTCCGCAGATTGGACTGTACACATTGGAGCACTCACATCCAGCATTGCAGGTTGTGTCGAGGGAAAACCTGTTAAAGGAAGAGAGAAACAAAGATTATCAAGATGAATATGGGTACTTCCTAGAAAAGCATTACGCTCCACTTTTTCCCATATCGCCGCCAATGTTCAGTGGATGGCAGCCAAAGATGAATCCAGAACTAATGGCCAAAGGGGTAATTAGTTCAACCAAAAAGACAAGAATGAGCACCGTCCGACCGCTTGGCTTGAATCGAGAGATGAAGAAACCACCGGCCAGTATTCCAATGGCTAAAAAGGAATATGAGTGTTGCACAATTTGAACAACTTTCAAAACTTTACCCATTGGAGCAAAAGCCGTAGTGCCAGTTATGAAAGAGGCTTTTGAGCTAGATATTCTGTACTGTGATTCAATGTACCTATTTAAAACACATAATCAAGTTATAAAATCAATCAGTATTGAACTGAAAACGCCTACTTGGATTTGTACATAAAGAAACCACCTATTCCAAACCACCTAGTAATCTAATAAAAAAATTACATGACATTTTTTTAAGTTCAGTATATCTTTTAAAAATGACTTACGTTGCCACAAAGGTACAGCACCACAATTGGATTCGAGACAAATCTCTTAAAGGCGCCCCAGCTTCCCCCGTTCTCCTTAATCCTTCTTCTCACATCTGCCGTTTTTACCGAAGCTCCCTTAATCTCAACCGGAAATGCAAACAACGGCAGAGAGACGAGAAGCAAGAGGATGCCTACGATGATGAACCCCAGCCACCAAGCTCCAATAAACCGAGGGTCGGTTCGGCCGAAGCCGGGATCAACTAGCGGATTCTCGTACCAGCTCAGGCAGTAGGATGACAGGAGAAAGCCCGATGCTGGGCCGATTAGACGAGAGCACTGCATGGCGGCAATGTACATTGGAGACTTGGACCTAGTTGAAAAAGAGCTTTAAAAGATTTCTTTTCCTCAGTCAACTCAGTTTACTTGGGCAGTGAATCATCAATGGCGGGAAATGCCACAATCCAGTAGCAGGTGTTGCCGATGCCGCGAACAAACGACCCAAAAAGCAGTATTCCAACCGCCGGCCAGATTGTGATGCCCTGATCTTTGCTGCAGTCAGTCGGACTTTGGTCGTGGGCATTGCACATTTCAAAGTTGGTCCAATTTGATTTGGACAGCAGTGAAGTGTCCTCAAGCATACGAGTCGCATGGCCGTAGACAAAGAAGGGCAGTGCTAGTGTTTAGAAAAAACACATGGTTAGAATTTAGTGCAAAACAACTTGAATAGTAAAGTTTACCTGTGAGAAAACAGGACAGTGCAATAATGACCTCTCCAATGGCGACCATGCGGGCACGGTTGTACTTGACGCTGAGGTAGCCAACTACTGGATTCAGGGCAATCTCAGCAAAGTTGTCCGCCACCAGAATCACGCCACTGATCCGACTATCAAATCCAAAGCTAACAACGGTGGTTGTTGTAGTAAGTTGAAGAAGAAGGTAAGCAAATAAGCAAATTGTCACCGTTTTTCAAATGTTGACATTGTACTTCCGTATAGAGGCCCAGTCATGGCCTGAATGATGCCCACCAGTGATATGTTGATAAGAAAGAATAGTGGACTTGCGAAAAACTGTAGCCAAGCCGGCCGCCATCCACCAATTCCACAGGTCATATCGACCTCTTTTTCACGTTTCTCTCCCATATTTTTAGTGTAAAACTTCAAGAGAACACAACTAAACAAGAAATGTGCCTCCAATAATCAAGTTGTAGCGACCAAGTTGCCGAGTTTGAAGCAAAAACTTTGAAAGCTTTGAAAGCTTCTTATCAGTACCGCGTGAGAGCGACATATTGGCAAGTTTATCAAAACTCAACAAACGTTTAAAGATTAGTTTTGTTATCATACTGAAAACCCAACTATGACATTTTTCATACCCTACATGATGCAATAATGCTTTTTCAAACAATTTAAAAACAATAATATTTAATGACATTTCTTGACCCATTTATGCAAATTATAAAATCGATATTTAAAAACACCGGTTTTACGGCGAAATCCAGTTTCCTGGCAACAGAAAGATTATAATATTATTTTTAAAGTTTTTTCTTTTAGCATGAAATCTAATGCTGAAAGACAATTGCATAAAACTTACTGAACCGATACTTTTTCTTTGTGCAAGTCTGCAAGACAGTTGCAACTCAACTTGTTAACTTTTGTACATTTGTCATAAAAACTTGACTTATTTTTCTGATCTTCAATGTCACAATTCAAGTACAACTTGTCGGGGAAAGGTAACAGAACTCTGCTAATTTCTTTTTACGAAGCATCTGCATTTTTAGTGGCAATTGTTACGGGATCAAGCAGCGGAATTGGGGCTGAAATTGCAGTTCAGTTTGCGCAGGTAATGCAGCTTTGTAGTACTGTTACCACAGCTAAATGCATTCAACAACAGAATGGGGCAAGAGTAGTCATTACTGGGCGAGATGCTGCCAGCTTGCAGGAGGTGGCTGACCGAATTAGAGAGGTCACTGAAGGTGCATTCACGCCTCTTCAAGTCGTTGGAGACCTAACTGAAGATGAATTTCCGAAAAAGCTCATTGACACTACAATTTCAACTTTCAAAAGACTGGACATTTTAGGTATAAAGTTTTATAACTACAAGTATTTTACACAATAAAAACTTTTACAAGTTAACAATGCTGGTGGAGCAAGCAAGATTGGCAACTTCGACAGTCCGACGTTGCTGCAAGAGTTTGACAGCTGCTTCAAACTAAATGTTAGGACTGTTGTCACAATGACCCAATTGGCGGTTCCGTGGTTGGCCCAGACTAGAGGATGCATCATCAACATGTAATACGACTGTTTTTTAATTTTGATTCTTGTCAAACTAATCAATTTTTGCAGTTCTAGCATTGCCGGTATGACAACTTTTTTTATATAAAAAAGATTCTATTTAAAAATTTCCTTTTTTGCAATTTGAGGAATGAAACCAGTAAGCTGTTGAAAAACTCCAATGCACTTTTTAAAAATTTTTTCTTATTTTTAGTCTACTGGACTTCTGGTGTATAGTGCTTCCAAGAGTGCTCTGGACATGATTACAAAATGCTCGCAAGTGTTGGCAAATTGCAAATGGCAAAAATTTACAAAATTAATCTTTACAGTGCACTAGAGCTTGGCAAGATGTACAAAATTCGCGTCAATTCTATCAAGTAAACAACAATCATCTGATTTGTGAATAACACTAATTTTTCTTTTACCAGTCCTGGCCCAATTGCAGCGAGCAACTTTGGTCGCAGCCTGAACATGTCTGAAGAGGAGTTTAAAGATTGGCAGCAAAAAACCTTTGTCGCCAACTCACTAATGAAAAGGATTGGTGAAGTTCAAGATGTTGCCAACTTGGCAAGTTTTTTGGCCAGCAATGATGCCAAAAACATGACAGGATCTTTGTGTGTCACTGACAGTGGTTTTATGGTCATATAACGTTGTTTTAAAGCATATTTTTTCAGTTTTATGGTCATAGTATTCAATAATTTTACAACTATTTCTTTTCCTGCCAGTTTTACCTAGTTTTATGCAAAATTATTTTTATTACTTTTTGTGAAAGACCAATCAACAAATATTAATAAACGCCTAAATTAGCTGGCAAATGTTGCAGCTGAATAAACACTGCTTAATCTTTAAATTCCCATTCATCCGCCAGCCCAATTTCCGTTGTCCTTGACTGTGAAAAACTGGTTTTCATTGTTTGCTTGCGCAGCACATTTTATTGACAGGATGGCAAATGCAGTTTCATCTTTCCTTTTGTATAAAAGTTCATTACGCAGTAAAAACAACTCGTCACTACTACAAATGTCTTCTTCAGTTCAGTTCAATTTTCAAAACAAAGTTGTTTTGGTGACTGGTTCAGGCGGATCAGGGACAGGGGCGGCCATTGCCATTAGTTTTGCTAAAAGTGGCGCTAAAGTAGCCATTACTGGGCGTAAAGTTGAGCCCCTTCAAAAAGTCGCTGATGAAATTGAAAAAGTTTCGGGTGCAAAACCGCTGCAGATTGTGGGCGACTTGGAAGATCAGGCATTCACCAAGAGTCTACTGGAGCAAGTGATTGCCTTCTACAGCAAGTTGGACATTTTAGTAAGTCAGCTAACTAGCACTTGATTAATCATTTTTGGTAATCAATCGTTAACTATTAAGGTCAACAATGCCGCACAGTGGTCCAGAGAGGGCACACTGGAGAGCCCTCAGCTGCTGGACGTATTTGACAAGCTAATGAACATCAATGTGCGACCAGCAATTCAGTTGACTCAGTTGGCTGTGCCCTACCTCGAGGTGACGAAGGGATGCGTCATCAACATGAGCTCAACCGCCGCACATCGACCAGTAAGCAAAAGAAATGTCTAAGAGTGTGTTCAATATTACAATTCTTTTCCCCTTCACTAGCGAAACCTCGGCTACTGCACCTCAAAGGCGGCCCTGTTGATGGCCACGCAGTGCATGGCACTGGAGTGCGCCCCTAAGGGTATTCGCGTCAATTCAGGTATAATTCAGGCAGTGTTTTTGTTCATTGTGCAAATGATAACAGTGCTCTCCACTTCTGCACAACAGTTGATTCGGGGCGAATTTTGCGTGGTTGGGGCCAGGAGCTGGGTGAACGAGAGCTGGCGTACAACAAAATGACGGTCGAACAGTTTTCCTCTGTTCATGCGCTGGGACGATGCGCCTCGACGACTGAGATTGCAAACTTGGTGTTATTTTTAGCCAGTGACTTGGCCAGCAACATGACTGGATCAAATGTAATCAATGACGGCGGGAGAATGCTAAAGTAAAGTTGTACACCTTCTGCACTAGCTTTGCACTCTTGTTTAGCGGTGCAAACACTGGTATTGCCAGCCGACAATCTAATCACTTTGACATTGAGCACGCACTTGTACACACTTTACTTTATAAATACGTCGTTTTACTCAATACTCAATACCAATCAATCCACATGTCTTCTAGCAAAAAGTACGATTTTACCGGAAAGGTTGCCCTTGTGACAGGTATGTAGGTTGGCAGATGATTGACTGTAAATTCAAACAAAAGTTCATCAAGGTTCATCAAGTGGCATTGGCGCTGAAATTGCCAAGCAGTTTGCGCAGTATGGAGCCAGTGTGGCTATAACCGGTCGCAATGCCGACAATTTGGCTCGTGTGGCAGAAGAGGTTGCCAGTGTTTCCGGCGTCAAACCTCTGCAAGTGGTCGGTGATTTGCTAGATGATGCCTTTCCGGAAAAGCTCATCACGACAGTCATTGAACATTTCAAAAAGTTGGACATTCTTGTGAACAATGCTGGAGGAACTGTCCCCAATGGAGGCTTGTCAAGTGAAAAGCTTTTAGAGGAGTTTGACCAGACGATCAAGTTGAACTTGCGCGCACCTGTGGAGTTGATTCAACGAGCGGCGCCGTACTTGAAGAAGGAAAAAGGAAACATTATTCAAATTTCATCCGTCGCCTCTACTAAACCAGTAAATAGTGTTTTGTTTGCTTGTTTGACTATTAATTTTTAACTTGTGCATTTTAGTGGACTCTATCTTACAGTTCAGCCAAAGCAGGTCTTGATATGGCCACCCGATGTGCGGCTTTGGAGCTGGGAAGTTTTGGTGTACGCGTTAACTCTATCAATCCGGGTCCTGTAGAAACGAGCTTTCATCGGTATTTGACCAGTTTAAATCAATTTTTTTCCATTTTACTAAATCTTGCACTATTCAGATCAATGGGACTTGATAATGACGCTTTCAAAAGATTTGCAACCTTTTTCAAGGAGAACTCTCTTTTAAAGTACATTGGACAGCCAGAAGATGTGGCAAACTTGGCCTCGTTTTTAGCCTCTGACTTGGCACGAAACATTACTGGCAGCATTTATTTTACCGACAGTGGATCACTGTTGCATACACCAGAGTTTAAAAAATGAACCGTTTAATTTTTGTACTTTTTACATTTTTGTACAAGGCATAAAGACATTTATTGATATGTACAGCACGTACTGATAAGTCGTCCAAATAACTTTTGCCTGATAACTTTTTACAAAACATGTATTTCAAGACAAACTATGACTTTTTGTACAACCATTGCTGCGAGTTGATAATGATGAGCTTAACTTGGGCGAGGATAAAAGTTTCACACTTCGGAAAACTAAACAAATAATAAAAAATGACACACAACATTGACAAGCACAATTTTAGTGAATCTGTGGCCTTAATAACAGGTTCATCGAATGGCATCGGTGCTGCCATTGCAGTTGCACTCTGCTCCTACGGCTGCAAAGTGGTTATCACTGGTCGATCTGCTGTGGCTCTAGAAAAGGTTGCCCAAGATGCGACCAAAGTTTCTGGCGGAATTGCTCCTCTGCGGATTGTTGGCGATTTGCTCGATGATACCTTTCCTTCACGACTCATCACTGAAACGATTGCCAAGTTTGGAAAACTAGATTTTCTAGTAAACAATGCTGGCTCTATGATGAGAAGAACTACCTTGTCTGACACAAAATTTCTGCAAGAGTTTGATAAACTTGTCAACCTAAATGCACGTTGTGTTGTAAATTTGACCCAGCTTGCTGTGCCCCATCTAAAGCAGTCTAAAGGAGCGGCCATTCTTAACATTGGAAGCATTGCAAGTCAACAGCCTTGGAGCGGAATTATTCCTTACTGTGTCTCAAAAGCAATGTTGAATAGTATCACCAAAACTACTGCTTTAGAGCTGGGAAAGTATTCAATTCGAGTCAACATTATAAACCCGGGAGCAGTTGACACGGACATTTACAGATCTATGGAAATGTCACACCAAGACTGGACACAGTTTATGCAGCGAAAGGAGCAAACAAGTTTGCTGAAACTGGTCGCCCAACCTGATGACATTGCCCACTTGGCTTGCTTTCTCCTAAGCCAAGATGCAAAAAACGTGACCGGAAGTATCTTTACAAGCGACACTGGTGCTAGTTTAAAATAATTTAATCTGTTACCCAATAACTACAATTTTACTAAATTCAATTCATTCTAAACAATAAAACTCTAAACAGTTCATAGTTTGTTCAGTTTAAAACCATACCACTGTCAGTGATAATGATTGCACCGGTAATGTTTTTAGCGTCGTCACTAGCCAAAAACCCGGCTAATGTTGCAATTTCATCACTTGTTGCCACACGTTTTAGCACAGTAGCAGTTCCCCAGCCTTTGATCAACTCATCACCACCAGCTTCGTCAAGACCAAAAGAGCGACCTAAAGATTTGAATAGTCGTAAGACAAATTAGCAACTGAAGCTTAAATTACCAAATGCAGTGGCAACAGGTCCTGGCTGGTGGTGAACAATTGTTAAAAAATAATTAAAATTGAATAAGTTGTTCTTACATTAATGCTGTTCACTCGCACGCCCTTAGCACCAAGCTCGAGGGCACTCGTTTTGGTGATCATGTCTAAAACACACAAATTAGTTTAACGAGGTTAGGTAAACTGAAACAACTTGCCTAGAGCCGCTTTAGAAGCACTGTAAACCAGCCAAAACTAATTTTGAATAATATACGTTAAATACTCTCAAAAATTAAAACAACTCATTACCGCTTTTACGCCTGCAACGCTAGAAATGTTGATAATGTTTCCCTTTGAGGCTTCTAGATAGGGAACTGATCGCTGTGTCAGCTCAACAACCGTTCTAACATTCAGTCTCATGACTGAATCAAATTCTTCCATTAAATTTTCACTTGCCAGAGTGCCTTTAGGTGCAGCAATTCCAGCATTGTTAACCTGCAAAACAGCAAGACTTTACCAACATCAATACGTTTGAGTGGTCTTTACCAGAATGTCTAGACGACCATATTCACGAATTGTTTCACTTATTAGTTTTTCAGGCAGATTAGGGTCATTCTGCAAATCTCCTACAACTGTCAGTACTCGGTTTTCTCCAAAGTTTCGACGAATCTTTTGAGCTACTTTTTCCAGATTTTTTTCGTTGCGACCTAAAATAAAAATTTGGTTTAGTAACATCTACACACTACAATTAGCTTTTACTTGCCAGTAATGGCAACTTTGGCTCCATACTAAAATGAAAAAGTATCAATACAAGTTGTTTAAAGATGTCACTTACTTGAACAAATTGAAGTGCAATCTGAGCACCAATTCCACTAGATCCGCCGGTTATTAGTCTGACAAATAAAACAATTGGGCATGTTTTTAGTGTACAGGGGTATTGTTGTGCAACACTAAAAAATTTCGAACTTTAAAAAAATAGCGAAATAGTGAAAATTTCCCAAACAATTGTTGTACAAGACGATTACGAGTTTAGTTGTCAACTTACGCTATTTTTCCGCGTAAATCATATTTTCTAGCATAAGCCGTGTTTGAGGTGTTTTCAGGTTGCTGTGCCATTTTCGGATAAAGACTCAGCTGCAAATGTGGTTTTAAAGAAAGAATATTTTAGTTTAAATTGCCAAAGTTAGTAGATAAAGTAAAAAATCAATGCTTAAAAGTTTGCAAACTTGCTTCATCTGCTAATGATATGTCGCTGAAAAGTGATTTCAGTTGACAAGTTGACTTTACCTGGCAAACTAAACATGGTCTAAATTGCTTATTTATTGATTAAAATTAAAAATTTAGGTTTTTTCTAGCAAAAGTACTTTTTTTGGAAAAAATCTTGTAAAGTAGATAATAAAACACAAAAACAAACAATTTGCATTTGTTGCACCTAAATATCGAACTGTTTTTACACCATCTTTTTAAGCAACGTACAGGGCAAACGCACTCAATTTTTCAGTTCAACAACAACCAGCTGTTTGCAATTACTATGTTGAGTTTACTTTGGTTAATGGTTGCAATCCTGGTACATTGTAAAGTTACTTGCAGCAGCGGAAGGGAACAACTTCTAGTAAGTTTTGTCTAGTACTATTACGCTTTACTAAAGTTTTTTATTCAAGTTTTGCAGTAACGTTTTTTCCAGGAAACCCGTAGCAGTTTCCGCTACCGAGTCTACTCTGTATCTGGGAATAGGCAGCAACGTGTTCTCTGTTCCATTGAGCAGAGTCGACAATGTCAATGGTCGATTGGCACTCCACAAGGTTACCCATCGTATAGGAACACTCTCAGAGAGTGTTCACCACTTTACGGATGGTAACGAGACAAAGCCCTTTGAAGCCTTCACTCACCAAGGTAGCACTCATGTGTGGGACTTTGTAAACCATCAAGTACAGATAGTACCAGTAGGAAGAGGCAATCTGACCGTTTTGATGAGCGACTACTTTGCCTGTGATCAGTGGCTTAACACAACTGATTTGCATTCAGGTAGTAAGGAGACACCATCAAATAGTACGATTGAAACAGTGTGGTACGAAGAAGTAGAGTGGATAGCCGCCATTGTTATCGCTATTGTGTCCTTTCTGGCTATCATCTGTTTAATTTGTCTCTCTCTAATAAACCAAGAGGAACCGTTTCAGCTGTGGACATCATCACTCAAGGTAGCAGTTTTTCTCTGCAAATTTTTGTATTTATTCATTCTTTATATTGCAGTCAAAGATAAACTCAAGACGGAAGCCTCGTAGTAAAAAGTTGTCCAGTTTCATCAAAACAACTCTAAACTCGTTGAGCAAGTCAAATATTACTGGTTCTTTAGCAGACAGCACTAGAAACTTTAGAAGAAAGTCAATGGATAGTTTTATCGGCTCGTTCGTTCCCGTTAGAAGAAAAATTACTCCAATTAATCAACTGAAGAAAAGCCCAAAGCTCAAAAACTCACCATCACATCAAGCATCTCCAAAGTCTCAGTTTGGTTACATCACTTCCGAAGCTTACACTAGCCCATTCGAAAGTGATGCAACTGTCAGTCAGTTGGACACAGCTACGTAACATCATGGACAAATAAACAAACATTTTAAAAATAGCAAAAATAAAAGTTGTTTTGAAAAGTGTAATAACTTTAATTCTATATAAAAGTATAAAAAAATTATTCTAAAACGAGTTTGAAAAAATTGTGATATAAATGAGCCTAAATGACCAGAGAGTTTCATTTGTTGTTGTTGTTTGGCGTCGCATGTGTAATTTCCACCGGTGTTGTGAGGTGTTTGTATTTCTGAAAGTATTAAAATGGTTCAGGAATGCTACCCATACAGTTGTGTTTGCTTACATTAGGCATGTTGGGCGTACTCCACCAGACGTAGGCCATGCTGATGGGCAGCATGACAATGGAGACCATTGCCAGCGACCAGCCCAGTGCGATGCCCCACGCTGGGTACTCATACGTTTTGTTGTACTTTAGAGCGCGGTGAGTGACCAGGTAGAAGGTAAAGGTGGCCACAGTGACTGCCGGCGTGAACCACTTCCAGCACCAGCGGAACCAGGGAATGATGCGAATGCCAATCATCGCCTCGATGTTGTCGTAAAAGCGGTCGGCCTCTGTGGAGGCAAGGAAAAAAGTTTATAAACTGTGTAAAGCTCAATTCTCAACTTACTGTAAACCCAGCCAATGACAAATGCCTCCCAGAAGCAGTAAAAGAGCAGGCACATTCCCGATGCTCCGTAAAAGTCAAATATCTTTATGGCAAAAAGTTAGCTGTCTGAAGATGTAAAAACTTTTTTGATATTTTACCTGAAAGACGTACATGCCTCCCTGTAAAAATAAAAAAGTGATTCAATGTAAAAGAGCACTTTGACCCTATCTTTGTTTCATAAACTCACCCTGGTGACCATGGTCAGACCAATGAGGTAACTGACGACACATGTGCCCGCAATGAACCACTCTCGTCTCCGTCCATAACGCAGATAGCCCGGAAAAAGGTCCACCATTGCCGTCACAAAGCCTTCCACGCCGACAAACTGCGAGCCAAGGCCGAGCATGAGAATCATGGTGAAGAACATGACCGCCCAGAAGGACGACCACGGCATCGTGCTGACAGCTCGCGGGTAGGCGATGAAAGCTGAAATAAAAACAAAGTAGTAAGTGTTTAAAGAAAAAGTTGCATCATTCATACCCAAACCAGGCCCTTGCTCAGCGACGTCCTCCACCTTGAGACCCTGCTCTACGGCCATGTACCCCAAAACTGAAAAAATGGCAAAGCCAGCATAGAAAGAGGTGCCAGAGTTCATGCATGTGAGGAAGAAGAGCTGACTGAGTTGAGCCAACACAAAAATAACGGATTAAAAACAATTCATGCGCTCACCAAGCTCACCACTTACTGATAAAAGTTGTTGTTAAACTCATTGTAGCTTCCCAGTGCCGTCATGCAGCCTACCGCTATTGCGTAGCTGAAGAAGATCTGCGTCCCGGCGTCCATCCACACCTGCGCCTCGAGAATCTTCTCAAAACGAGGCGTCAGGTAGAAGGCAATGCCCTCGCTGGCGCCGGGCAATGTCACGCCGCGAATGAAGAGCGCCGTGATCACGACGTAGGGAAAGATGGCCGTCACGTAGACTGCCTTGCCCGTCGACTTGACGCCCTTGAAGATGCAGAAGAAGCAGACGATCCAGGCGATCAGAAGTGTGATGGCCAGCTCAGGTTGCAGGCCATCAGGGTGGTCGATGCCGGGACTGATCTGCAGAACGCGGTTCTCCCAGAACTCCGTCACCGAGGGCACTGTCTGGGCAGGTTTGGTCCCATTTGAAGTTGGTCCCCAGCACTTGTCGGTGTTCCACCAGTTGCCGCAGGTGGACCAGGGAAGGACGGCGCTGAATGAGCTATAGAAGTAGAGCAGCGCCCAGCTGAGCACCACGATGTAGTAGACGTTGAGGATGAAGCTGATGGCGACGGTGCCGATGCCGATGCCGCTAAAGAGGGGCGCAATCTGCCGCCAGACGGTGATGCCCCCGGAGCGGTAGTACTGGCCGATGCCCACCTCGAGGAAGAGAATCGGAATGGCACCAAAAAGGAGAAAGATGAAGTAGGGCACAAAGAAGGCGCCTAAAAAGAACAGATTAAGCTGCATCTTCAACTCAAACACCCCCTTTTCAACACCCTTTTCACACACTTACCGCCTCCATTTTTGTAGCACAGGTAGGGAAAGCGCCAGACATTGCCCAGTCCAATGGCATATGCCATACAGGCGAGAATAAACTCAAACTTGTTGCCCCATTTCTCCCGTTCTCGGTACTTAAGTCCGCCTTTGGTGGTTGTTGCCCCTGCTGTCCTTTCGACAGTATTTGCCGTTTTGCCGAGAAGAACCACCGTTGCAGTTCCGTTTTCAGTGTTGGTGTCAGTCATCTTGACGGTGTAGAGGGCTGCCTTTTCGGCCACCGGCTCGCCGCTTGTTGTCATGATCTGCTGACCTGCTGATTCAACAAGTCTGAACCTTGAAAATGGTTGCCGATTTTTATCACATGTGGTTTAGTGCTGTAGATCAATCTGAAAAGTGAAAAGAAGAGACGCTGTATTTTGATGTATTTCAGGGTAGTGGAAACTTTTGATTTGGCAAAAAGGTTTGGTATCAGATTTCAAACATTTTGATTGACATTCTGTGTACAATATTTAAAATTAATATCAAAATTTTTTTAATGTTAAAATTGCAAAAAATTTTCACTTTACTAAACATTAATGCAATGAGTTTTGATCAGTTTTTCTATTACCACTTGCTATTTACAGACAAAATCAGTAAACTCTTCAGAATCTGTGTTTACAAATTAGCAAACAAAATTGGGGTATTGCATCAACTAGGTTTTTTAGCAAACTTATTAGATAATGTGTCATCTGAAACTCTCTCAATGCATATCAGACTCAATTATCAAGCAAAAGAAGCCGGCACATTTAGCCTCATTTGTCGAAATATTGTTTAAGGCAAGACATGGAGGCAGGCGGCGCTGTATTCGCTTTAATGTATTCTCTA
>JAALOO010001722.1_pt1 | contig 13783 bp, 20 predicted proteins | sample 7257641 | NCBI WGS metagenome assembly JAALOO01 (sample SAMN14085613, study PRJNA598686) | mite metagenome | biome: ENVO:01001000; feature: ENVO:01001002; material: ENVO:01001226; isolation source: single female mite from University of Michigan culture on fish food culture... ... | reverse complement strand
GAGAGAGAGAGAGAGAGAGAGAGAGAGAGAGAGAGAGAGAGAGAGAAAGAGATTGTTGTCTTGTTTTGCTCTGATTCAAAACAGCTATAATCCGAAGACTGCAAATGAACAATGAACAGTACTGAAAACAGGATAGCTAGTTGGATGGCTTCATTTACGTTTTAGCAAGCCACCACCACCACTTCTCCCTTGGTGTTTTGTTGTTTTCTACCTTTGGTTTAAGTTTGTTTAACTGCCATTGAAAACAAAAGTAAGAAGAAGACGAAGAAGAAGAAGAAGAGGTTGTTGCAATATGAGGCGGTGGTGGCGCTTTAACAACAAAGCTAATAACTTAAGCAGGCAAGAAAAACGCAGGACAAAACAAAACAAAGCCGGCGACGCCAACGCCAAGCACACCCAAGCACACAAACACAAACATTTTGGCAAACAATAGAGAGAAGTGCGTCTTGAGTGCTAACTTGCTCGCTTTATTGTATTAATAGTTTAATACATGATCATTTAATCAAAGTATAGAAAAGTAGTATGGTGTTTATAAATAGCAGTCAATCACTAAATAACTGCCAAAAAAATAATTGGCTAACAGCTGAACAGTTACCAAACATTTTTAGGTTTTTCGCTTAAAAAAGTAAAATAATTTGTAGTTCAAAACTATTTTCTAATTGTAATTTTTTGTTTTAATTTTTTCATTTCCCCTCACTCTACAGAAAATGCATCAACAAGTACAACACCGCCGCCATTCTCCCTACCATCCGCATCCCGAAGAGCCCCAACCTGAACCAGGAGTACTGCAACATCGACAAGTCGGAGTCGAGTGACATCCAGTGTGACGCCCACTACAAGTACCGCCTGATGAATGGCCGCTGCAACAACATCGCCTTCCCCAACTGGGGCAGCAGCTTCCACTGCCACCGACGCCTCCTCCCGCCGGACTACTCCGACGGCATCAACCAGCCCCGAGTGGCCGTCGACGGGCAGACGCTGCCCAGCCCGCGGACCATCACCAGCTTCCTCCTGCCGGACATCATGGTGCCCGACCTAGCGCTCTCCGGCCTGAACATGGCCTGGGGCCAGTTCATGGTCCACGACGCCTTCCGCACCATTCAGAACCTGGGGCTGGCCATCAACTGCTGCCTGATTCCCAACGCCACCGTCCACCCGGAGTGTGTGCCCATCACCAACTTTCCCCAGGACGAGGCGACGGCCGCCTTCAACAACCAGCAGTGCATCAACACCGTCCGCTCCATTGCCTGCAACACCTGCAGTCTCGGTAAGAGGAGGAGGAGGAAGGAAAAAATTGATAAGTTGATGAGTTTATTTTAAATTTTATCTTTGATTTTCCACTTTATTTTGCAGGACCTCGAGACCAGCTGAACGTTGCCACCCAGGTCCTTGACCTGTCCAACCTCTACGGCGGCAATCTGATTGACGACTCGTTGACGCTGCGAAGCTTTAGAAATGGTAATCATTTTGAACGTCCTTTCCTTTCTTTGTTGCAGGCAAAGTTTATCAAATTTTTTCTTATCAACTTCTTCTTATCAACCTAATCTACCAGGCATGCTGCGCGGCTCCACCGACCTGATGGGCAATGACACGCTGCCCGTCCGCCGCCTGCCCAAGGAGCAGGACACCCTCGACCTGACGCCCTGCAATGAGCCGCTGAGCAATCCGCAGCTGACCTGTTACCACACGGGCGACGGCATCCGGGGGAACCAGCAGCCGGGCATCAACTCGCTGCACATTGTCCTCCGAAGGCGGCACAACTCGCACGCCAAGGCGCTGGCGCTGGTCAACCCGCACTGGGACGATGAGGTGCTCTTCCAGGAGGCGAGGTAATTGAAGAGGATGATGAGGATGACTTTTTTAAAATAATTCTGCCATTTTTAATCTTTTCATCATCCTTTCCCCCCCCCTAGACGAATCACCATCGCCGAGGCGACCAAGATCCACTTTGGCGAGTACATGCCCTCCATCCTCGGCGAGAAGCTGACCAAGTACTTCGACCTCGCGCCCCTCGCCGACGGCTTCACCAAGTACGACCCCACCATCGACCCATCGACGATCCAGGCGGCCGCCGTGGCCAGCCTCCGCATGGGCCACTCGCAGGTCTTCAGCGTCTTCAACGTCCTCAACAAGGCCGCCCCCTCCTACTCCTTCCTCCTGCGCAACAAGTTCTTCGAGATGTCGGACATCTGGGCGGGCAACGCCCACGGCGTCCTCCGCGGCCTCCTCGAGGAGCCGAGCAACGTGCCCGACCAGTTCGTCGTCACTGACGTCAAGGACTTCCTTTTCTTCAACCCGCGGAACCCGGCCATCATCGACCTGCCCGCCATCAACGTCAACCGCGGGCGAGAGCACGGCGTGCCCGCCTACGTCTACTTCCTCGAGTACTGCACCGGCGCCAAGATTACCGGCTGGGCCGATCTGATTCGCTTCATTCCCGAGGAGCGCATCAAGGAGCTGCAGTCGGTGTACCGGTGAGTATCTTTTTTTGTTTTTGTTTTTTCAATTGTGTTTATTGGGCATATTTTTTTCTGAAATACTAATTTGATTGGTCATTTTTTTCTCCTCTTTTCTTCTCTCCAGTGACTTCCGCGACATTGATCTCTTCGTGGGCGGCCTCTCCGAGGTGAAGGCCTTCGGCTCCATTCTGGGGCCGACCTTTGGCTGTCTGAATGGCATCCAATTTCACCACTGGAAGTTCGGTGACCGCTTCTACTTTGAGCACGGCGGAGAGTCGGGCAGCTTCAGTCTGGGTAAGTGAAATAAAATAAGTAAAATAAACTGAAAAAGTAGTCATCATAGTAGTTTTTAGCTTCACCAATTTTTTTTGCTTTTTTGCGCCTAAAGCAAAAGAGTTGTGAAGAAAAGTGTGTGAGAGAAGGAGAGCTTTTGTGTCTAGATGTGAAATTGGCGCAGATAACTGAGCAAAACGTTTTCCCACTTTTTTCTCTGTCTCTGCCGCTTTCAAAGTACTCCAACTTGATTACTCACACAGCGCGTATTTAAATTTGAGTAAAAATGAATTAATGAGCAGTGCATGCAGCAGTTGATGCAATCTCGTTCATGTAATTGCGGCAACGGCGACAGCAGCAGCAGCAGAAGTTTATCTAGATGCGCGCACTTACACACACTGGCATCACTACTTGAGATAAGTACAAACAACAAAAAGGCAGTTCTCACACGTGTGAGAAGAGTAATCATCTGCTTTCAGACTGCTCTGCTCAGCTCAGTGCAATCGAGTTAATTGGTCAGATAAGTGTACTTAGATAGATAAAAAGGAAAAGAAAGTTGAGATTATTTAGCGATACAGATCACAGGCAGTAAGTGATGACGACGACGATAATGATGATGTGTTGTAAGTGCAGGGAGCTGAGACACATTGTTTGAAAGAGAAAGTGAAAAGGAGAAAAAAGGGAAAAGAAAAAAAGTCAATCAGTCGATGATCGTTGCCTCTGCCACCGCCACCACTAGCACCAGAGGCAAAATTGCCAACGCCCAAAAAAGCATTCATTGAAAACATTCAGTGCAAAAAAAAGTTGCTAGGCGTAAAAATGACGACGGTGACAAGATGATGAGACGAGTCGCTTTGCTTCTGTTGAACTGGTCATAGCCATTTACTTCATGTACTGCTGGTCACTTTAATTGCGCCCTTGAGACAGCTCATTAACGGAGACAGGAGAAAAGCAGACAGGAGCAGACGTCACTGAACTTTGAGCACTCACAGCAAAATTTTAAATAATGTTTTCAGAAATGAAAGTAATATTTTTACTAAACTTTTCCTTTTCTTTCTCGCCTCTTTATCTCTTTTTTCTCTAGAACAACTGAACAACATCCGGCACACGCTGTCGCTGGCCAATCTGCTCTGCAAGACGACCGACCTCGAGGCCGTCCAGGTGCAGCCGCTCTTCAAGGCCTCCGAGCACAACCCGAAGATCCTCTGCTCGACGCTGCCCGAGCTCAACTACGAACTGTGGCGCGAATATGGTCCCTACAACAAGAAGAAGTAAAAACAGAAAAAGAGTGCGAGATTAAAAATTAGCAAAAGTAAATCAAAGTTACATTTTTCACCATCTTAAATTGTGAACTTTGAAGTGTTGTCCTAAAAAACTAACAGGCTAAAATCCACCAGTGACACTGTTAAGAGAAAACTCTGAAAAACGCCTTTCCAAGAAAGTACACGCCTGCCTTTTTTCACCTCCTCATTCCACAACTGCTCACTAAATTCCACCACCACTACCAACGTTACCACCAACAAAATCACGTCAATTCACCCCCATTCACTCCCTTTCCCTCTCATCACTGTACACACTCACATTCTCAATTACACACACACAATATCCCAACCACAAAGACAATGTCTAGCACACCAACACCTCCAGTCAACTGTCAACTTTTTTGGGTTTGCAGTGGACACAACTCTGGCCAAAACTGTACACACATTCACTCAAACACACACACTCAAACACACACCTGAACATTTGTAATGCAGTCATCACAGAATTTATTCTTATTTTTTGTTTCCTCATCTTTTTATCCTTTTAATTGAATACTTCATTTTCTAGTAGTTTCTTTTTAGTTATTTTTCTGTTTTACTATCCACCTCAATGCAATAGTTAGAGTCGAAGTGAAGGCTTGTGTGCACAAGTTCCAACCACGAGCACCACCTTCATCATCATCATCATCAGCACAACTCAAAGCACTGTTGACCGTTTGTTTTGACAATTCTATTTGACTGTTTTGTTTGTTTTGTTTTAAATGCATTTTATTAAAAGAAACGTACATTCTTGAACGACATAAAAAGATGTTTGAAAGTTTTATTATTTTTATTGTGAATAATATATGGTGTGGCAAAATAAAGATAAGCACAAAATGGCTGTCAATTTAAAAGAAAAACAAGCGTTTTAAATGTTTGCGGTATTTACAAGTTTTGGTCATTTTGATTATACATTGATAATTAGATCTTGTTCTGTGTGATGCCTTTGATTTAAAAAGTTAACAAAAAGATTAGAGGTAAATTAGTTAGCGAAACTGTAAACTGTTTAATTACTTACCTGTTGACTGTGCCTAGTTTGGAGCTAGCACGCTTAAAGACGTTTGCCGTAATAGTCTTTGTAAAACCACTGACCATTAGGAAGAAAGTAAACTTTTGAAGCTCGTTTTGGAGCAGTTTCAAGAACTCGCAGAAAAAATCTGTTGTCAAATTGTAAAAAAAATTAGAAAATTTTAAATTGCTTTAATATTTAATAACCTCAAACACCTTACCCATCAATAACCAAAGTTAAGTTTAAAGAAATAGGCAAATAACAAACTGGACAACACCATTTTGCAAATTCTTTTCGCGATAAGTTGTGCTTGATAAATTCTTTGGCGTCAAAGCACTGCGCGTGTGTGCACCACTTTGATCGAACTGGGATCCCAATCCGATTGTTGGAATGCTGTGATAAAGGAAAAAAAGATGTTTGTCAATTTTCAGCTGTTTACTAGTTCACACATAGTTCATTGTCGAGCTTTACCAGACAGTCTAAGAATGCCGATGTGCCATCTTGATAAGGCCGCTGGCCATTGCTGCCCGCCATTTCTTTTCGCTGAGGAGCATTGTAAGCACCTAATGTGATTAAATTGTGTAAACACATGCAAACTGTTTCATAATTTTCCCCTTATCAAGTCAGGCTGTACCTGTTAATCCGGTTGAGCTGTTGATCTCTCTGCCGAACTGAACTGGCCAGCTGCAGATAAAGCCGTCCAGCAGCTCCTGCCAGGTGAACCAGGTCACCAGGTAGATGCCAGCCACATAAGAGATAGAAGTTGGCGGCATCACCTCGAGGAAGACATGCATCACCACGGAGTTTGGCTCCTTTCCGGCAATAACTGTTTTAGGGTCAATGCTTCCAAGATGCAGCAGTCCTCCCAGGTCAACTGGTCGGCGCAAAGCCTCAGTACCGATGTTGAGAAGTAGCAGCTGTAAGTGTGTGATTATTGTTGTTTAAAATAAAAAGTTGGTTAACAATATAGTTTTGATGATCATTCACATTCTCCCACCCTCAAACTTACACTGCTAACTCTGCCGTTGTTAGTGCTGATGCAGGCCGTCGCCGGGAGGTAGTCCTCCTGATAGTGTTTGCCGGCATCGTACTGGCAGACGCGCAGAAGAATGGTCGAAGTCCCGCGTTGGAAGCCTTCCACGACTTCCGGTGTGTAGTTGAACACAAAGGTTAAGCTTTGGTTTGGGTCAGTGGCTGATGAAACAATAAAACAAAACAAAAACACAAGTTTAAAGTTAAACCTCAGCAGTAAATCAAGGCAGTGTCACCCGAAGCACCGTTTTTTTCACTTACTTAGCGACCACTTCCTCAGCGCCTTACAGTGCCGAACTCCGTTGAGGCTTTTAAAGGTGACCTTGCCTTTAGCAGCAGCAGCAGCAGCAGCAGCAGCAGCAGTAGTAGTAGTGATAATGACCGGAATCATTGAGGATGAGGCCGATTGAGCCTCATTCTCAGAAGCAGCAGTAGTTTGCCGGGACATTCCGCTCCCGAAAAACGGTTCACGAGAGCTGTCGCCAGTTGTTGATGATTGTTGACTGCCTTGAATCGAGGCTGTTGCTGCTCCCCACTCGGCAGCTTTCTGGCAGCCTAAGATTCCACCACCAAGATACTCCTTCTTCTCCACCTCCTCCTCCTCTTGTCGAGACATACTCTGATGGTGATGATGAGACATGGGACACACTCTGGTGAGCGCTGTTGACCGGATATTTGGCCGTGGAAGTTTTCCCTAACGAAGCTGAAGCTGAAGCTGTGGCGTAGACAGTGGACAGAAGAGGGAAAGGGAAAGGGAGAATAGTGCACAAGCACGTGGGGCTAGTACTGAGGAGACAGAACAAAACGGTCGGCGGCGGGAACACAGATCCAGCACACAAAGGAAAACGCTTGCTGGCCTCTCTGCTCGACATTCGCTGAGCCTCCTCAAAGCACAGAGCATGATCAACAGGTGAATCATTCAGCGGGATGTGAGGCGGGATTAAATCGGTGGCTGCAAAGTTGCTTGCTGCCTTTTCCCGAGCCCTCAACAAGGTGCTGATCTTTTTTTGTGCTCCCTCCTGCACTGCAGCTTCAGATTTCAGCCGCCCATGGACGGCGTTTGTGCTTTCCTTTACTGTGACCGTTTACTGTGTGACCCTCTGCAATTGAAACAGGCGCCTCTGACAGAGTGCGGTCAGTCATAACGGTGTTCAGTCGCGGGGAAATGAGTGCACTTCAAGTGGTGGTGGTGGTGGTGGGATGCCCTTCCTCAAACACAGTGACTGCAGGCTGTCAGGCAACAGCAGTGGTAGTGCTGTGACAACAGTTGTTGACAGTCTTTTCTTTTGGAAAATTAAAATTGGGTTTAGGTATTTTTTTTCTCAGGGCTCAAATTATCGACAAAGTTCAGTTGTGCAGTTGTACAGAATTTTACCAATGTTGTAATGTCAGTAGCTTGACAATTAAATGCTGGTAAGCTAGCTGGCTAATTAATAGCCCCGCCGTTAAATGGTAAAGTTGACGTTTCATCATCTTCAGCTTTTTTCACTGCTAAATGAGGGCCCACCTGCTGAACTGCACCGTTTCACTGTACAGTTTCAGCCGAATTGCTGTACAGCATTTGCGACCAGCTGACGGCGGATGAAAATTTTCCTCTGAGCAGTGATCATCGAAATTACACAAACAACTCTGAGGGCACTCCCTTCTCTTCTCGCTCAACCTACACAAGTTTTGGTGGCCGACAACAGTTCAACAGCAAATCCTTTAACTCCTGATCATCACCAAAAAACTTCATCCCCTTCTAAAACTGTTCAACACTTCGGGGTTGTCCAATTGAAAAGCGTCTGGTTCCTGTCGTTTGGTGAGTGGCTGAGTGAAGCAGCGAAAAAAGAAGGGAGAATCATCTGTGACCATCTGATCTTCCACGACCAGAAACCTGACCGGCAATATGGAGCATGGCAATGACAATTTGTTCCACTATCACGTAATAAAGAAACATGTAGCCGAGAAGTGCTCTAAAGGTAAAGAAAATAGCATTAGAATAGTCCAACTTTTCAGCTGTGCAATACTACACTTTGATTTCTCTCTCTCTCTCTTTCTCTCTCTCTCTCTTTCTCTCTCTTTCTCTCTCTTTCTCTTTCTCTCTCTCTTACCCTTAATTAACTTGACTTTCATTCATTCATTTAATCATTCACATCTGCAGATCTATTGGCGGCTAGACAGGCGGCGGCGGCTAGAAAGGCGGCGGCGGCTGCCAGAAAGGCGGCGTCTAGAGAAGCGGCCAAGAAAAAGCATCCCATCACCAGTGCCCCTCCTGTCGCAACTCCTACATACTGCAAGACCGCCTGGAGGAGCACCGACTGCGGGAACACTACCTGACCACCGAGCACCGCTGCAGCCAGTGCAGTGCCGGCAGCGGCCAGCTCTTCGCCAACGCCTACCAGCTGAAGCTGCACCGCGAGAAGACGCACTCGCCGGGAAAGCTGCTCTGCCCCGAGGGCGCCTGCCGGCTGGTCCTTCTTCCAGCAGGAGAACCTAGAAAAGCACACGGCTCGTTTTCACAACGCCCAGTTTAGGATTTACCAGTGCCCCGCCTGTCCGAAAGCCTTCGTCAGTGGGCAAAATTTGCAAATTCGCACCAGGAACAGATGCACTCCGGCAGCCGCCGAGCCTACGCCTGCGCCCAGTGCCCCAAGAGCGCTCAAGTGGCGCTCCAACCTCCGAGCCCACCAGGCAGTCCACGGCAGGACGCCCGGCCCTTTCAGTGCCCCCACTGCGACAAGGCGTACTCAGCAGAAGTGCTCGCTTAACTTGCACCATCTCAAAGTTCATCCTCATGAGCTTCAGAAGTGAAATGCCGATTTTTTGTATCCTTCACTTTAATATCACAACTCTCTCTCACTCTCTCTCTCTCACTTTCTTTTTCTCTCTCTTTCTTTAATAGTATTTCTGATTCCTTGATTAAGATTAGAGCTAGTTAGAATGACCGATTGTTGTTTAACAGTTTGAATAGTCTCAAGATGTGTTTATTGGAAAAAAAGATATAAAAATGCATGATTTGTGCAAAAAAGTTTTCAATATTCAATGTTTTCATTAGCCAATTACAATTTTTTAGAAAGAACATTGTACATTGTAAACACTCAAAACTCTTTTTTAAGTTTTTTTATTTCTGTTAAACGATATGTTTGTCTGATATAAATTGGGCTTGAAACTTCCAATGCGGCCATCATTACTTTTCCAGCTTAACTTTTACAAGATTTAGATCTGTGTATATATTTGTACACAAAAAATTCCAATGTTGTATTTATAAATTATTTTCAAACCTAAAATATGTGTTATTTGTGTTTCACAAAAAATAGCTCAGTAGACTCTGAGCACAAAAAAGCCCCTTAAATGAACAAAAAAGTGTTACGGTGTCTTGCTAAGCAATGTGAATGTTGTCTGCTGCTTTAAACTGCTATTCTTCATCTCTTTGCCATTGTTTTTTGAAAACGCCAGTTTTGGCGAGGCCTTATTATTCTCTTCAGCGGTCCTCATCACCATCAGTGGCTTGCACAGACAGTCAGAAGACGACTTCCCGTCGGTGGTGGAGGAAGAACATTTGCTGCAGAGGTCGTCCGAAGTGGTAGCTGCCAGCTCGACCTCCTTTTTGCTAATTTCAGCCGAGTTTGTTGCGTTTTCCAAAGATGAGGACGCCGAAGAAGAGGACAAAGACAATTGTTGCTTCTGTTGTTGTTCAGTTGAGCATCCACTGTCGATGCAGCACATGCAGGCTGGCTCAGCAGCAGCAGCTGGGGCGGTACTTTTACTTTCTCTATCTATCAAGGACACTGCCTCAGCAGCAGCAGCAGCAGAAGTTGATGGCCGGTCACTGTGGCGAGATTTTTCGGCAACTGTTTTAGCAGCCGAGCTTTTGCTGCTCAACTCTCGAGAGGTGGTCGTTTGCAGATTTGAGCGATTGACCACTGCTGCTGATGCTGTCGTTCTTCGATTGATGGTGATCATCTGATGGTAGTGATTGCTCACTGCTGAGTTGTGATGGTGAGGGTGAGGGTGATGCTGATGATGATGGTGGTGAGGGTGATGATAGTGGTGAGGGTGGTGACAGCTGTGATGCGATGATGGCCCACACGAGGCTGAGGAAAAAGAGGTAAACCGTTGACCTCGAGTGGCGGTGGACATCAAAGAGGAAGATGAGGGTGACTGAGGCTGCAGGTAGGTGGACTTGTACAGGAGTGGATACCGAGGCGGACCACTGGTGGTCGCAAAGCCATTAGGGCCACTTGCTGAGCCCGAGTTGGAGCTGGAGAAGAAGGGCGGCCCATTGCCGAAGCACAGCTTAAAGAGGGAGAAGGGCGAGTAGCCGATGTTCCAGAGACGGCGCCGGAAGCGCCGGGAGAAGGTGATAATGGCCGTGGCGAGGCTCGTTCTTCCTGTTAGAGGTGTTGCTGAAAAAGAAGAGGGCGGACAGCAGCAACAAGAGGAGGAGAAGGAGGAGGAGGAGGGACCGGAAGTGGTGCCCGAAGGGTGCGGAGAGCGGTAGCAGCACCCGGAGCAGGTGAAGAGCGTCAGGGTGAAGAAGACCGAGAGGAGGAGAATGGTGCAGAGGACGGTGTAGTAGTGCAGCGACTGCTCGCCGCTCAAAGTACCGGCGCTGAGGTGACCGGAGAGGCTGATGTTGAGGAAGTCCTGCACACGGGACATGAAGCCGATTTGGTTGCGCAGCAGGCGGTCGTACTTAGGCTGGAGTTTGTCTGACGGGGATGACACTGAAAAGATGAGGTGAAATTATTATTATTTAACTAAATGCAACGAAAAACGCCTCAGATTGGGCTAAAAAGGGCTCTCGCTTACTCTGCTCGTGGCCGTACACGACCTGTTCAATGCTCTCCACGCCCATCAGCTCCACCAGGTCGGTGTTCAGCTGGATGTTCATCAGATTCGCCTCCTGGTCGGCGATGAACTTGGGCGTGGCGCTGCCGTTCACCACCAGCAGCCGCTCGACGCTCTCGACGTTCTTCTTCTTGATGTAGCTGCGCACCCGCTTCAGCGTCTCCAGGCTGAAGAGGCGGCCGAAGATGGCGCTCATCTTCAGGTAGTACTCATGCTCCAGCGTTCGCCGAGTGTCGAAGAAGGCGAGCAGCATGTCCGCCTGGTAGTCGGTACTCTCCAGCTCCTGGTATTTCGCCAAAAAGCGGTGGTTCCAGACGAAGGACGACTCGATCAGTTGCCGACTGGAGAAGTAGTAGTGAAAGTACTCGGAGACGTTGAAGGGCTGGGTGAAGTTTGACCTAGGAATAGGGGAAGAGAAACAAAAGCAAAATCATTAACACCAAATTTGTGTCATTAAAAAGCTATGAACTTTTCACTACTTACCTAACTAGGATGAGGCCAAAGCTGAGCGAGGTGAAGCGGTGGACGATGCCACGTACAAAGAGCGTGTAGGGCATGTTTCGAATCAGCAGGTCGGTGATGGCCATCTTTGAGTACTGTACACTTTGCTGGTGCTGCTGCTGAGATCGCTCACCTTTTAAAGATGATGATGATGAGGAGGAGGAGGAGGAGAAGGCAAAGTGCTCCTTCATGATCAGACTATCCAACAGGGTAAAGGACTGCTCAAAGGTGCGCACACACTCGCTGAGCAGTGGCCAGAGGCGAGAGAGCTCTCTGCTTTGATTGCCCTTCACAATTCGGGTTAGTGGATCGACAGAAGAAGTTTGGGATGAAGGAGTTTGCGAAAGGCTTGGCCAGGCGGCGGCCACCTGGTGGACGCACTTGCTGCGCAGCTTCTCCAGCTGATCGGTGACGTCTGACTCAAAGTCGAGGTAGCCCCTGGTGGCCAGCGACTGGCCGACCTGGCGCAGCAGGGCGTCGGTTTTGTTCCATCGAGAGGTGATTTTTGCCAGCGGGTGATTGCCCAAGGAAAAGGAAGAGGAAGGTAAAGTTGGCACAGTAGTTGAGGAGTTATCAAAAGTGGAAGTGGTTGTGGCAGAAGTGTTATCATCAGTAAGTGTTTTGTCAACTAAACTGGCAGCTGTTGTTGTTGCTATTGAACTAGTATTTAAAGTGGATAAAGTGAAGTTTGCTATTTTTAGAGCAACGTCTAATTGGTTCACGGCGTCCATTGTTGTGTTTAGTGTGTAAACTGAAAAAAATGTCATTAAAAAGTTAAACTTTTTAAACAAAAAATTACTATGATGTACTACTTACTCATCTCATCGCCCATCTCAAAGGCCAACTGCCCGAGATCTCGGTGCAGCTCAAAGAGCTCCGCCGTCTGGCGAATCCTCTGCTGCTCCTTGGCGCTGTCTGACAGCAGCACAAAAGAGACCACCGAGGACCAGATGAGGATGAAGACGAGGGAGAGGGCGAAGAGGGCGATGGCCCGCCGGGAGAAGGGCAGCCAGGGTTTGGCGTACAGCTGGCAGCAGGAAAGATTAGAGCATTCGCAGGAACATAACGGTGAAGAGGGAGAAGAAGCGGAGGGAAAGGAACAAAAGTGGTCACCGCCATTTGAGGAGTAGGAAGCGGGAAGTGTGGCGGTTCCATTGAAGGCCGTTGAGTGGTGGTGGTGGTGGTTGTGGTGGTGGTGATGGGAACAACTGTGACTATTCGATGTTAGTCCACTACCTCCACCACTAACTCCTCCGCCACTACCTCCTCCTCCTGTTCCGGTTGATGCCATTCCCATGCCTGTAGAGGAAGATGATGATGAGAGAAAGAGAGGAACTGATGCTGAGGAAGGAAAAGAGTGATGGCATTGATTGTGGTGGTGATGATGATGAGGGTGATGAGGGTGGTGATGGTCACTATTTGAAAGCTGGTGGGGGGCACAACAAGTGGTGTGGCGCATTCTTTAGACAACCATCAGCAGAAGTTCTACCAACTTTTTCGTTTGTTTGTTGAACATGAAATCAAGAAGTTTTTGCCTTGTGTGTTTGGTTTACACAGCGGTTCAATCAAACGGGTGGCGATTGGCCACACTTCAGGCCTTTTTTAAAGCAGTGAACCCTTTCTTTTTATTTAAGTACATGAGAGTTTAGCGGCGGCGGCGGCGGCGGCATTTGACGGCGACGGGACGGCAATTTCAGTTACAGCTGATGGGCAATAAATTACAAGTAAATGGGCTGTGAAGTGATCATGTTGGCAACAGCAGCGGTGAACTAGAAGATCGCCCAAGTGAGGGGGGGGGGAAGACGTGTTTCGGAGAAACTGTGCAGCAGCAAAAGGAAACAAGAAACAAGAAATGGCGGAGATGGGAATTACTAGTACTTCTGCTGATGCTCAGCTGTGGCAGTGGTGAAGAAAATGATGTTCACTTGGCTGGTAAGATTCACATCCGGTGATGTTGAAAAGATAGAGAGAAGAAGAGCAAGTGAAGTGAGGGGTAATTACAAAAGTAGAAAAACTGGTGCGGGGCTGTGGCGGCAGTGACAGGCAGGCACCGCCGAAGTGGTGAAACGCTGCCGTCTTTCTTTTCAGTCAGTCCGTCCCTAATGCCTAAAAACAATGTTCATCTTTAAGAGATGTGCCAGAAGGAAAGGTAATTGGTGATGCAAAAAAAGGCAGCAGCAGCAACCGATGAGAAAGCAGATGAGAACGAAAGAAGAAGAAGAAAAAAAATTGAGCAAAATTGTGCGTTGAGAGCAGAGCAGAGCCGACCGTCCTAAGCTCTCTTTCTGAACCTTTGCTGAGCCAGCAGGGCACGACCAGTGGTCGAGAGAGAGAGAGAGAGAGAGAGAGAGAGAGAGAGAGAGAGAGAGAGAGAG
>JAALOO010001721.1_pt1 | contig 13784 bp, 7 predicted proteins | sample 7257641 | NCBI WGS metagenome assembly JAALOO01 (sample SAMN14085613, study PRJNA598686) | mite metagenome | biome: ENVO:01001000; feature: ENVO:01001002; material: ENVO:01001226; isolation source: single female mite from University of Michigan culture on fish food culture... ... | reverse complement strand
GAGGTCAGCAGTCTCTCTCTCTCTCTCTCTCTCTCTCTCTCTCTCTCTCTCTCTCACTTTGACTGTTGGAAGAAAGAGGGAGAACGAAAGAGGCAACAGCAGCCTGGCAAACAGACAATTCTTGCCAGCAAACGACGACGACGACGACGGCAAGTTCAACGGAAAAGACGCAAAGCAGTTTGCAACTACGCAACTAAAACAGCAGCAGCAGCCCAGCAAAAGAAAAGTTCTTTTAGCAGTTCTTCTCCTTCTTCTTCTCGCATCCATTGCTGTTATCTAAAGCTTAGGCTCGCTGCTGATGCTGCTAATGCTGTTGCCGCTGCTGCTCCGAATACACTCTCTGTGTCTGCTGTCAGCAGCAGCAACAGCTAAAAGGTGAACGCTTTAGAAGACGAGAGAGGGAGAACAACATTTCAGTGCGTGTTTGCTGACCATCGGATAGTTTGGCTGTTGCTGCTGCTGCAACTTGGGCATCAGCAAATCGACTAGCCGAATCGGTTGCTGCTGCGGTTGCAAAGACTGGGGGAAAGAAAAGTGCAGACACGGAGACTGCAGAACTGGCGGTCTTTATTAGTCTTGGCAGTGGTGGCGTGTAGTCTTGCCTGCCGTCCGCAGTCATCGTCGTCGCCGCCGTCTTCTTCGCCGTCCACCAGGACTGGAAAACCAGTCTGACGGGTCTGAGACTGTGTGTTCAGTGTGGCCAGTGCCAGTGGCACTGCCAATGCTTACTTGCTGGGCTTCTCGGTGTGCACACATTTATTCACTGACACTGGCACAACCGGCGACGAGTTGCAAGTGCGCGGGAATCTCTCTCGTTCTCTAACTTTGCTGTAAGTCAGGCAGACAGGCTAACCTTCTGACTAAGTGGCCTGCCAATACTTTTTCCCCTGCAAGTAAAGTGCTGGCACTGGAACAGGTGAGGTAACTCGTGACTGCCTTTACTGCCGTTGCTGCTGCTGCAGTTGCTTCCACTAGTGAAATTGCACTGTTTAGTCAGATTAAAAGGGTTAAAAATGTTCAAAAAATTTGCTTAAAACTTTTTTTGTTTCTGCATTTTTTAGCTAAGTATGTTATAAGTGATTTTTAAACAACAAAAATTTGAGTTTTTTACAAATTGATTAAAATTAAAATGCAAACTAAATCAGATACTGATATTGACTCATAAAGCATGTTTAAAGTTTGACTGAAAAAGGACGATTTACGGTGAAGTAGTTGATGTCATGAATTTTTTTAGTTAAATTTTAAATGTACATTCAATTACAATGAATGAACACTTTGATGTGTGTTGGATGACCAAGATTTATGACTTCACTGAAAATGATGATAATGATGATGATGAAACTTTTCGAAGTTGAAATTACATCTGCTTTGACGAATGCTACAGTTTTTATCCGTTTTGTAGTTGGTACTGTTTAATGTATTTTTTATTTATTCAGTTGGCTGTACATTGTTGCAAAATAGAGTAATAAAAATGAGTGAATAACAGTTTTAGGTCTTGTTCGGACAGTTTTCAATTGATCATTTATCATCTAGCTTTTCTTGCATTTCAAATCATTTTTTGACTGCTTCATATGCTTTCATCTTCCTCATTTTCATCATCATTATTTTTCTTGTTTGTTGGACAGCATTTTTTATGTCATTCATTAAGTCTAGTGCAGTTAGTTTGCACACTTTTTGATGATTATTAATGTGTTTGTCAGAAACTAAAAATGACATCGAAATTTTGGTTTGTTAAAAAAATATCAATAGACAAATTTTTTTAGTTTGAAGATGCACAGTTAAAATTTTAAATATTTTTAAAAACAATAGTTTCTGCGTATTGCTTGTTTGTGTTTCAAGAATTGTCAAAATAATATAAAGTGATTTGCGTTGTTGTCACACTTAATTATTAGGTTTGTCGTTTGCTTTAAAATATTTTTTCAGTTAACTTTTATTTAGTTTCCTGGCAAAGTACTCTTCTTAGAACATCACAATTGCTCAAATGTTTTTTTTGGCCAGGTGTTTTCAGTAAAAACAAACGTGTTTAAGTTTTAAAAAATGCTATTTTGCTGACAATGGTAACGACTGTTTCCACTTAATTTTATTCGGACGGCAAATTGCCACAGTTTTTTGCTGCCTGTTTGATTGTTTAAATAAGGTGATAAAGCAGGCATTCATCATCAGTGCCATCATCATTGCCACCAACAGCACAACAATCTTTTAGCTCGGCCATTTTTCTGCATTTTGCCAGCACCCAAACGTGTAAGTTACTACCGCCTATTCTAGAGAACACTATTGCAATTTAGTTTACTGTGAGACTAGAAAGGCGCCGCAGCAGTAATTTTTGCATTTAGTGTTTCTTCTAAAGCCGACAATTGATTAGTCGGGTCTTTTATGGTTTGCAGATGCTGCTGTGCTTATTATTGCCTATTGTTGTGGCTTTCTATTTGGTGTTGATTTTGCTTTTAAAAATCATTTTGTTTTTGCTGTAATTGTCAGCAGCAAAAATCAAATTTATTTTTTAGTTTTATAGCTACTGCACTCTTTTCTCAATTTGATTTCTACAAAACTAATCAAATCTAGTAGCAATTGTATTGTGTTTCGAGCAACTACAAGCAAGTTATGCGTTTGAATTTTGATCTACAACTTTTACAACTTTGTAACCACCATATTGCGTGGTAATAATTAGTCAGCTCATTTGTTTGTAGCCAAAACACTGACATAATAGGAAACGTTTCTGCCGGTACAAGTGCCATCATCTACCAACTACCGGCTTCCATTTTTTAGCAATCTTTCCTTTCTCAATCAATTGTCTTTTAGCATTCATTACTTTTTCTTATTCACTGAAGATTTATTGTCTTTTCTGTTTTCTCGTTTACCAAAATTGGCGTTGGACGGTTTCACTTTTTCTTCAACTTTTTCGGTATTGTGCTGCTGCTGCTTTGTCTTGTCCTCCTTTTCCTTCATTTGCAGCTTTTGCAAATACTTGCTTGGTGAAAGTACTCAGTTCAGTTCAGCACAGCTCAGTGTCTCGTGGGCTTCCTTGTCTCAAAACTCAATTTTATTATGATCTACTACTTCTATTACTTTTTTTCACTGCTATTGTCTTTTTTATTGTGCCAACAAAAGAGAAAAGAAGTCGCAGCAGCGACAGCAGCAGTGGTAGTAGTGGGCAAACAGGTGTGAGTGAGAAACGGGGAAAACTATGGGCATTGAAAAAAAAGAGTTGGCGGCGTCAGTTACGTCGTCTTAGGAAGTACAAAGAACCTGCAACGGCAGCTTTTTATGATTATCACAATTAGTTGTTGTTGTTGTTGTCAGTGTTGTTGTTGCTGTTGTAATAGCTGATATTGTTTTGGTAGTTGGTGCTCTAGATGTCAAGAGTCTGTGTGTGCGTGTGTTTTGGCAAAGCTGACAAGCACTGTAATCCTGTGTTTTGTTTTCAAAAAGTCATTGCAAAACACACAAATGCCATTTCCTCTATTGCCTCTATTGTTTAACAGCAATAATCGAAATAAAACTGATTTTATCAATCTTAAAAATGTCAAAAAGATACTGAAATAATTGCCATTAAGTTATAGATTATAAACATTGAGAAACTTTTATAATAACAACTCGTACCTTTTTTTTCTTCTCCTCCAAACCTCCAGGACCTGGAATTTTACGGTGTGATGCGTTTCTACTTTCAGGACGCCGGTCAGAAGGTGGCCACCAAGTGTCTGCGCATCAGCTCCAGCGCCTCGACGCACGACGTGATTGCCAATCTAATTGAGAAGTTCCGTCCGGACATTCGCATGCTCAGCGTGCCCGAGTATGCCCTCTATGAAATTCATGAGAACGGCGGTAAGTTAAGGGCTAAGTTGGTAGGGGGAGAAAAAAAGGGGTGACGGTAGTTCACCCTCACTTTGGCAAAGTACCTCACCACCACCACCACTGCCACCACAAAAATTCTTCTTCCCTGTGCTCATAACTCATTTTCACTCCTTTTGCTCCTCATCCTCTCTCCCTCTCTGCCGTTTACCTTGAAATGTGTTCCCTCCACTCTTGACTGCTCTTAATGACTCCTTTGTTGCTGCTGTTGTCGTGGTGATGTGCTGTGCTTCTATTCGGTTCGGTTGCGAGCAGAGGAGCGCAAGCTGGCGGAGAGCGAGATGCCGCTGTTGGTGCAGCTCAACTGGCACAAGGACGACCGCGAGGGCCGCTTTCTGCTGCGCCGAATGGACGAGAAGACCAATGTAAGTTATTGTCTTTGGCTGTGTGTCTGTGTGTGTGTGCTGGCAGTGGCAGTGCAATTGCTCTTCAAAGTGGCGAGGTACTAAAGTTGGAGAAAAAGAAGGAGGAGGAGGTAGCTAGTCTAGTCTACTTTATGAAGCATAAAAACTAAGCAGTTCAGCAAACTGAGAGGATGGTTCTGATCACTGATGTTTGCTCGTGGTCACTGGTGTTGACCATGTTGATGGCATTTGCATCAGCGCTTCGGTAGTGTGCAGTTGTAGTTTGTGTAGTGTAGTCACTTTACCAGCAATAGCAGCAGCAGTCTTTAGTTGTGTTTGTGTTTAAACATTTGCAAGTTCTCCCTAACTTACATCATTTTTGTTTTGTATTTTGCCAACTTTGATCTACCTTTTCAACTCATTTTGACAAACTAAAACTTTTCATTCACCACCACTACCACCTATCAGCTCTCCGGCATCTCTAACACCGAAACCTCCGGCAACCTTCTCAATCGAAAGCTCTCCAAACGCGAGAAAAAGGAGAAGAAAAAGCGGGAAAAGAAGGAGAAAGCCGCCAAGGGCTCCGATAAGGGCGGCAAGGACTCTCTTGCGGAGAAGCTCTACACTGAACTTCCGGAGACTAGCTTCACACGGTCCATCTCTAATCCGGAGGCGGTGATGCGCCGTCGCCGGCAGCAAAAGTTGGAGAAAAAGTTGCAACAGTTCAGCGCCGAGGGCGGCCCTGAGGCGGGCGGAACGCTGCGCATCTTTGGCGAGTCCATCAACCAGGACGTGCCCTACAAGACGATACTGCTCTCCACGCAGGACACCGCCGCCTTTGCCGTCAAGGAGATACTGGAAAAGTACGGCAAGGACAAGGAGGAACCGGCCAACTACTGCCTGGTGCAGATCATCGTTCCCTACGCAAACGGCACCTCCGTTCCCAGCAACCAACAACAGCAGCAAACTACTTCAGCGGAAACTTCTTCCGGTGCTAACGGAGCTGCTCCTTTGGCGGAGAACGCCGTTTCTCCGATTTCGTCTTCAGGCCCCGTGCGCGAGTACATCCTCGACGACGACGACTGTCCGCTGATCATCGAGCGGTCGCATCTGAAGAGTCGCGGCGTGCTCACCTTTCACATTCGCCGTCGTCCACCGGACTTTCAGCCTCGAAAGCGGAAGAAGAAGTCACCGGGCAGCGTCTCGGTTGGCGGACAACAGCCACATCCACAGTCCTTTGACGGAAACAGCTCGGTGGCTTCTGATCTTGGAGCTGGCATTATTACTAAACAGCAGCAGCAACAGCAGCCAGTCCACGGCGAGGAGACGGCCACCTCGGCGCTGCTGAACGGCGGCGCCAAGTTGATGCCGTACATTGTGGAGGTGAACGCCGACGGCAGCGAGCTGACACTGGGGCGAAGCAGCAACATTCCCGGCACCACCGGGCCCCGTCGTCACTTTCTCTTCATGAACGTCACCGAGGTGGGGGCGGCCGATGCGGCCATGCTGGCCGGTGGAGGAGCCGGCAGTCAGGGTCCGCTGGGCGGTCGAGCACCGCCTCCTTCTTCTTCCCAGGCCAGCAACAGCAACTCGAATCGCAGCTCCAACTCCATCCAACTGCTGGGACCGAACATTCTCCCTCGCCACTGCATCATCACCCACTCCGAGGGGCTGATCACGGTGACGCCGTGCAGCCGCGAGGCGGAGACCTTCGTCAATGGAACGCGCATTACCGAGACGACTATTCTGAAGCACGGCATGCTGGTCCGCTTCGGGAAACTGCACACCTTCAAGTTCGTCGACGAGGGCGACGCCCTCCGTCGGCAGCTGTCCACTTCCACAGGGGCCATCATCGGGCAGCACTTTGCCGCTCAGGCGGCGGCAGCTTCAGAGGGCAACAGCTCAGCAGCAGCGCTGAACGCCATGACTGCGAACGCCTCTTACGAGACCACTTTTGACGCAGAGGGCAAAGTGGAGACAGCCCCCGCTTCCGTTCACCCCTCATTCAGCTCGGGATCACTGCAGCGAAATTCGCACAGCAACTTTCAACAGCAACAGCAGCATCAACTGCATCAGCCCTTCCCGACGGGCAGTTTGCCTCGTTCCGCTAGCGCCAACAGCGGAGGAGGAGGAGGAGGCTATCACCCTCATCACCACCCTCACCATCACCACCAGAGCAGTCTTGATGCACAGCAGCAGCAGCAGCAACAGCAGCTAATGCCACCGCCTTCGGGCACACCCACCAGTATGATGATGCAGCTGAGAAGCGCTCAGGCAGCCGGACAACAACAAACAGGCCCAGCTGGTTCCAATACAATGCGAAAACCTGGCGCTGGAGGTGGTGACAACATCCTTCCGGCGATTCTCGAAGTCTGGGAGGAGATCGAGCCGCTCTTCCTCAACCTTCTGATCACCCGCGCCGACCCGAATGCCATTCAATTTAAGCTGGCCATCACCTACACGCTGTACATGGTGACCCGCTTTCGCGCCTCCACCTACTTCAAGCCGGAGATTGTGCCCAACCAGCGGGCCACCCTACTGATCGGTTTCTGCATTCGCTACGCCAAGCTGATTCACAAGGAGATCGGCGAGCGCCAGCGCGCCCAGGCGCACCTCGCCTTTTGGCTGGCCAACAGCAGCGAGCTGTTGCACTTTCTCAAGAACGACCGCCACCTGGCTGCCTTCACGCTGGAGTCGCAGGAGATTCTCGCCGATGCGGTGCAGTACGCCTTCGGTGGCCTGGTCCGCTGTCAGCAGGCGGAGCTGAAGGAGGCGCTGGCCGCCTTCCCTGATGACCAGCGGTCGCCAGGAAACAGCAACAGCAACAACACCTCTTCTACAACTTCAACTTCAACAGCTCGCGTCCTTGCCGTCCTTTCAAACAGCATGGCACTGCTGCGCCGTTTCCGCGTCAACGCCGCCCTCACCATTCAGCTCTTCTCGCAGCTCTTCCACTACATCAACATGTGGCTCTTCAATCGGGTGCTGGGCACGGCCGAGTCGAACCTCTGCAGCCGCCCCTACGGCGACCGCCTCAAGGCGGCCCTCCTCGAGATTGAGGCCTGGGCGGAGAAGCAGGGCCTGGAGCTGGCCGCCGAGTGTCACCTCTCCCGCATCGCCCAGACGGCCCAGTTTCTGCAGGCGCCCAAGGCGGGTCGCTCTGCAGAGGAGCTCACCGCTTTGGTGGACAAGTTCTACAAGCTCAACTCCCTTCAGTTGCGAGCCCTCTTTGAGCGCTACCAGCCCACCGGGGCGGAAGAGCTGGCCAACGCCGCTTTTGTCCGTCTCCTCCGCGACCCGGCGCTGATTGAGGCGGTAGTGAAGCAGGCTCGCGTCGCCACTGATGAGCTAATTCTCAAGGAGGGCCGTGAGGTGAGGCTGGAGGAGGAGATCGACCTGCAGCTGCCCTTCCTCCTCCCCGAGGACGGCTACTCCTGTGATATCGTCGTGGGCATTCCCGCGACGCTGGCCGACTTTGTGCAGTCCCTGGTGGCAGCCCGGGTGGCCAAGTTGACCGTCCAGCCGACTGCCTCCGGCTACTGGACCATCTACTTCATCAACTTTATGCCCGAGGTGGCGGCACAGGCGGCGGCGGCTCATCACCAACATCAGCAGCAGCAGCATCCCCACCACTACCACCAGGCAATGAACTCGCAGGAAACCTCAACGCAGAGCTCTTCAGGAACGGTCACCACCACCTCCACCTCGGGCCACTTTTCCGGTGGAGATCAGTCGAGTGGCGGCAGCGGTGGTGGTGGTTCGGTGGGCAGCAAAAGTAGCACACTGGTGGCAACGCCCCTCGCCGGCCCGGGTTATCCGTTGGCCACTTCCGCCTCCGCCGGTCAGCTGATGTTGAACGGACAGTTCAGACCGGCGCCAGGCATGTCGCCGCTCCCCTCGCCTCAGCGCTCCATTTCCGGCATGGTTCCAGGCAGTCCCGGCTTTGGAGCAATGCCGCCGCCACACGCCGCCATGTTTAACAGCTTCAATGGCATGCGGACGATGCCCGAGCCGGAGGTGCAGATTATCAAACTGCAGAAGATCAACAACGGCATCGGCCTGAGCATCGTCGCCGCTCAGGGCACTCATCAGCCAGTGCAGGGCATCTACATTAAATCGGTGGTGAAGGATGGAGCGGCGGATTTGGTGAGTGTTTTAAAAGAGGGTTTAGATAAGTTAACTTGATAATAACGTAATTCTTTGTTTATAGGATGGTCGTCTGAAGGCAGGTGACCAGCTGTTGAAGGTGGACGGCCACTCGCTGATCGGCATCGACCAGGAGAACGCCGCCAAACTGATGACCAACACTGGGCCGGTGGTGACGCTAGAGGTGGCCAAGCAGGGGGCCGTCTTTCACGGCCTAAGTGGACTTCTGAAGGAGCAGTCCGCCTCGACGACGTCGCTGCTTAAGCAAGGTAATGGATTGTGTGGCTAAATAGCTATTGTTCCTTTTCATTAGTGTATTAATTTTTTGCCTGTGTTGTACTACTACTACCACAGCCACAATGAGGCCTCGTTTTGCCAATGTGCCAAACGCCAGCCAGGCAGCAGCGGACCAGTACGGCGCCATTCGTGCCATGAGCAACCAGAACTTGATGGGCCACCCGAGAATGGGCAGTAAGTACCCCGTTAGACGGCAAATGTTTAGTTCACACTTTAACCCAACATTTCATTTCACAATTCATCAACTCTAGTGACCCTTCCCGGCGGTCCCAACTTCAACCCCGGTGCCTACAACACACTTCCAATGGGCAGCAGCAGCAGCAGCCTGTACAGCCAGCAGCAAATGCAGCAGCAGGCTGGCCTAGCTCGAGGCGGTCCTGGCGGTCCTCAGATGTTGGGGCACAACTCCAGTTCGCACAGTTCCCTCCTGCTGCAGCATCACCATCAACAGCAGCAACAACAATTGCTTCTACAGCAACAGCAACAGCTTCCAATGCGTTCCGACTCACAACTCAGCTTCAACAGCAAGCCCGGAGGTGGAGGACTGTACGAGGAACGGCACTACCAGAACATTCAACTCTACCAGCTGAACCCTCGAACGGGCAGTCCAATCGGTCCTGGTGGTCCTGTTGCGGGAAATCCGGCGGCGGCTCGATTGGCCCAAATGGGTCCGCCTCTTCACCACGGATCACACTCATCACTGCAGCCTCCTCAAGGTTACGACCAGTCCATGGTCAGCTCGGCGGCGCCTTCTCAGCTAACCTCCGTCATGGGACGGCCAGTCTCTGCTCTGGTCACCAGTCGAGAACAGGAGCAGATGCCCATTTTTGGTAACCAGCAGCAGCAGGCAAACTATGGACAGCTTCAGTCGCCGAGAGGAAACTCCGCCGCTGCCACCAGCCTCGAAGTTCGCCAACGAGATCTGATGCGCCAAGAGGCAAAAATGGAGGAGATTCGAGAAGAACTTCGTCGACGAGAGGATCGAGGACCAAACGGAAACAACAACAGCAATGCTGCAATTTCCCGCCAGGTGCTGGGAGCTTCCTCATCGCTGGCTTCCACGTCATCAAGTCAAGTCAGACCATCGATGATGGCCTCCTCTTCCACATCTTCAGGAACTTTGTTGAGAACTTCCGGTTTGCAACAGCAGCAACAGTATCCATCGGCTGGAAATCGCCTTGGCAGCGGCAGCAGTGGAGGCGGTCAACCGCCGGCCCCTGCTCCAAAGCCAAATCGACCCGCATCAGCGGCATTTAGCTCTTCAGGCAGTCTCCAACAGCAGCAGCAGCCTGGATCACTATCTTCATCTTCGAGCAGTCAACAGCTGCCGATGGCCACCCAGGTCAGCTACCGATACGGCCCCAGTGGATATCCTCAGTCGTCGGCAACAGCTTCCAACAACAACAACAACACCACCACCACCACAACTAAGTCAATGCAGTCGTCAGGCGCTGCCACTTTGGCACTGGGACGGACATCAGGTGGAAAAACCTCACCGTCGCCTTGGGAGCGCGAAGAGAAGGAAAAGGTAGGAAACTGTTTAGGAAAAAACGTTTTTAAGCTAACTTTGTTTTACCACCACCACCACAGGAGCAGGCGTTGAAAAACGAAGACAGTCGTGAGCGCAGTCGCGAGGAGGAGATTCGCCACCTGGAGTCACTGCCCTACCGCAACCCGAAGAATGAGGACCGCCTGAGGGCACTGCTTACCGAGCGGGACTTCCAACGGCGGGCAGCCGAGGAAGCGGCAAAGAACGGCGGCGACGACTACTACGGCGAGGGCGAGTACGAGGACGAGGAGGCCACTGCGAGAATGCTCGACCGGGCGGAGAAGCGGGAGCGAATGATCGCCCTCCAGGCGGACATTGAACGCACCCGACAGCGCCGACTGGAGGGTCGCTACGGCGGCGGAAACGACCTGATGGAGGCCAGGGCGGGCTCGGATGGAAAGCTCAACAAGACGCTCGAGGAACAGGAAGAACGCTTGAAGATGCTTCGATTGGAAGAGGAAGCCGCACAGCAGGCCGAGGAACGACTGCTGCAGGAGGCCGCCAAAAGACGACAGGTTTGTCTCCCCTAAGCTCCTTAAGGCTACACTCGATTTACTGAAAAGTGGGCTTGCCTGTGCTGTCCACAAAGCATGTGTTTCAATGAGTATCAATAGGACTTGTTTATTTTTTACCGACTTTTCCTAACGTTTTTAACCACAGAAGTGTAGATTAAGTTTTATACTACAATTTAGTTTTTACATCACTTAAATCTGTCTTGTAGTTTTTTTGGAATTTGCACTCAAAGAATGCTAACAAGTCTCATTGAAAGACATGCTTTGTGGAAAAGCGCAGGGAAGCAAACATTTTTGAACTGGGTATCGCCTTTTACTGAAACTTATACTAATTTTGCCTTTTATGTTTTCTAGGATGACGAATCAGTTCCGAACCATCATCATCGAGCACCGCCGCTGGTCTCAAAAGGCATCCTCAAATCGTCGGGTTCGGTTTTTAACAACAACAACAACCTCGACAACGACCTTCCCCCGCCCCTGCCCAACTCTCCGCCGCCGGTGGAGTCGGCGAACCAGCGCCTCGACCGCCTACTGCTCTCCACTGCACATTCCAAATCAGCCAGCGATGATTCCACTCAGCTGCCGCCGTTGACTATGGTGGCGCCTCGAGGGGGCGTCCTCAAGAACGGCACCGCCTACAATGGCTCAGGAGGGGGCTCTGGAGGCAATCATGACCAGTCATCATCGAACAGCAGCTCAAACGCCGCACCAAAGAAGGTCTCCTGGAACACGAAAACGACCGTGGTTGTGACGCCAGAAGACGGAGAGGATGATGAGGAGGACGACGAGGATGAGGGAGATCGCAGCGATAATGATGAGCAAGAAGGTAATCGTCAACACAGGAGAGTTGAAAATACTACCAACAAAAACAACAACAACAACAACGAGGAAGAGGACGACGACGAGGAGTTCTACGGTGGTAATGGGGGAGCCCAAAATAATGGGCTAGGAAATGGTCGTGGTGGTGGTGGTGGTGGCGATGACCTCGAGGAGACGTTTTCGCTGCAGGACATCGAAGAGGCCCTGGTCATCGGAGGCGACGGCAGCCAAGGCGGCCAAGGTAACCAGACAGGCGGCGCCAACACCTCTTCGTCGGGATCTGCTGCTCAGGATGACACTACCGCCGGTGACATGCTGACGGCGAACAGCTACGACGAGGAGTGGCACACCAAGTACGTCAGCAGCGGCCACACCTCGGGCGTCATCGGCACGCAGGAGATCTACAATGACCCGAGGCAGCGAATCGAGGCAGCCCGACGACTGGCGGCCACCAATGCCAGTCAGTCGGCGCTGGCCGGCGACAAGGTCCCCGAGAAGTTGTCTTTTGCCGAGAAGATGAAGATGTTCGCAAAGACAAGCGGCGCAGCGGCAGAGGATGAGAACAATCAGATCAACAGTGGACGAGGTGGACCCGGTGGTGTTACCGTCTCCGGAACCGGTAAAGGTGCTGCTGCTGCTGCAAGCAGTAACAACAGCAAAAGCTCATCTTCGGTAAATCAACGAACCACGGTGGTCACGACCAATGGCGGTGAACGATAGTGAACTTTTTGTTTGTAACATTTTTTTACGAAATCCGACCTAATTTAAAACTCCACTTCTTTTTTTAATTCTTCTTTCACAAATAATATTTGAACACCCCTTTCTTCAATACATTTTTTCACTGTCACATCTTTTCTACTCATTTCCGCTGATCACAACTTTAATTTGCACAAATCAAAACTTTTTTGTTTTGTTAATTATTACAACTTTTTTGTACTCGTCGCTGGAATAACTCATTTTCATAATAATCATTTTTATTTTCATCATCATCATCATTTTCATTTTCATTGTTGAGCAGCATTGCTCGTATTAATGGCATTTTCATAAATTATTTTTAATTTTTTCACAATTACAAGGTTACAATTTTATCTTTTTATTTTTTAACAACCTAGTTTTTTAGCTTTTTGTTTTTTAAAACACTTTCGTGCACACAATGTATCCAACAATCATTCCTTTAATTTTCTACATTTTTTTGCAAAAATTATTTTTTATTTTTGTAAACAAAAACTTAAAACTGATGAAAAGTATCTAAACACTATTCAAAATAATAATAGATTTAAGTAAAATATTTTATATATTAAACATTGACACATTTGTATTTAACGTTTTTAAGTTGTATTAAATATCAATGTAATTTTACTTCAAATACTTTTATCATACAATAAGTTTTTTTGTTTATTTTCATTTTTATAAATTCACACATTTGTTGTATTTTGTACACTTTGGCGTCACACGTTTAAACTTTTCCTACTCACTTTTTTTCCTCCTGGTTACAATTTAAAAAACTTTTTCACTTGAATTTTGTCAAACTAACACACACACTTTAACAATATAAATATTTATATTTTTAATTAATGATACAAAGTTTATAACATACTACCCAGAAACAGCAAACAAAGCAAGCTGTTTTTTAAATTTGTTACTTTTCACTTTTCCTGTACAGTGTTGATCAGTTCAGTCTAACTCAGTGTTTGTGTAATGTTGCTCAAGTGTTCCAGTGAAGAGGAGTGAAAAAAAAGAGGGGACCATTATTTGGTATGTCTGAGCAAAAAAAGAAATTGGCAGCTGTGGCCATGGTTGGTGTTGGCTAGGGCACATTCCCATACCTTTATAGTGTCACAGAAAACACTGCAGCAGCAAAAAGAGAAAGAAGAAAACGTAGTAAAAAAAAGAAGCATGCCAGACAAAGCAGTTCCGCAATTTGTCGGGGCACTTCCTTCATACCGTTTTCTTTTGCTGGTTCCTTTGTACACTACCCTGCCCAGCAATAGATGGCAATGTTCACCTTTTTCTTTTTTTTTCTTTTTTTCCTTTCTTTTTTCACTTTGTCTCTCTATCTGTTTGTCAGCCCCGAAACACAGTAGAGCTTCAGTGTGTCTGTGGCTGGCTGTCTGCTTGTCCGTCTGTCTGTGACCAACTACGGCCTGTACTCTCTTTCTCCCTTTCCTTTTCTATTACTCTGCTTCTCATCTCGGCTCTCTTCTCGGCTCGATCCAATCTCTCTCTCTCTCTCTCTCTCTCTCTCTCTCTCTCTCTCTCTCTCTCTCT
>JAALOO010001719.1_pt1 | contig 13798 bp, 12 predicted proteins | sample 7257641 | NCBI WGS metagenome assembly JAALOO01 (sample SAMN14085613, study PRJNA598686) | mite metagenome | biome: ENVO:01001000; feature: ENVO:01001002; material: ENVO:01001226; isolation source: single female mite from University of Michigan culture on fish food culture... ... | reverse complement strand
GGAATAATACGAGAGTCAATAAAATGGAAAATTCGACTCATTCTCGCCTTAAATGAGTCACGACGCTTTTAGGCCCTGGCTCTGCTCAAAAGACGCTCAACTTTAGAGCGCCGTAAAGTGCTCATTTTAACAGTCCATAGAGCTTGCAAAATTTTTTGTTTTTGTTGTTTTGCCTTTAGAGAGAGCTGCGATGTGCCCACCAGGGCTGACCGAGGCGGTTGCGGAATCAAGTGCTGGTGAGCTGCAAACTATCAAGCAAGGAATTGAGTGAGAGAGGCTCTGGTTAAGGTTCAATTAAGCTCCAGCGGCAGCAACAGCAGCCGATTAGACGTGAGCACGTTTGCAGAGATGCATTGTCTCTGTTGAATAGGGAGAAGGCAACTGCTGAACAGCAACACTACCGTAAGGGCAAAGCCGATGAGAGAAAAAGAGAGAGAGAACGCCGGTGATGAATCGTGTGGCAATGGCAGTAGCATTACCCAATTGCATTGACCGATCTTCTCCCTCTCGCCCTCTCTAATGGAGTGACGCCGCCACACACACGCAAAAGGCCGTGCCGAGTGCAAACAAACCGAATTAGCATGCGAAGGCAATTAAAATGTATCGCTTCGCAGATTGAAGCCGACTGAGAGAGAGAGAAGGGGGAATGGGAGCTGAACAAACAAAGTGGATCACCCCTTGTGTGCGTGCATTCTCTGGTGAGCGAGTGCAAAGACACCGAGTGCTATCCCCTTGCTGGTTGGCTCTCTCTCTCTTGTCCTTAATCAGATTAGCCAGTCATATTGATGGCAGTGTCGGGCACTGGGCTGTCAACATTAATTGCCTCTAAGCTGGAGAATATCCCCCATTCTAATCGTGCCAGCAGACGAGAAACAAAGACAATGCACACACAGACACAGACACACACACAAACAGATTTTTTTGCTGCAGTGTTGGCACAAATGGTGCCATTGTGGAGCCCATTTCTGCAGTTGTTGCAGAGTAGAGCACAAACACACATACAGAGAAACTACTTTTAATGGCAAATTAAAGTGTGATAGATTCCAATTTGCAAAACATACTTGCTCAAAGTGCTAGCTGCTAGACGATGATGATCATTTCGGGTGATGGCGAAGGGCACTGGTGGTGAAGTGCGGCTGATGCTGAGCTCCAGCGACAGGCTAGCTATGGCCCAGTGCGCCGTGAAAGTGAAATGGCCCAACTGAATGGAATATGATGATTGGTTGGCTGACTTCCACCGACACACGATCTGCCTATCTGATTGCTCGTAAATTATTGGCATGGCCGACAAAACTGTCTGTGTGTGTGATGCAGTCAAACTGGCGGCAAAGCTGACACCAAATAAAACTGCTCTAGAAGCAGCAGTGGTAGAAGATCGTCGGCAGCACCGTTTGGCACTGACACAATGCACACAGCAGCAGCAGCAACAACACCGACAAACGACACACAGCCGCAGTGTATAATGTTGTAATGAATTGTCAGGCAAGTTGGCTGCAAGTCAGTGCTAACATGGGCCAGAATGTGTGAGGGCAAATTAATTTGCTATTAGGCAGGGCACAGAGTACAGTGTGGCAAGTGTGTTGTTTTCTCTGCAAGAATTTAAATTTGTACTGGCGCTAATGTGCCGTTAGACGGGCACTGCAATTTCGGCAATGGCAATATTAGTTGGCCTTGTCAAGAGCAGTCATGGCTAATCGCTGTTTGGGGAGTTTGACTGGCTACAAACCAGAAGAGAGAAAGAGAGAGAGAGAGTCCCTCGCATTCTCTTCTGCTGTTCAGCACACACTTTGGCTTACACTCACACACTACGCGGCTGCAATCACCGGGCGAGCTAATATTTACGGCCATTATTAGATTTTAACGATCTGTCCGGGAACAACAGTAAATAATACACACACAGAGAGAAAGAAAGAGACAGATCGATTGGCAATTGGAAAATAGCAAATTGGAAAATGACGATTGGCCGGCTCGATTCAGAGCCGACTGCGAACAACAAAAAGAGGGGGACAGCTTGCTGGACTGACTGACTGACTGTCGTCGACGACGTCGACGACGAGGACGCTTGTCACTTGGCAAATAGATTCGCTAGCATTTATATAAAATGTAACGGCAGTCATTCAGCAAATTGCAACACGACAAACAGTCAGAGTGCAGAGCACCGACAAGTTAACGTTTTTGTAAGCTAGAGCACTATTCAAAGTCATGCTCTGCTATTACCACTTTATGATTGAAGCAATGTGTGCCGTGTGTCCAGTCTGATTGGAACCAATTAAAAAGTGAAACACAAACGAACAAAAGAGGCAAAGTGACGAGGAAGAGCACAGTAAGTGAGTGAGCAAAGCAGATAGATCGGTGCACTCAGTTAGTTTGTTTCATTCTCACTTTGCCAATTTGACTTAGCATTCTCCCCTCCCTCTTTCTCTGGCGTCGTTTCCTTTAGCCTAAAGTGTGCTAACTTTAAAAAAGCAGTCACAATGGCTTCCAAGTGATGTTTCTGTTGGTGTTAGTTCCCAAAGATGACATTAACGAGTGCTAGATAGTTTGAGCACAGTATAAACAATAATAGCAAATTTGTCTTCATTTGTTACTGCAGGCACAGCGAAATTATTGACACATTAGGTCGTTGCGAAGGCTACCAAAACTACGTCTTTCTTGTGTAATAATCGACAGACTGAAGAGAAATTAAATTCGAATTTATTAATTTTAGTAATAGCAACTCGAAGCCATAGAAAGAAAAGCCATTGATAGCATCAGCAGAGAGGGAAATAAGGAGCACTACTGTGGCTCTGGGGGAAACATAGTTAGAGAAAAGTACTGAGAGAAAAGAAGAAAAAGAAAGTGCGCTCAGAGACACCGACACTATCAATTCGCAATAACAAAGGCAATAACAATGAACGCTGCCATTAATTCCAATAAAAGTGAACCGACTTTTTTTCCTTTGCACTCTTTTCTTCCTCCTCTTTGATTCTTGAGTGAGTGGGAAGCAAATTATTGCTGCAAGATTGCAAAATTAGAGGATGACATTAGCCAACAATGAAATGGCCATTATCGCCTCCAATGCTTTGACGACAATGGCAGTGGTGGTAGGCAAAGGAAGAGACGGAGTGAAAATGAAGAGCGCAAATGGCGCTTTTTGTGCCTCGCACACACACCACTGCAACTACCACTGTGGCCCAAATGGCAAACATGGCACTTGCCATTTGTCGGTGCTGATGCTGACGCTGCGGATGATGGTCTTGGCGATGGCAGCACTTCTCACAGTCACATACTACTACCTAAAAGTACTAGAACCGGAGAGAATCTCACTGTAAATGGAAAACGCTAAACGGCACTTGGCACACACACACCCAAGTTGGTGGCAACTAGGAACATTTGCATTCAAAAAAGCTAGTTTTTTGCATTCAGTGTTAAAGTTAGCAGTAGTTGCTGTTGTTGTTGTACTAGTAACAGAGCAAGTGGCACACAGCCTCACTGGGCAGTTGATAAGAACAAATCATATTTACAAATAATGATAAATCAATACGGAGGAGACCAATTTATTGGCGCCCAGTGCATGTGCACACTGCACTTTCTTCCCCACTGCCAATTCTCCTCACTGAGCAGTGTCATTTTTAAAATGTTATCCATCGTCTGAATTGCTGTTATTGCCTTCATCCTTTCACTGTTTCCCCCTTCCGCATCTTTCCAAGAAGGCAGCAGCAGAGAACCCTCTTCTTTTTTCCCGCCAACCATATTAATTCTCTCCTCTCTCTCTCTCACTCTCAGAGAGTAATATTCGGCACATTCAATTGAAACTGTCAAACTTTTTTGAGAAGCAATAAAACATTATTTATCCTATAAATAAATAAGAAATTGAGAGAAGGAGCTCGAGAGGGAACACCAGTGCAGCAATATTTTAAATTGGCAGTGAATTGTATAAATACCAAATAAAATAGCAAGCCAAAAACAAACATTTAATTTAATCGACGCAAGACGCTATGGGTTTGAGCAAGATGGAGGAAAAGAGAGAGAGAGAGAACATCAACATCAACAACAACATCAACAACAACAGGGCCAACAGGACTAGCAAGGGCAACCAGCAACGGGCGAAACAGAGGAGCTGGCACAAGTGGCGTTCAATTGCCGTTCAATCGACAGTGCTTGCACCGCAGCGAATGGCCAAATTTGAAATTGCTTTGCCTTTGCCCTGCACTTTTCTTGGCGGGTGAAATTAATTTAAAATTGGTCTGCCTTTTAATAATATTCTAAATAGTAGGCATAGAAGAAGAAGAAGTAGTAGTAGTAGGCAATTGGCCACTGGAAGTACATAATATTAATCATAATTTATTGCTGCTGAAGCAGTGCAGCTCGATGGCTCGTCTTGCTGCTGTTGCTGTTGTTGCTGGTACACTCTTGTCGGCTCCTTGGCACTGTTTGTTGCTGTTGCTGGCGTGTGCCGGCGATAGTCGTGTTGTTTGGCGAAGCAATCAAGTAAATAGCGATCAAAAGGCAATTGCATTGCCTCCTCAAACTCAGTCTCTCAGCTTTGTCTTTGTGTGCCCAACCAAATTGCCCGGCCACTCTGTGTTCAAATGTTGTTCATGTGCCAGCAAGTTGCAGGCAATTTAATTATAAAACAAACTGTCTATTAAAGTTAAAATTTTAATTTATAAAATTATTATTATCAACAAAATTAATGAAACGTTAAGCAAGTGTTGCCGTTGCATATGTTTTGAGTGTGTATATTGCAGCAAAGTAGAGTAAGGGAAATGAAATTAAATTGCAAAAACAGACACTGGAACATAGGGGGCGGAGAAGCGAATAGAGACAGTGCCAAGCACTGCCAATATGAGCACATATGGCCGAGAAAAAGAGAGGCAAATGCCATTGTTTCGTCATGTAGGCCTGACATGTGCATATTAATTTGCCTGCACACCAAAATCGAGCTAATTTTACGCGTCATTAAGCCAATCATGGCATGGCAATAATATCGAATAAGGAGTGAGGAATGCAATTCAATGGCTATGCAGACACTGCCTCTCAGCACACACACTGACAATAGGCCTTTTCCTTTGGCCTCTTCTGCCACTACTAATTTGTCTGAGTATGCCCATAATCTCTGCCATCTGAAGATCGTTATGGTGCCATTAGCATTTCTACCCATTATTGAATGTCGATGAGCAACATTCGATTAGTTTGTGTGTGTGCCTTTTTCCAGCGAGATACCAACAACGAGTATCTATTTCAGGGCTCGATTCTCTCCTTAATTACATTGCCGCTGTCAGCTGTGAGCTTCAGAAGCTATCCAGGGCCCAAACAAATACCAAATTGATATCCAGTGGCAGACATCAACCCGAGTGCCTGCATCCAATCAAACTCATCTTTGTCGATCACAAAGTACACAAACTTTAGCTGAACTTGATCTTTGATAGTTTTGCAATGCCTTCTCTTTTGTCTATCCAATTTGCATGCATGCTTACTGACTGGGCACAAACACTACCAGCAGATCTCCTCAAGTTAATTTGCCGTACGGAAACTCTTTCAGCGCATAGATAACAACACACTGCTAGCAACACTGAAAGACGGGTCGATTTAGCTAGCAGCAGCAGCTGAAAAAAACAAAGTGCATCAGCACATGTGTAAACCGTTACAACCGCATGATGAGCTGCATAAAACGCCACTGGAGTCTTGATTAGCGGTGCTCAGAGCCTGTTTTGCCATGCTGACCACAATCATCAGCAGCACTACCACCACCACCACCACCATCATCCTATCATGCTTTCTGGGGAATCAAATTTGCCCATCTAGCGCACTTTGTCACCCAATGTCTGTGTGTGTGAGCGCAGAGACATGCATGTGAATAGCTTCTAGCTAGCCCCTTCTTTCTTTAGCTTCTCCTTTCTTAGATTTGACGACAAATAGTCATGAGTGTGTTTCGCAGAGCACAGCGTCGGCAACAATCAGATTGTCAAGGGCAATTAGAATAACCGCCGCCAGTGCAGAACCACTTACTACGATTGATGCCGTTGCTGCTGTTGCCGCAGTTGCAGTTACTGCTGCAGCAGCAGTTGTCCCCTCAGTTAATTAACGCAATCATCGCGTCTAATGCAAATTTTGACTTGCTGCAGCAGCAGCAGGCCAATCACCAAAAGGAGTCTCCGAGTCTGAGTCTAAGTGCGGCCATTTGTGGAGTAGTGCAGCTGAGGTGAGTAGTGGCAGTGAATACTAGCGACGGCAGTGGAGGTGATGGCGAGGAAACAGCATTACTGCTTTGCTGATCACAATTAGCAATCACAAAGTGCACAAACTGACAGACAAGCAAATATTAATTAAAATTGAACTCAATATAATCCAGCCAATTAAGGTTCTATTAGCCAAATGGACTGCTTAATTGCCTTCTGCACAAGCAACCAAGTTGAGGTTGCGGTGAGACTCGCTAATTGGCACTCTCCGAGATGAGCTTGCACAGGCGGTGGTTGACAGGCCTCCTTCCATCACGACAAACCTGCGTCTGTTCGTCAAACTTTGCCGAATTTAGGCAACTCATCTTGATTCTTGAAACGACAGTTGCTGTGTATGCCGCTTTTCTTGGAAAACATGAATAAAAAAAGTAGATACTGTTTTCTGTTTTGATTGTGAATTGGGAACCTCACTGCGGCACATTTAAAAAAAGTGACAATTGTCTGATGATGGAGTAATAAATCATTGACAGTGTACATTACCAACACCCGGTCAAGATGACCGAGGTTATTGTGTGTGCACAAACAGAATGAAGGAACAATGGGAAAAAAGAAGAGATAGGTAGCGAGGTAAACAAAGTATAAATGAATGAATGAAGATGAAATGAATAGGATAGATGTGCCATCTTTGTCCGTTGTTGCCGATGTCAGTGGCCACTGCTGCTTCTGCTGTTGCTGTCTCTGCTTTCCTTGGGCAAACACTATTGAGCGGAATATGAATGTATGCCCTTTTGTCTCAAATGACGCTTGTCATCTACCGCAAGCATCATCATCATCATCATCCACATTGAACATCAGGGTCCTGTTGTCATCAGAGCGTTAGCATTGGGCTGACCAACACACGGCCGCTGGCTACCAGTGAGAACTGTAAAAACTGACCTGGCACTGAGCACAAACACACACATTTACAGTCAACCAAAGATATTGTTTGTGCAATTTTCCCGTTACAATTGTAGCAGTGAACTGAGAGGAATGCAAAGATAATACAGGCATAAAACAGTTATTCAGCGCTTGTTTGTTTGCAGTGTTTGTAGCGCCAGAAGCTTTAATTAGAGTCGTTTGTCTCTTGTTCTAAAGAATGTGCTGCCTCTGCTTCGGGTAATTGGTGTCTATGAATTTGAGATCAAGAATTAATTAAAATGCTCTCTCTTCCTCTCCTTAGTGTCAGCAATCCTAGTGATGATGGCAGTAGTGGTGACACGAAACATCAAAGTTCAGAGTTCCTTCTTTGCACACGCTTGTTACCCTGTCCCATTGAGAGGGAGAGTGCACTGAAGCACAATCCCAGTAAATGCCCGGCGAGAGGGCAGCAGTGGCTCGGCTCACAATCACCAGCCAATTTGGACAGGAGACACGAGGCCCGAGAGGAGACAGGCGAGCGATCACGCGGTCTGAGACATTGTGCGCATTTTACACCATGAATCCGCATTCAGTGTGTGTGTTTACTTTAGTCCACAAAGTCTACTTAAGCACACACACACAGAGTAGTACACAAACTGGTTTGCACTAATCAATTCGGGCAGTGAGCACGCATGAATCATAGATTAGCGACAAAAGTGCGACGTTGGTTAGGAAAGAGACGAGAGTCAAACTCTCTGGCAAAGTCTCAGGCAACAGCAGCAGTAAGTCAGGGCCGTCTGGCTTTATCGCTTTCATCTAAAATCGCTCAACCTTAATGCGCCATTGATATGCATTCTCAGAGTAGACTGGCAAATGAAAGACTCTGAGCTTCAGCAACTGAAGCAGCAGCAGCAGCAGTAAAAACTAGGAACTGGAAAAAAGTTCAGTTTAGGCACAAGATGAGCAGTTTGGTGGCAACAACAACAGCAGCAGCACCAGTCTCATCGTCGGCTAATGTGCGACCAGCGACTGGCAGGCCACACAGCCTCAAAGGCAGGCATGTCCTAGGACGAGCGTAGCTCACACAACCAGAGCAATCGGTTTATCGAAAGTAATCTATTTGCAGTCCAAATAAATGTTTTCGATTAGCGTTGCAGGGCCATTGTTGTGATTTGCAGTCGCGAGTGCCAACGCCGCCGCTGCTGCTTGAGCGCCTTCTCACGCAACAGAAGCTGCTGCAATAAAGTGATCGGTGGCAAGCCAGTAATTTATGAGACTAGAGCACAGGCACACACACCCACGGTGCTGTTTGGATGCTGCTGATGCTGCTGCTTAGTCAATGCTCAGCTCAGCAATTGCCAATCGCCAATTGATAATATTAGCATAAATGGATTGAGAGCCCAATGTGCGCACCCATTCGTCGTCGCTGGTGCACTCCACTCAGTCAGACAGTTTCTTTTTCTCCCGCACTACCATCATCGCCATTCTTTCTCTCTCTCTCTCTCCTTTTCATCAGACAAAGTCAATGGGGCATGTTTGCCTCCAATTTGACCGATTCCCAGTGAGGCCGTCTTTATTTGATTACAATGTAAATGCAGATGCAATTACAATTAGAGTTAGTGATTCGATTAGACCTAATGAAAGACACTGCAACACTGTAGCGCACACAAAGAAAGAGACTGCCGTGCGCTGGGAACTGAAGAAGAAAGTAGAAGAGCACATACAGACACACAGACACACGCACACTCATACTCGACAGTCAGTCAGTCAGTTTGTGAAGCCATTATGGATGAATAGGCGTCATAAATGTGAGAGAGAGTGAAGGAGACAGACTACAGTGAGGATGTAAATTTAATTTACAGAATTACTGCACGACACTGCATATTGGAATGATGGGTGGCTACGGTGTAAGAAAAGTTGCAAAGTGGCAAAGACAAAAGCCGATTGCACTGGTGAACCTACTTTCAGAATACACTGTGATGGTGCCATGGTTCACTTAGTCTCACACTGTCTATTGGATCGTCATTATAAAGGCAAGTGAGACACGATTGGCCAGCAGCAACAGCAACAGCAGTAGTTGCACATCAATAGCTGCAAGCAAAGTGGCAGACAAGAGATTTCAGTAAGACCGCTGCAGCGAAATGTATTCATTTTCCTGGCAAATGAATAAACAATGGGTCGTCGAAATTGGTCATCGGAAAGAGTTTTACATTAGCCGTACTGTTTAGGCCGTTTCGCCATTGAAAGAAAGACTCCTTTTCTTAGGAACTTTGACTGAGTAGCACTCTACACCTCGGCCACCAAATGGCAAGCAGCTCTTGGTAGCTGTTTGGCAATATTGCCCCGTAGAGAATAGTGCGGTCCATTTACTGTGCGAGGCAGAAATTGTCTATCTGTGTAGGCCTGTCAGCAAAAGTTTTACTGCAACGACTACTACTACTTTCTCCAGCTCCAGATGCGTGGGCCTGGGTGCCAAGAACAATCACACCAGTCGAGACAAGGACCAAAAAAAGTCTGCATCAGTCTGACGGCAGTAGTCGCACGCAATGGCGCCAGAGCTTGCAAATATTATGAAGTCTGGAGAAAATGGGAAACCAACAAAAATTTGCTTGCTTGATGGCATCCTTCTTTCTCCATCTGATTCGACTGATTTGAAGCGGCTTTGTGCAAAGTGAATTAGCTGCAAATGGACAAGTTTTTCTACCTACCTAGTGGCAATGCATTTACGTAAGTGCTGATTTATGCCTTTTGCCAGCGCGAACAAACACACCGATTGCAAATCGGTAAATTGAACGTTTCGCTACGCTGAGTGGGCCCGAGTGCAAAGTGCACAGTTGCGTCTCTTTACAGACGGACATCTCCAATCGGCTAGTGGTGGTAGTGGCAGTGGCTGATTTGTCCATAAGTGCATCCGATGATGTACCATGGCACGATTGGCATTGTTTCTCCCTCCTCTTTCTCCTCTCTTCATCCATTCAAACTATCCCCCAAGTCTCCAGTTACCGTGCGCAACTGCACAAGGGAAAAGGGAAAGAAAAGTGCGTGAAGAGAATATGAGAACCACTACCACTATCAGAGGCACTTACTAGCTGGACAGAAATCAACATTAATTTGTGTTTGTGTGTTTCGGCAGTGTACAGTGAAGCTGTAGTGGCTGTTGGAGATGGCCAGTGCCCTGCTGCCCGTCATCGTCATCGTCCAAGAAAGGGGCATTCTTATTCGAAATAGTGCAGAGCACTGTTCGGGCACTTTTGCCAGCGAATGATTGTGTCATTTGTCACCGGCCTCATCCGCATAGTAGGCAAATTAATATCGATGGTAAGCAGTGCTGGTGCCGTCGGAGTGTCAGGCAGACACAAACTGCAATTGTGTCTCGACGACCAAGGCAGCAAAAAGCGGCGACTTTGGCGGTGGCAGTTGGCTGTGCTATTGATGCACGCCAGGCAGCCTTGGCAGCTATTCACGCTAATCATGCTCTATCACCGATGACTGGCCGCATTGTCAATGGGCCGGTCGGTGTGTGCGCCAAAGTGTGAGTGCCTTCCAATTGTGCCCCTTTGTGCATTCATAAGGCACCGCAGAGAACGGTGTGTGCCGTCACCGCCATCTCCACTGCCGTCAATATATTGGTAATTTAAATTTGCTGTCTTGCTGACATAATCATCCTCACTATTTGTTATAATTAACATGATTGGCTAACAGAGCAGACAAACACTTGACAAGCTTACCAGTTCACGCTCAATGCCAATGCAACGGCAGAGCCGAAAGAGAGATAGAGCAAAGAGGTAATTTATTTGTATGCGCCAGTGTGTGAATGTGCGCCAATCTATAAGTGCCGTTTAATAAAATGCACCGTCAAATGCTGTGGAAGGGAAAAAAGTTGTAATAGCAGGTATTGAGAGTCTAAAGGACTGCTGCTGGCAGAATGGTACCTCTGAGTCCAGAGAGTCCACTCGTTCTGACTCTGGTCCGTCTCGCTACCTTGCCCTGACAGCGGGCGTGGCTGCTGCTGCTGCTGCTGCTGCTTTGGCTCTTATCATCCTGTCTGCCTAGTTTTCCACCCTGATCGATTGATGGCTGCATTTGCAATTGCCAATATCAAATTGGATTCTCAGAGTGCTGCTGTTGCTGCACGCCACTGCAGAAGAACCACTTGCGAGAAATCTCTGCTCGTTCAGCTCTGACTTTGTATGTACAAGTCGCACTCTTATTAAAGCTAATTGCCACTCGTGTAATATTGCCATTAATTTGGGTTTTGTGCACATTTCGATTAATCTGCAAAGGACTCACGAGGGAGAGCGCAAATGAGAGAGGAGCGACTCAAAGTACTGAGCACCGCCAGTCGCTGCAGATCAATCATATCTACGGGCGAGATTGGAGCCAGCTTGGTCTTTCTTTCTCTTTCTTTCTGTGCGCCAGCTTGGCTTGCTTTTGGCTGATGTTGCAGCAACTTTTACTTTGAGGTGGACAGCAGTGGTCCACTCAAATGCCATTCACTGATCAATCACTGCAAATTAATCAAGTCTACGCAGGCTTAATCACCGGCCAGTTTCACGCACTAATCTGCATGATCGACCACTGATGGTAGTGGTGTTGAATGAATGAATAATGGAAACAGTGTTGAAGAGGCTTTTAAAGTGAGACGGCATTTTGTGCACTGAATGACCACACTAAAAGTGCCGGCAAAAATGACTGTCAGAAGGATGGTAACTTGCCAACCTTTTCTTTATTGGACTTTAATAAGTGCCAACCTCGAAAAAAATGCAATTGCCAAAGCAAACTCGGAAATTCTTCAATTCCGCACGCAAAAAAAATAATAGTTTGAGGAAAACAAATTCATTATTTGCTCAACTTTTTTAGTTTGCGCTTGTGTTTAACAAACGTTGGGGTTGTAATTAAAATGCAATAATAAACGTTTTATTCGGACTTAATTATCTTTCAAAAGGGAGGAGAGGGGACTGAATAAAGTCTGCAAGTGTATGTTTGGCAAAAGAGAATGCAAGCAAACAAACAGAAGCACAAACATAGAGAGGTGCAAGAGAGACGGGAAACGATAAAGAAGACTGATAGAGAAGAATAGATTCAATTATAAAGTGCTGCCTAGGCTGCTCCACGGCGATTATGCCTGCTGCTGCATACAGCACACATTTGTTGTCGCTAATTTATTGTCCTGCTTATTACTGCTGCATTACGATTATGGGCACATTACAGAGTTATTAATTAATTTAGCAGACTGCTGGACTAAGAGAGTATAGCCTGCATCGAAAAAAAGTTCCCCTGCCTGCCTCTGGCAGATGTGGCAGACGCGGCGCACAAACGCTGTTTACACACTCACACACTCAGGCATTCACTTTTCCCCTCTCCTGCTGCTCCACAAGGTCTGCAAAGTGGCAATTAGATTAGTTTTAAATAAAAACAAATTAAATTGCCAGCAGAGTCGACAACAAACGGAGAAAGCTGCAGTCTGATGTGTGTGCCAGCGATGAAATGATGATGCTCCACGAAAAAAGCGTTAGTTTTCGTTCCCCACCACAGTGCCCAGCCGTACATGGTGGTTGCGTACAGTTGGTTTCAGTCGGGTAAAGCGTTTCACTAGTGGTTCAATTGTTTGTTAGAGCCACCGAGAGCACCAAGTGCAGAAGAGGACACAGACACAAAGCCGCCAACCACCATCATCGCTTGACAATGGCCGAGGCACACAAACTAGTGCAATCTAATAAAAAGGCAATCTATTAGCGAGGCCAATAATAAGTCTCGCTTCATAACGGAGTCCATTAATTAATTTAAGAAGATAATTTTCCTATGAAGCCCAACGCCAGCTCATCAGCTGAAGAACTAGCAACAGCGGCATCCATTGTCACAGGCAGTACCAAAGCCAATGCCGCCACGCTGAAAATGGGGGAGAGGGAGGAAGTGAAAGTCAATAGTAATAATAGGTTACATAGACCAATGTAAAATGTATTTGGCTGTAGCCTAATGACCTACGTACGTGGGTTTTGTCTTTTCAGTAGCAGCTGAGAGTAGGCTCATTTTCTCTCATGTAGAAACGGCAATCCATTCGCTTGGTGTGCTGTTTAGAATTTGTTTGGAAAAAGACATGGTGCACCCAATTTTGCCTCGTTTTTAGTACTCATTCCAAATGCCAAACAGCTTTGTGCAAATGTGATTATCATCCAATGATACTTTTGATTGCACTTTAAAAAATAACAAGTTTGCACTCAATGTTGACAGAGCAAAACATACAAGATAAGTTTTCAAAAACTACTGCACATGACAAAATTGACATAAAAGTGACCTAGAGTGCAATCCGACAAAAAGGTGTGCTGTGCCGGTAAAAAAACTCGAAACGCCTCAGTAGTTTTTGTCAAACGGGCAAAAAAGCAAGTAATCATCAGCTTATGAAAAAACACTGAACAATATCCGATTTCAATGCAGTGAATTATCGTTGCGGCGCACGGCATCAGTAGCACTCTGCGTCCAAAAGTGTCCGGCATCAGGCAACTGCAAAAACTGAAACAGTTTGATGAATCAAATTATAAAATGGTGCTTTCATAATGCTGGCAGTGTCCAACGATGTCAATTACGAGCCGCTGCGTACAGAGAGAAAGAGAGAGAGAGAGGCTAATTAAAATGGCCGATTGTGGTTGTTGTCGTTGCTCTACTACCTCATCAGTCGCTGTCTCATCCCTTTTGGCGGGCGGCCCGGTAGGGCAAAAGCCCGCTTATTACTTTGCCAGTCT
>JAALOO010001717.1_pt1 | contig 13807 bp, 14 predicted proteins | sample 7257641 | NCBI WGS metagenome assembly JAALOO01 (sample SAMN14085613, study PRJNA598686) | mite metagenome | biome: ENVO:01001000; feature: ENVO:01001002; material: ENVO:01001226; isolation source: single female mite from University of Michigan culture on fish food culture... ... | reverse complement strand
TGTGATGTAATCAGTGACCCCATAACTATAAGCATCAATCTTATCTACGTCCTGAGATTTAGCAGTCATCATAATAATGATGTTTTCGAAGCCTGCGTTACGAACTGATTCGCAAACATCTATTCCTTCTTTACCTGGCAACATCCAGTCCAAGAGCACAACTGCTGGTTTTTGTTCCAAAATCATCGATTCAGCTTCAGTACCGTTCGCAGCTTGTATAACCTTATATCCTTCAGTTAGTAAACGATGCGTTACAAGAAAACGTAAATTTTCATCATCTTCAACAACCGCAATGGTGATATCTTTATTCATAATAAAATCTAATTCTTTTTTGGACCAACCGGGAGCAACAACGTAAATGTTGTTCCTTCATTTAGAACACTCTCTACTTTTATATCCCCTCCCATAAAATCGACAATCTCTTTACAAAAAGCTAAACCAAGCCCTATACTCCCTTGTTGATTAAATTGATTCTTAACTCTATAAAACTTTTTAAAAATACTATTAAATTCTTTCTTATTTATACCAATTCCTTGATCTTTAAACTTAATAACAAAATTCTTTTTATTTTGTTGTACGTCAATATTTAGAGACTTCCGCTGTGGCTCCGAGTATTTATAAGCGTTATCGATCAAATTCTGGAATACACTTAATAGCAACGTCGGATCGACCACCATATTGTTTTGGACATCTATTTGATACGAAAAGTTTAAATCGGGATATTTCAATTTTACCGCCGCAAATATTGGCTCACAGAAAACATCCACCTCAATCTCTTCTTTTAAAGGTTTTATTGACTTGTTTTCAATTTGTGCAAACGAAAGCAATTTATTCATTAAACTATTCAACTTGTCTGCTTCTTGGTCAAGAATCTTGCCATACATTTGCTGTTCACCACTAGATAGGTTCTCCGAGTGCTGAATATTGTTTCCGGCAATCTTAATTACACTCACAGGTGTTTTAAATTCATGGGTTAAATTATTAATAAAGTCGTACTGTAATTGAAAAAGTCGTCCGTTGATAGTGACATTCCGATAGATCAAGTAAGCAATAAGGATCAAGATCAAATAAATCAGCGATATACCAAAACTTACTGGTAAGAATCGTCGATTGATCTCTGTATTTATAAATTTCTCAGAACTAGTGTATTGCAATTTATAATCAGACAATGACCCTGGCAAGGCAAGCTCCGTGTGGAAGAAATAATTTTGGTCCGTTATATTTCCAGAGACAACCGGCAAGATCTCTATCTTTTCATAAAGATTAGGTACCACATTTTGAATCTGCAGTTTACTAGGGTCCAAAAAAAACATAAACATGTCTTGGTCATATTCGGCAATCGGAATATCGGCGGATGACATCATTTTCTTATACGTCATCAAATCAGCTAGACGAGGAATATTCATATAGTTGACTTTACCAGCGTTCAAGGTATAAAACACTTTATATATGTCATCATCAGACATCCTGGTCGAATCAGTAACACGTTCTAAAAAGCCAACGAATTTTAAGACCATATTATTAAAATCGTCTACAAACACACGTGTCTCGTCACTTTGCTTTCGCTCGGCAATGAATTTATTATCCGGATTTAAATGAAAGGAAATTACATTTTTAGGAAAAATGAGAAGTCTATTATATCGAATACCAGCTTCTATTGAATCAGAGTTGGTGATGTTTATATCATAAAAATAGACCTGTTTCACGAAAGGGTATTTTCGAACTACTCCTTCCACATATTCAGCAGCTTTTACGGAGTCGAGATAGCCTTGGTAATACGATATTTCAGGTATTTTGCCATTAAAAAACTCATTAAAGGGTTGAATAGATTTGTCAAAAACCTCAATCTTCTTAATATTAAATTCTGTTTCGATAAGGTTGATAATCATCGAGCGTGCAGCGAGCATCGCTACTACAAACAAAATCGTCACTAATACCACGAATGCGATTAGCAGGCCAAAATTCTTGCGATATTTAAGTTGATTGTATGCCATCAATGATTAGAGGTACTTTTCTAAGAATATTTCGACCTCTTGATAATAGTTTATAACATTTTCATCACTTTTGAAATGACGTCCTTCTTCCTCTTTATAAATATACTTGATCGGTACATTGTTGTTCATAACCTTCTGTACAAATTGATTGGCATCTGTCACAGAGCTAAACGGATCTCCTCCTCCTTGCGCAAACAATACCGGAATTTTTATACGATCAGCATGGAAAACAGGTGAAATTGCTTTGAACATTTCATACTCTTTATTAGGATCACCTATTATATTATAAAATAGCGAAACGTATTTTTTAAGATGCGGAGGAATCTCTTTAAAATATGTAAAAAGATTTGTATATCCAGACATAGAGATTGCACATTTATAGAACGAAGAATTATAGCTGGCCGCATGTAATGCCGAATACCCTCCAAATCCGCTCCCCATAATTGCAACCCTCTTTTTATCAACAACACCTTGATGGATAAGCCAAGTTACACCATCGATAATATCGGTTTGAATCTTTCCGCCCCACTCTTTAAAACCTGCTGTCCAAAACTTTTTTCCGTAGCCCGATGACCCTCTATAATTAAGTTGAAAAACAAGGTAGCCACGATTCGCTAAGAACTGTACTTCTGCATCAAAATCGCTTCGTTCTCGACGATTTGGCCCATCGTGTACTAAAACTACCACCGGTAGATTATTCTTTGTGCCTCCAGCAGGATAAGTCAAATAGCCGTTCAAAGTCAAGCCATCCCGACTTTGAAATGTAATTGATTCTTTCGGGGAGAGTTTTGCACTCGCCAACTTTGGATTTGCTTCAACGAGTAGTGTCGCACTATCTTTTTCAACATCGTAATAATAGATTCCTCCAGCATGAACATCCGTATAGACGTTAACAAGCCAGTGATTTAGACTGGTATCTGAATCTACAATGTCAATTGTCTGCCCCTTGAAATTCTCCGAAAGTTTTAAGAAGTGACGTTCAACATTTTTGTTAAAAAAATGTTTATGTGTTTTATCTTTTGTATACTGAGCAAACAACGGTTGTTGAATTCGATCAGAATATCCATCGGGGTCTAAATCAACATCATTATTTACATACAATAACGAATCTTCCTCGCCAGTAGCAACATTAAAATCGACTAAGGCTAACTTATCCCGGTTTTGATTCGAGAGGGCAATCACATTGGTCAAAGAATTGCTCACAAAACCTAATGGACGAATTGACGTCAAATAATCCGTAGTAGTAACTGATTTAAAAGGTTGATTTTCTTCAGGTCTATACAAAATGTTTTCTTGTACACTATCACTTGTAATGGCCAAACGCACCTTCCCGTCTGCCGACGAGTACCAATCAGTTATGTTTCCTGGGTTTCTACTAATCAGCTCTCTTCCAGAACCATCTAGTGAAATTTTATATAAATCAAACACACTCGAATCGCGATCGTTCATACCCGCCAGTAGATAATCATCAAACGCACGTTGTGGTCGAATCCATCGAAGTCTACCCTTCATTGCTGGTAACAGAGAAATCGATTCGTCCGTATTAACTGATATAGCATGAATCCGAAGACTATCATTTGGTGAGTGTCTATTGGAATACACAATACTGGAATTTGAAACCCAAAAGAAATACTGCACATTCATATCAGATTGATATGTTAACTGTTTGGATTTTTTTTGATCTTTCAAATCAAGCACAAAGATATTTCGACAATGTGCATCAATTCCAAGATATGCAATTTTTGACCCATCTGGCGAAAGACGAAAATTATTTCTATCAGGTTTACTGAAAAAATCTTCAATAGGAATACGCTCATCAGCTTTCTGTTCAGACTGACAAGCAGCTAATATACTAGATATTAACAATACGAATGCCCAATGAAAATGTTTAACCATGCCTCGAATCTTATTGTATTCCAAATATTGTCATTTTTTAATAATAAACCATAGTTGCAACCTTATTTTTACAGGAAAAACCCTTTGAAAAGTTGGTATGACTATCTTTCTAAAATTTCGTAATTTTGAACATGATTTTATATAATATCTCCCTGATTATTGAAGAAAGTAGTCACGATGAATTGCTTTCTTGGGTTATCCAACTACTTAAGGAAATACCGCATGAGTCCAAATTTTTAAAAATGCTAGACAATCCGCACGAGGGAACCACGTATTGTATTCAAGTTACCAGTTCTGATGATCATACTTTCACGCAAATACAAAAAGATATTACACAAGTGATTCAAGACTATATCGGCTCTCATCATAACGGAAAAGCTTTTATTTTCGATAGTAAAATGGAATATTTACCGATATCCTAAAATTCTAAACTGCTTCCACAGTTTACATTACTTGTTTCGAAAGTTGGGGTTATAGGTCACTTTCGGAGATAGATAATGAAGTAATACAAGCCTTGAATAACGTAAATTAAAAGGGGCAAATCCCAATATAACCGCAAAGAGTACGATAATATAAAGCCACGGTGATTCACTTCTTGTAATCAATGCTGTTAACAAGCCAATAGTTACAACTTGCGCGACCGAGAATGCATAACTGATATACATGGCAGCATAAAAATAACCCGGTTCAATCTCGAACTTTAGTCGGCAATTTGGGCAATATTCATTCATTTTTTGTTTTGTAAAACCATAAACAGGTCCTTCAAACATATTACCCTGCCGGCAACGTGGACATTTAGAATGAATCATCGCAGAAAATTTAGACATAGCCATCTCTGAAGTTACTTTTGAAATGAAGAAACCTTATTAGAATTGCTTTTTCGGTATTTTGTATACCAAAGAATACCTATTCCCAAAGCTATCAGATACGGAATTGCTAGAAGGAATAAAATACCATCATTTAGCCCGTTACCTTGCGTATTCCCATTCGTTGTACTATTTTGTGCGTTCAGTGAACACATTGCACATTGGGCAAATGTATCCGTACAAAGCAACAAAACCATAGACATCGATAGCAGTATGGCTACTATTTTAATCTGTTTGGAGTTCATAGTTCAAAAGTACGATTTTTTTTGATGAATCACTTTATTACTCGAATGGATTACTGGATGTTGCAGTATAATAATTTCAAAAAATTAAAGCAAGAAATTAAACTTATCCCAAAAACCATCTTGTGGAAGTGAAGCTGTAACCATCACCTGCTCATCTTTAATTGGATGAATAAACGAAAGCGATCGAGAATGCAGGCAAATAGAACGCCGCAGGCTGCCTCTAGGATACCCATATTTGTTATCACCAACAATTGGGCAACCCATATACGAAAGTTGACATCGTATTTGATGCGTACGACCAGTTAATGGCACAACCTGTAAGAGACAATATCCATCCAGTTCCCCAATTACATGATAATCTAGTTGTGCAAAACTCCCACCCTTAATTTCGCGATCATATGCCTTTGTTATCATCTTTTTACGATCTCGAAGTAACCAATTTTTTAGTGTACCGGACATCTGGGGAGGGCGATTCCGCACAATCGCTAAATATGTTTTTGAAACTTTGCGATCGTGAAATAAACGATTCATACGATCTAAACCTTTACTTGTCTTTGCAAAAATTATCATTCCGCTAACTGGTCGATCTAAACGGTGAATGACTCCCAAAAATGCACCATTTGGTTTTGCGTATTTCTGAGCAAGATATTCTTTAACAAGGTCTTCTAAAGATTTATCTCCTGTAATATCAACCTGCACAATATCACCAGCACGTTTATTAATCGCTATGTAGTGATTATCCTCGTAGATAACATCCTTTTCTGTAATACGCATGCGTGCCAAAAATATATTATTCGAACTTGCTATAAGCTTATCGCTGAGCACTAGAATCTTGGACTGATTTCACCTGCTCCTTAGCTTGTTTTCTAAAGTAACCTCGAAACAAGAAGTTGCTTTGAAGCGCTTTCATATTATCATCAAGCTTAACCGTGCTACTGTTCAAATTTTTCAAAATCTGCCTTATCTCATCCGCTGCCGCGGGGTCGTTCGTTAAAACACCTATCGCATTATCTTTGTCATTTAGTCGAGCGGAGGTAGTTTCTAAATTAGTCATCAATGCTGATGCCGTTTGAGTGACACCTTGAAGCTGTGCCGCAGACTCTCGTAAGCTAGCAAAGACGGTAGTATCCGTGGAAAGATCATGTATAAGTCCCTGATTACTATTTAACTTATCCATCAATACGGCTAAGTTAGTAGATGCTTTATTCGCATCCGACATGACTTTATTAAGAGAGGATACCGAGTTTTTAAGTGACAAGGCGATTGTAGAATCTGTCATCAGCGAACCTACGACGCCCTTTCCTTCAACCATACTTTGCGACAGCACAGCGAAGTTCTTGGTTATCTCAACAAGATTTTCATTATTTTTCTGTAAAGTAGCGAACATCGCATCGGTATCAGTGCCACCAATTGATTTGATTACATCTGCATTTTTAATTGGTGCAGCGTGATCAGTACCGCCGACTAGACTTACAATGGCATTACCAATAAGCCCATCTGATCCTAATTTAGCAACAACGTCCTCACGTATAAACTCGCTATTTTTTTGTTCTATTTGCATAACGACTCTAACATCGTCAATACTTTGGAACGTAATTTCCTTAACAATACCAACTTTCACTCCCGAAAACCATACGTTATTCCCTACCTTTAGTCCTTTTACATCTTGAAAATACGTTGTCACAGTTAAGTTTTTACTAAATTTATTCTGTTGGGTACCCAAAACCAGGATACCGGCCACTAGGATAATCAAACCGATTAAAACAAATAGACCAACCGTAAGCGTACGCTTCCTTTCGTTTGTACTCATATATTCCTAAACAATAAAATTATAATCATAAAATGGCTTGACACGTGCGTCATCAGTGTCAAAAATTTCTTTAAATGTCCCTTGTCTTTCGAATTTACCATCGAGCAGCATGACCATCCGATCACTAACCATCTTTGCACAGGCCAGATCATGGGTGATTATTATCGAAGAAGTTTTATAACTTTCTTGCACTTCGTTGATTAAGGTGTTAATATCTAAACAAGTTATTGGATCTAACCCTGCAGTGGGTTCATCATACAACATAATATCCGGACGTAAAATCAATGTTCGTGCTATACCAATTCGTTTCCGTTGTCCCCCAGATAGCTCGGAGGGCATCTGATTAATTGCTTGAATTAACCCGACCCCATCTAAGACCTCTTCTACTTCACTGTCGATTTCCTTTCTCGTCAAATTCCGTTTATTTCTAACCAACGGAAATTCCAAATTTTCGCGCACGGTCATACTGTCGTACAGCGCACTATTTTGAAAAGAAAATCCTATCCGTTGACGTAGCTGACGTAGTTCTCGCACATCTAGGGTATTCACGATCTGACCGAGAACATTTATATTCCCATTATCTGGACGAAGCAAACCTGAAATTAATTTAATCAACACCGATTTACCGGTCCCAGAGCGTCCTAGGACGACTAAATTCTCGCCATTATAAAGCTTTAAATTAACATCGCGGAGTACATGTAAATCTCCAAAAGATTTGCTCACATTTTTAACATCGATGACAACGTCATTATGATCTATTATTACGTTGTTCTTCTCCATACTAGTTTATTAATGATAAAAGTTGGACAATAAGGAGTTCTTCAATAAATACCAGAAACATAGAGGAAACTACCGCGCTATTAGCGGCTTTCCCAACTCCCTCGGTTCCCTTTGACGAATAATAGCCTACATATGTACTTGCAAAACCAATTGTGAATCCAAAGACTACAGCTCGAATTACCATAGCAAAAATATCTTTAATATTTATAGATTCGAAGACCTGGGTAAAAAAAGCAAGAAAGCTTAGATCATCTTTCGATGTGATACTCAAATAGCCCCCCAACAGTCCTATCCCACCAACATAAAAACATAATATGGGAATCGAAATCGTTGTTGCTATAATACGCGTAGAGATAAGAAATTTCGTTGGATTGGTCCCAGATACCTCCATCGCATCAATTTGCTCGGTAACATTCATCGAACTTAATTCTGCTCCGATTTGCGACCCCACTTTACCAGAGGCGATGAGTGCGGTAACGAGCGGCGCCAAGGCACGAACAATAGCAATAGAGATTAATGCTGGTAACCACGAAGTTGCTCCAAATTCTTCAAGCGAGGGACGTGATTGTTTCGTAAAAACAAAGCCGACAATGAATCCAGTCAGGCTAATCAAAGGAAAAGACTTCCATCCTATCTCATAGCACTGGCGAATAATCTCTTTAAATTCATAGGGTGGCGACACCGCTTCTCTCAAAAAACTCACCATAAATCGATGAATTCTAGCAAATTCGATAAGTAGTTTTTCTATTTTACGACCCATTCACGTATGAAATTAATACTTTGTCTAGTGTTTCTCTGCAAGAAATAATATCCGACAAATGTACAAACTTTTATTTTTCCCTGTGTAGATCATTTAACGAATAATAGCATTCGACAAAAAAATTACATCACCTAACATTTTCACTTCAAATTAAACCTTCGTTTTCTTTAAGGTGTCATACCTAACAAACAGTTTAATCGTTTACTTTAAAAACTATTGCTATGAAACGAATAAAAACTTCTACACTTATCATCGCTTTTGTCGCGATAATCTTAAGTGTATTCACACATAAAGAGGTATCTGCACAAGGGAATGTTTCTGTCTCATTGGATCTTTTCTATGACGAGCTTTCTCCATATGGATACTGGGAAACGGACGCGAATTATGGTGACATGTGGTATCCAAATGTCGAAGATAGCTTTCAACCCTATGGTTCGAATGGCTATTGGGCAATGACCGAATATGGTAATACCTGGGTTTCCAATTACGATTGGGGATGGGCACCGTTTCATTACGGAAGATGGGTCCACACATCACATCGCGGTTGGGGATGGATCCCCGGATATGAGTGGGGACCAGCATGGGTTGACTGGCGCTCTGGCGGAGGTTACTACGGATGGGCACCATCTGCACCCAGTGTTTCAGTCTCTGTTGGTTTACCGTTGAACTTATGGATATTCTTACCATCAAGACGCATATATGATCGTTACCACAATCGTTACTGGGATCGTGGTCACAGAAACGTTTATAATAGAACAACGATTATTAACAATACGTATGTAGTAAATAATAATCGTTATTATGGAGGTCCTTCAAGACGAGATGTAGAAAGACACCTCGGTAGAAATGTCAACGTAAGAAACCTTCGTAGTACAGATCGTCCTGGTCGCTCAAGGGCAGACAATCGATCAGTATCTATCTATCGACCACGGGGTAATAATAATGCAAACGGATCAAATGTACGGGGAAACACGCGTAATAGATCCAGCAACGGCGTGTCACGAAATGGTAATATATCCGGTAATAATCGTTCCACATCTCCAAACAACCGTGTTTCACGAGGTAATGGTAATGTATCACGTAATGATCGTTCCAGTTCTTCAAGCAATCGTGTTTCGCGAGGTAATGGCAATACCTCCCGAGTTAATCGAGGACAATCAAAAGCTACAAATGGCCGATCGGTAACCTCGGGACAAAATACAAGATCTTCTCGGTCAAATACAACTGGCAGAAATATGGACAACGGTTCAATAAGAAGAAGTAACAAACCTGCGACCTCAAATAGAACGCAACGTAGTACCCCCTCTGTCCAACAGCGGTCCAATTCTCGGGGTAACTCACAAAAAGTGGCGCCCAGAACGAACCAGACGCAACGTCGTGCTCCTGCCACCCAACAACGATCGAATTCGCGAGGTACCACACAAAAAGCCGCACCGAGAGCTAATCAGACACAGAGAAGTGCACCTACTCAGAGAAGGAGTTCAGCACCACGAGTCCAACAAGCAAGCCAGCGCAGCAGCTCGTCCTCTCACGTAAGCCGTGCACATTCAGCTCCAAAAGCTAACGGAAACACATCGCGATCCTCACGCTCAAATGGTGGAGGCCGAGGACATCGATAATAGAGAATTAAAAAGTAATTAATAAAAAGTAGCACTTTCGGGTTGCTACTTTTTTGTGGGATAGCGGGTATTCCCAGTGGTAGACATTAATTATCATGCTGCAACTTCTTGAAATCCCTTCACAAATTACTATCTTCAATCTTTGTAAGACAATTAGAGAGAAATATATGGCTCAATTAGTATCGATTTTAGACAATGATTTCTATAAATTTACGATGCAATATGCAGTAAGTAAATTATTTCCCAAAGCAAAAGCAAGATATCAATTCATCAATCGAGGTAAACATCAATTTCCTGATGGATTCGATACCAAACTAAAAGAAGCCCTATCCGCTATGGCACAGCTCAAATTGAGCCAAGCCGAAAAAACATATTTTCAACAAAAATGTCCATATATTGATCCAATTTATTTTGATTTCTTACAAGGCTACCGCTACGATCCCGAAGAGGTAGATGTACAACAGGTTGGCCAAGATTTATCTGTCACGATCGAGGGGTATTGGTATAGAACAATCTTATGGGAAGTTCCTCTCATGTCTTTAATATGTGAAACTTATTACGAAATGATCGGCATTAAAAGAGTTTCTAACGAAGAAGTTTGTGCGATCGCTGATCGGAAAATGGATAAATACGACAAGCTAAACATCACTATAGCAGATTTTGGGACGCGCAGACGCCATTCCTATCAAGTACATGACTTGGTCATAAGAACCTTGAAACAGCATCAATCTAAAACATTCATTGGCACCTCTAATGTGCACTTGGCGATGAAATATGAAACCACCCCGATCGGCACTCATGCTCATGAATGGTTTATGTTCCATGCCGCGAAATACGGCTACAAAATGGCGAACTTACTGGGTCTCGAACATTGGTCTGACGTTTATCGCGGCGACCTCGGCATTGCTCTCTCAGATACCTATACCACGAAAGTGTTTTTCAAACAATTTGATAAAAAACTCACCAAATTGTTTGATGGTGTTCGTCATGACAGTGGGGATCCGATCGAATTTGCTCAAATGACGATTGATCATTATAAAAGCCAAGGCATTGATCCTCGATCGAAAACAATAATCTTTTCTGACGGCTTAGACTACGATAAAGTTGAGAATATCGTTCGCTTTTGCGAGGGAAAAATTGGCCACTCCTTCGGAATTGGCACTGATTTCACTAATGATGTAGGTCTTCAACGAATGAACATCGTCGTAAAAATGGTAGAAACACAACCCGAAGGAGGAGTATGGACAAATGTCATTAAATTATCCGACGAGCCAAATAAGCATACTGGTGATAACGAAGAAATAGATCTGGCAAAAAAAATTTTAAATATCCCAAACTAATGGAGAGAGACGTATATGGTGAAGCATTATATGATTATCACACCGTAGGCAAGCTTTCAGAACCCCTACTTCTTCACAGCAGCTATGGTGATATCGAGGAAATGCCTATTGAAATTTTCTTTCGTGAGCAGGACGATTTCCCAGAATTAGAGCTTATCGCATTAGCCTTATGCGATGGCCGAGTACTTGACGTAGGTGCTGGAGTGGGATGTCATACATTAGCACTGCAGCAACAAGGTTTTCAGGTAGATGCTGTCGAACGTAGTCAAGCGGCATGTCGCATCATGGAGAACCGCGGTGTAAAAAACATCATTTGTGACGATTTTCTTAAACTTTCTAATCAAAAGTATGACACACTTCTTTTTTTGATGAATGGCATCGGTTTAGCTGAATCGATTGTGGGATTCCGAAATTTGCTTGCTCATGCAAAAACACTACTTTCTCCCATTGGACAACTTTTATTCGACAGCTCAGATATATCGTATTTATATGAGGAGTATAGAATTCCTAAACCAGAACATTACCTTGGGGAAATTAATTTCCGATACGAATATAAAGGTGCGTTCGGCGAACCATTCAACTGGCTATATATAGATCAGAAAGAGCTTATAAGAATTGCTCAAGAAGAGAATTGGATCGTACAAATACTATTCGAAGATGATGCAGATCAATACCTCGTTCGAATGGAACCTCGAAAAAACGATTAAACAAACAAGGTGAGAAAAAAATTCTCACCTTGTTTGTTTAATTCACCTACTTCGCATTAATCGATAAAATCAAACCCTGTATACGGAATTAATACTTTAGGAATACGTATTCCTTTATCAGTTTGATTATTCTCAAGAATTGAAGCTACAATTCTCGGTAATGCTAAAGCAGAACCATTCAGCGTGTGTGCTAATTGCATTTTTCCTGTCGAATTTTTAAAACGTACTTTTAGACGATTCGATTGATAGGTTTCAAAATTGGACGCAGATGAAACTTCTAACCAACGCTCCTGCGCAGCGCTATAAACTTCCATATCGTAAGTTAGTGCCGAAGTAAACCCCATATCACCACCACATAATCTTAAAACGCGATACGGTAACTCTAATTTTTGCAATAAACCCTGAATATATAAACTCATCTCTTCCAGCACTTCATATGACTTATCTGGGTGAACGATCTGAACAGTTTCTACTTTATCAAATTGATGAAGTCTATTCAACCCACGCACATGGGCTCCATACGACCCCGCCTCACGACGAAAACATGGGGTATATGCAGAGTGTTTTATCGGAAATTGCTCTTCTTTAACGATTACTTCACGATATAAGTTGGTAACAGGTACCTCCGCTGTTGGGATTAAATAAAGATCATCCTCTGCGACATAGTACATTTGTCCATCTTTATCAGGTAACTGTCCTGTTGCAAATGCGGAGGATTCATTTACCATAATAGGCACCTGCACTTCATCGTATCCAGCTTCGGCAGCCTGATCTAAAAAGAAATTTACTAGGGCACGTTGTAATCGCGCTCCTTTACCTTTGTAAACTGGAAATCCGGCGCCTGTAACTTTAACACCGAGCTCTAAATCAACGATATCATATTTAGTTAAGAGATCCCAATGCGATAAAGCATTTTCATTCAGGATCGGAACAGTGCCGTTCTCGAGAATAACTTCATTGTCTTCTGGAAGCAGCCCCTGTGGTACAGATTCGTGGGGCAGATTTGGAAGTAGGACAATTTTATTATTTAATTCCTGCTCAATCTCCGCAAGTCTATTTGTAAGTTGTTTAACTTGTTCTTTGTACCCAGAAGATTTTGATTTCACCAAATCCGCTTCTTCTTTATTGCCTTGACGCATGAGATCTCCAATTTGCTTTGCTGCTACGTTAGCCTCAGCAGCGAGCGCATCTGATTCATTTTGGATTTTACGACGTGACTCATCAAGTTGAATCAAATGATCAACCAGCGCTGCATCTGTAAAATTCTTGACAGCCAATCGTTCGACTACGGCATCCCTATTCTCCCGGATATAATTAATCTGTAACATATTTGAACAACTATTTTAGAAGCACAAAGATAAGAAGTGTTCTTGAAAATGATAGAATAAATGAAGAATACAATATTATCAACGATACATTGAAAAAATCATACAGAAACATTTGTATTATTATAAAAATTATATATATTTGATTTAAATCAATATGATTTAACAATTTTTTTATGTGTACATAATTTTCAATTCACATTATCAAACTATATTTGTTATATAAATATTTAAATTATATAATTATGTTAAAAGATCTAGAAATTTTCGAACAAGACATCTACTTTGATATACAAGAATTAGGGTATGATGGCGACGATTATGTAAGCATTGAAGATTAACTTCAACAGCTTACATAATCCATTAAAATACCTCCCTCTCTCCCCCCACTCCTTTCCAACTTTACACATTTAATTTCTTACCTTTGGTCATGCTTTACATTGTACCAACGCCGATTGGAAATCT
>JAALOO010001716.1_pt1 | contig 13812 bp, 5 predicted proteins | sample 7257641 | NCBI WGS metagenome assembly JAALOO01 (sample SAMN14085613, study PRJNA598686) | mite metagenome | biome: ENVO:01001000; feature: ENVO:01001002; material: ENVO:01001226; isolation source: single female mite from University of Michigan culture on fish food culture... ... | reverse complement strand
CTCCCGGGATTTTCCCGGGAAATCCCGGGATCTCATTCCCGGGTAGGAACACTAGCTAGTGTAGCTGTACAATTTCCCTTCCTTTTCTTTCTTTTTCCTTTCTCATTTTCTCAGTACAAACTGTGTGGGCCGCAGCAGCTGCAACTGCTGCCTCTGTTCTGAAGTCTGATCAGCTTTTCAGCTTCTTCATTAGTAGTAGCTATTCAGTTTTTGGTAGCCTTTAGTTCTTAGCTTAGCTTAGTTAGGCGCTCTTTGCCCCCTCATTTTAAAGTTTGCCTTACAAACTGTTGGCTGCTGCTGCTTTTCTTTTCAAAGCCACCACTACTACCCTACTTCCTCTAATTGAATTTCTATCAATTTTTGTTTTGTTGTTTTTTCTCCTTGTTGCTGTTGAAACCGGTGCTGATGACGGCAGTGCTAGTGGTGGGGACAATTGTGAAATTCTGTCAAATGTCAAAAGCCGCGGTTGAAAAAAGAGAGAGAAAAAGCTAAGAAAGAGGGGCAAAAGCAGTGCAAAGTATACGTAAAAGCGAAACGACTTTCTTTTTTTCCCCTTTTTGTAAAATATTTTCAATTAGTTCCAGTTTTTTTCCTCCTCCTCACATTACACATCTCATTTGCCTTTTTCCACTTTTTGCCCCCATTATTCATTCATCATTCATTTGTTGGATGTGAAAAGGAAGAGACGACACTGATTAAGGCCGTATTGAATGACTTTGCTTAGCACTGCTAAACTTTTGATTGCGTGTGTGAATGTGTGTGTGTGCCTAGCTATGCAAATGTTTTATTATCACTGACTGAAAATAGAGGGGAAAGTCAATGTTAGTGGTGCTAGTGCTAGTGGTGGGCAGAAAAGTATTAAAAAGAAAACACACACACACATTTAAAAGGGGGCCTCTACTTTTCATTACCTTGGCATTGATTTAGAAATCAGGAAATCTGTTTTAGGTTGTTCTAGTTCAATATTTGCTTTAACTTTCATTTTAAACTTCTTTTTTTTAAACAAAAGCACACATACCGCAAAAACTGGTGGTGAAACCACAAAACTGCAGTTTTGTCACTGTCCTAAATTACTGCCTGTGTGTCCGTTTGTGTCTTGTACAATTTAAAAGGAAAAGCGCAGAAAATGGGAAGAAAATGGTAATAGAGAAAATGCTTACGCAAAAAGAAAGAGGAAAATAATAAGGAAGTGAAAGTGGTGGTGGTGGTTGTGACTAAAACAAAATAGGATTGTGAGTGTTCCTCAATTGTCGCCTACTAATTCAAGTGCAACAATTGCTGCCTTTTTGCCCTTCAGTTTTTGATTAGTTTTTGCAGACACACTGAACTGAAGTAAAGGGAAAGGGTTGTTAAAAACAAAAAGACGCTGAATGTCAACATGTGTTCTTCATTTTTATTTTCTTTCCTGTTGAAAAGGGACAAAAACAATCAGGCAGTCAAATTTACAACCACTAATATCCTTATTATCATCAGCAAATTGTTGCTTTTGCCTGTTCTTCCTCATCCTTTTTTCTTTTTTTACAAGTTTAACCCCGAGCCAGACGGCCTTCAGTTTCTTTTAATGATTTTTTAATGGTCAATTGTTTTTGATGTGTAGCTGCCGTTGCTTTTTCGCTTAATTTTTTTCTGAACTTCATTTAAGTTATTGATTTTTTATTTTTTTTATTAGCTCTATGCTGCACAAGTATAGCAGAAATAATAAACCAATACATTAATTTTTTTCGCAGCTTTATTACATTTCACTGAAGGCAATTTGCATCAATCTACCAGCAGCATTTGATCTGGCAGAAAAACTAATGCAATTTTGCATTTGCAGTAGCCGATCATTTGTGCTCATTTCAAAATTTTGTTCTTTAAAATAAAAAAGCGTTGCAATAAATTTAAGTCAAGTAACTTCAGCTGCAGTTTGATGACACCTGCTTGCATAATCGAAAGGAAAGTGGCACCAATTTGTTATAGATGAGATGAGCATTCACAGCAACAGCAAAAAGGGATGATAAGCAATTTGCATAATTGACCAGTGCAGCAGCAGCAGTGAAACACCACGATCTGCTGATGTTGATGTGCACCCCTGATGTTTGCACTGACGACAACATTCGATGCCAACAAATCAAAGACCTGCTAGTCAGTTTGTGTTTACCATCTCCATCAACACTGACCGGCTATTTTAAGGCTATTTTGTCAACACACTTCTTTTTGAAATACCTCATTTCATTTCGGTCATTTCACTGTAGCTGCTGGTCAGTTGGTGGCGGCGGCGGCCGGAAACGGTGAGAAATGATGATGATGTATGAGAAACGACTGCACATTTTTTAATTTTCATATTAATAAAGAGAGAAAGAGAACCAATCTCGATTTCAGTTGAAAACGTATTCACTGGTATATTCTCTGCAATAGCAAATAATTTGCGCTGCTGCTGCTGTTGCTGCCTAGGGTTATCCATTCATATTCACATTTTGATTCAGTTTTTTAACCACTGTGTTCAATCGCTGCCCACACATTTAACCACTTCCAATCACTGTTGCTGCTGTTGTTGTTTGCAGCAGTATTTGCAGCAGTACTGGTCAACACTCTTTTTTGTTTGTGTTTTTTTGTCTGCATTTTTTTTGTTTTGTTTTACCACGGTTTCTCAATCAGTGCTTAAACGGAGAAAGTTAAGTTAGCTAAATTAGCTAGCCAGCCAACCAGCACTTGACACTTTTTGTTGGCGTTTTTTGTTTTTTGACGCGTTTGTGGCGGCGACGGCTGCTGCCATTTAATTTTGTTTTTTCTTTCTTTTCTTGCTCGTTCTCTTGCTTCATCAACTTTCAATTAGCCATTAAACCACCGACACCACTACCACCACCACCACTACCAAATGCTTAACTGCTAAGAATAAGCAAAAAACAAACAAAATAAAAAATAAAAAACGCCAGCAAAAACAACAACAGCACAAAGTTGCCAACAGATGCTACAGCAGCAGCTCTTTTTTATTTTATTATTAGTTGGTATACTTGAGTCAACTTAGTCTAATTAAAAGAAAGTAAAGGTGAAAATCAAAGGTGAGTGGGAAGAGGGAGATTTCAAGTTCAAGTGCACATTGGTGTACATTACATAATCGAAGGCTCATTTATCGTCCCTTTTTGACCTTCCTTTCAAGGTGCTTTCACTTCCCCAAAGTGCACCAGGCATCTTCAGACTTTAGGAATCATTACTCTTCTTCCAGTTTTTCAGCCACTCCTGATGATTAGTTTTTTGTACACCGAAGCTGATTTTCTGAGTTTAACTGCACCAGTTCTACAGTTTTGTCTACTGATGCACAGCACAACACAGTTACTGTCGTCTTCTAAATTTCAAACATTCTGACTGTACGACTTTAGTACACTGACACATTAGCATGAATTGCGTGAATAAGTAAGTTAGCATATCATGTACATTTGATTGCCTGCTATCAATTCAGCTGACGATGTTCCTGTTTTCTTTAAGATTCAGCTGACATTGAGGAGAGGGAATCAAGGGCAAAATGTTCACTGGTTGTGTGTGCACAGCATAAAATGTACTTTTTCGGCAGTTAAGCGGCTTGTTAAGCAAAAAAATTGGGCAAAATTACTGCTTAGAGCCTTTTATTTCGTCTGACCACCACTGACGCACAAGCTGAAATTTACTTTGAAATTTAGGTTTTTCTGCCTGAGTCAGTAGCTTTCAGCTGATGTTGTCGCACTAGTTAAATTAAATTGGAGAAAAACTACAAATGAAGAAAAAATAAAGTGTGAAATTGGCTGCTTTTGCTGAATTTCTATTTTCGCTGACCAAAAGTGCTGACTTTTGCAGCCATCTTCTTTTGTTTTGTTTTTTGTCCTGTCCTCTTTTTGCACTTAAAAAAGCTGTTTTCTGCTCATTTTGCAAAAGTGACCGCTTTTTAAATTTAAACTTGAACTTGATCTTGATCTTGAGAAAAGAGAAAAAGAGAAATAGATAAATTGTTTGCAATTTCTCTTTCCTTTTGTCAAACAACTGTTAACATGCAGTGATGGTACTAACTGGTGCAAACTGAGGGAATTGTGTGTTGGCAATTGTTGCTAGCAAGACACATTTCCTTCCCTGCTTTTTACTCCTCTCTTTATCGTCAATAGAATTTCAATCACCGACTTTTATTGTTGCATCTTTACATTCCCTACTTTCTCTCACTCACACTCATTTTTGTTGGCTGCTAATGTGTTTTTTTAGTTTCGCCTTTTCTTCTTTTTGCTCTTTTCACCGGTTAATATTTACTCTAAAACTCGATTTTCTCTAGCTGCTTCTGTTGACCAGTTTGTACTCGCATTTGTACACACACACACACACACGCACATTTGTTGCCACTTTTTGAGTTGTCAACTTTTCTGCTGCTGTTGCTGCTGCTCTTTAGTCACATTGAATTGAATTGAGGTGATTTGATTTGATTTCCTTCTTCCTCTATTGACACACTGTTGCCCGTTGTGAACTTGACTTCTTCTTGATCATTTTTAGTACAGTTCAGTTCAGTTCAATTCTGTTGACTTATTCAATTTGAGTCTTGTGTGTTCCCCTCCTCCTCATTTCTGCCCCTGCACTGTCGTCACACACTTGTGACTGGTAAAACGCCGGTGAACTTGAAAAGCGTTGATTTGATAAAGCTGTTGATGAAAATAAAGAAGAAGAAGAAGAAGAAGATGTGGTCCTTTTCTTCTTCTTCTTCTCTTAATTTGTTCTCCCCCTTTGACTAACTATTTGTTCGGTTAATGGTCTTTAGTGTTTAGTAGTAGTAGTACCGTCATCATCAGTTGTCGCAATCTTTTTTGCTCCCCATTTTCTTATGTTTGCTTCCACTGTTTTTCCCTCCCACTTTGTACTTTGTACGGCAGATGCACTTTGCTGCTGCTGTTGCTGTACACACTTTAGGGCCCCCACAGAACAGAACAGAACAGAATAGAACAGTGTCAGACAGACAAACACTTACCCTAGCACTTATTATTTACATTGTTGCAGATTTGACAAAAGTGATGACAGTGATTGAGTTACAGACACATACTTACTCACTCACTCACTCACTCATTCAATTGTGTTGATGTAGCGATTGGCTAACATTGGAAGGGGGCAAATATTGAGAGAGCAAAAGGGGCAAAATGAGATCGTGAGAAAAACAAAAGACGTTTTGAAGGGCGGCGGAATAATGGGCGACATTTTCACGGTCTCTCTCTCTCTCTCTCTTTCTCCAAAGGTCAATTTAGCTTTTTGCCCCTTTTTTCTTTAAACCACTTTACACTTTCACTGTCGGCCTCGCTTTTCTTGCGTAGGTGAAAAGGCAAAAAGAAAAAAACACAAAGGCGCAAATTCAATTTCACAGTCGAATCTTTTTCTTCTTTTTCGTCGTCTTCTTCATTTACCTTTTCAGTCTCTTCTTTCTAGGTAACTGCTGTTGCCGTCGAGGTTTCTGCTGCTGTTGTTGAAATGGGAGAAAATGAAGTCGGTTTTGTTTTTTTCTTCTTTTTCTCTATCCTTTCGTTTTTATGTATTTTATAATGACTTTTTGCCATCTGTTTGCGCAATTTTTTTTGTTAGGGTTAAGAGACAAAGTGAGAGAGAGAGAGAGAAAGCAAGTTTGTACCAGTTTAGCACTTTCATTTAATAACTTGTTTTATTGATTTTGAATGGAGAAGAAGAAGTCTTTTTGCCCACTAGCTAGCTAGCTAGCTAGGCTAATCACCAAGGTAAAGTAAAGTAAAGTAGCTCAGGCATTCACTGAAACAGGTGAATCTGCAGCTTTTTTTTGTTATTGTTTCAACTCGGCTAGACGACAAAACAAAAAACAATAAGAGAATAATTGGATTCTAAATATAAATGCCAAAACCATTTTTGAGCTTAAAAATGGCAAACAAAAATGTAAATTGAAAAAACGGATAAAAATGTGCTTTTTTTAAATGTCCTTATTTGAATTCAATGTCAATGCAGTACGTGCTGAGTACCAAGGATACATGTGACTTTGTATCTTTTTTAGCAATTAATTAATTAGTCTAATTGCAATGGAGTGCACGGTTGTTGACTTCAGTTGTGTGGGTTGAGGGTTTTATTATACACTCAAACAAACAGAAGTAAACTTGCACTAATTTAAACAAAAATTCATTAGATGCTAAACCGCTAGATGTTTGTTTTTGGGGTAAAAACAGAACTACTTTTTTAATAAAACGTTGCAACTTTGTTTCAAAGTTTGCAGTCTGTTTAAGCAGAATTTTGAATTATTCACTTGCAGAAAAAGTGAAGTGGCCCCCCAACAGCAATCAGTTTTTTTTGTTTTGACTATTTTACTTTTTTGTAGTTTAACATTTGCATAAACACTTTAAAATTCAAGTTCGGTTTCACATTACTTTAATTTTGCTTGTTTTTATTCATGTGTCCGGGACGCAGACAAAAACTAATAACAAAACGGCCAAAACTTTTATCTTTTTTTCTTTTTATTGTCATAAAATTGGACAAAGCAATTTGTTTAAAAATTGATTTAGTCAGATAGTCAGACAGGTATTTTAGTCTGGTACTGCAGACTACTTATTGAAATCATTCAAACAGAACAAAACAAAACAAAACAGATTGATCCAATTTTTGTTGGCCTAATAATAAAGAAAGTGTTCCAGACTCATTCATTTTATATCAACTAGTTTTCTACATTTGTAGTTTATTAAAGAAATAAAGCGACAACTGCAGCAAAAATGTGCAGGTGTTATTTAGGGGAAAAACAAGGCAAATTCCTTTCCCCGGAAAAGTAGGCCATTTTTCTACTGCTGCTGCTGCTGCTGAATAACTGAATAAGTCTTTTTATCGACATTGAGTTTTAGCACCGCTCCCTCGTGCCCTATTGAACTGAGAGCAGATATTGAAGAACCAGACAGACTCTAGACTGCACCCATTGAAGATCTAGTCTGGCAGGTGAAGTACATCACTAAATGCAAAACACATAAAACACTCAAAAACTTTAAAAACTAAAAATAAAATGGGGCGCTTAAAATATTGCCTCTGCCAGAACACTTATTTTGCACTTGAACTTGAACTTGATCTTGAGCTTCTTTTTTATCTTTTTTTGTTGTAGACAGACATTTTAGTGCCCAAGCTTACGGCGGATTCTGAAACATGCGGGAAAAAATAACAAGCAAATAAAAGTTTTGAAATAGAAGGATAAATGCAATAAAAAACAGTCGTTTATTGTTTGCGTGACAAATCAGCTTAAACAAAACTATTGCATATATTGTTTGAAAATGTGTGTGTGCGTGTGGGGGTGCGAATTAAAGCGACATTGATCTTTTTCTTTTTCTTCTGTTTTTTGTCCAGTCATTTGTAATCATTCGCATCCTTTTTTGCTCACTCTATTTTGTTTCTCTGATTTAGAAAAACTGAGCACTTTAACTGCTTAAAAGTTTTAATTTAAAAAAAGAGAGAGAAAAAGAGATTTAGAGTGTAAACAGAATGTGTCAAAGTAAACAGATTGCTGCAGTTTGCAGACAAACAAACAAACAAAAAGTCAACGACAATTAGTGAAAAGAAGCTTTGGTGGCATTGAAAAGATGCAAAGCACTAGCAGGACTAAAGAACGAAAAAACTGGGCGCCAAATTAATTGCCACTTGCTGATGTGCCGTTGCACAGAAGTCTTTAGAAGTCAAGCTTCATTTAGGTGAATTTAATTGAATAGGTAAACAGCAGCTTGGTGAAGTTAACCATGTATAATGCCTTGATTGAAACTGAGACCCCGTTTTGTTTGTTTTTGACTGCTGCTGCTGCAGGAGCTTTGAAACAGACGTGAAATTCATTAGTGAAATTACGACTAAATTCGGCAAAGGCAAGCAAACAAACGAACAAGCACAAGACAAACTGAAAAAGAGTTGAGCAACAGATTTGGCAGAAAGATCTTTTTGAATTTTTTTGACTTTTTTTGCTGTGTATTTTCAAGGTGATTTTCTGTTTGGTGTAGTTTTTGGTCAAGGTTACTTTTTTTCGTTTTTAGATGTTTATCTAGAAAATGAAAAATATTTAAGTTTAGTGGTCTTTTTTAACTTGTGTTGTGTTTATTAAAGTTCTCAACTACCGCTCAGAAATGAAATTCTATTTAAGGCCAGACTCGATTTACTGAAAAGTGGGCTTCTCTGCACTTTTCTTCAAAGCATATGTTTCAATGAAAATTTTTTTATGATTCTTTAGGCACATATTCTGAAACAACCACACAACAAGTTCAAATGATTTAAAAACAAAATTTTAGTTTAAGATTTAATCTAAATTTTTGTGATCAATAATTTGAGCTAAAATTGTTTAAATTTTTAGAATATCAAAATAAAATCAAAACATTATCTCAACTATTTTATATATATTTTAATACATTTTTTAAATCAATAAACTACAAATTTTTAGAAAAAGTTTAAAACTTAAGTTAAGTTTTTACATCATTAAAATCCGTTGTGTGGTCGTTTCGGAATATGTTTTTAACGAATCATAACAAGCCCCATTGAAACACATGATGTGTAAAATGGCGCAGAGAAGCCCACATTTTCAAATCGAGTTTCGCCTTTCTTTTCCTTCTTTCCCCATTTGATGTCCTTTTATCTGGTAGAGCCAACACAATCGAAACCGAGAAAACTAAAACAAAAATAAATTTTGTAATCAGAACCTTTCTCCTTTTTTCAACAACAAACAACAACAACAATAAAAGGGGGTGAAAGCTTTAGCCCACCAAAAAAGGATGGAACAACGAGGCAAAAAAGCAAAGAAGGCGGAAAAGTGCGGTCAACCTGATTTGGCCTGCTTATCAACACAGACAAAAAAGTGCCCGCATCTAAACTCGTATTTACCCTACGTCTGCTTCTGGCGCCTACGATTTTTGTTTTATTTTTTAATGCATCTCGATCTGCTCTTTGATTCAATCTGATTCAAACTGCGACAAAATTGAAATTGCAGCCAAACCAGTGACTGACTGACTGACTGACTGACTAACTCGGCTCAACTTGGTAATACTTCTCGACATTAGGTAGTAATGTACAGTAAGCTGAATGGGGGTGAAACCTGAAGAAGTTGTACCAAAGTCGACCGTAGAGACTATGTGTGTGGTCACATTATTGGGAACTGGTACGTACGGGTGTTAGAGAACGAAAATCGCATCAATGTGGGGCAATCCTCTACTGCTAAAAACACTAAAGTACAGTAAAGTGAAGTGAACAGCAAACAAAAAGAAAATCAATGAACTCTGAGTGGAACAAGAATGGCGAACTGTTTTAGCTGGCTGGCTGGCTGTAGGCAGTTGTTGCCAGGCAGTTGTCGACCCGATTGAACTGGGTTGAACTGAAAAAACCTGAAATGGAACAACGAGAGAGGGAGAATGAAAAAAAGAGGGAGAATAGAAGAAAGGAAATAGGCTTTTTGCCTAGCGATGCTGGTCGCAATGCCAAAAGGTTCACCCCAAAAGTCAAGCATCTGCAAATGGGTTCAAATGCGTAATCAGTTCTAATTTTACTATTGAAAAAGTACTACTGCACAAATACCACCACCACCACCGAATTACGATCTCCCCATGCTGAAAGGCGACCACCACTTTTTTTTACCAGCAGCATCACCATCATCATCATCTTCTTTCATCTTTCTCCCTGGAAACCAAACACAGCGGTAAAAAGGGCAAAAAGTGAATGAGGAAATGAAAAGTAGGCAAAGAAAAGGAGAGGAGGAAGAAAACAATAAAATGTGAGATGCTCTACTTGGAGAAGTACTTAATTCTGAACTGGTTAAAGAGCACCAGAAAGGAAAAATAAAAATCATTTCACTTTTTTATTATTAACTGTTTCAATCAGTTTTTAAAAAGCAGCATGAAATAAATACTAAATATTTGCCTAGTTAGGTCATTAATTTAAATTTTAAGCCACTTTTGTTTCACAATTTGTTTGTGTGCAAATTTCTCAATTTTGTTTCTGCCATACTCTTTTTCTTTTTTTACTATTCAAATTTGCTTTATTGTTTAACAACGACGGCGGCGGCGGCGACTTTTTTCTCTTAAAGTTGAGTTAGCGACACTTTTCTTTGTTGTCGCTGCTAATTTGCATCTTTCTATCTCATTTTCAGTTTCACTTTACCTTCTTGCTGCAACTTGCAATATGCACCTGCTAAAAATACATAGTTGTCTCAGCGTGCGGTTTATTATTTATATTAATATAAAAGCTACTTTAGCATTTGCACATTTATGCACAGCTCTGCAACATTGGCAAATGTAGAAAAAGTTAGGTTTTATGCTTTAGTTTAGTTTTGTTGTCCTTTACTGTTGTTCTGTTTGTTTGTTTTAGTTTTCTTTTTTGTACTTTCATTTTTGGAGAGCTGATCGTTACAAATTTTTTCCTACTAGATGACTTTAATAGGCATAATTGTTGCGAAATTAGAAAAAATTAAACTTTTTAATTTAAAGCGATTAAATGGAAATAACTGTTTAATTACTCATTAAGTTAAGCAGGAAAAATTATATCGGAAAACAGGCAAAACAAATGAGAATGCACCAAAAAAACTGAGAATTTCAAACTCACACACAAATCGACCTTCACTGAAGTTAGAGGTACTACTTTACCGTTTTTTTCCGGAAACAAACACCTACAACCTAGTTTGAACTAAATCAAATTAAATCAGAAAACAAAACGGCAGATCGGCAGTCAAACAAATAATAACTTATTGCAAACTACTACCATTTTTGCATAATACACCAGAAAAAAAGCAAAACATTTTCAAAACGGTGTCATTCATGCAAGCAGGTTTTTGTCTTTTTACTTTCTAAAAATGGGACAACAAATAAGGCAAAAAATAAAGTTGCCGTCTGTCTAACTGATCGGCAGTTGGCACGAATATTCTGCTGCTGCTGCTGCTGCCGCCGCCGCTGCCGAATATTCTAATGTGTTTTGTTTTTGCCTGTTCAACTAAAAACTTTGCCGCCTCTTTTCATCGGCTCGATTCTCTCTTTTTTTCTTTTTCTTTGTTGTTCAGTGTTCCAGTTCAGATTTGCTTACCCTTGATTTCACGGCCACCACCTCTGTCGCCCTCACTTTCATCATCATCATTATCATTATCATTAGCTTTTGCATCAGCAACACTAGAATTCAATTAACGCGCACTGTTTGCCCGTCTGAATTGCTGAAACACCAAACGAAGTGGATACTTTTTTGGGAGAATTTGTTTGTTAGTGTGATCATTGTGTTGCACACTGACTGACTGACTGACACTGACTGAACAACAACAAACAGATACTATTCAATTTATTTGTCGTTGCTTCATTTAATTAAAATTTTTTCCTATTCACAGTTTTGTTACTGTCCTATGTTTGCTACTGGTGAATAGTTGACTACTGTCTCTTCTGTAGTAATCAAGTAAAGCTCAAAACACACGCCATTGACATTGAATTATTCAATCAGATAATGTGAGTGTGTTTGTGTTTGTTTGATTGTTCGATTGTTTGATTCTGTTGCTGCTGCTATTCTGTTATTGCTGAATTTGTCAACTTTTTATTCTTTTCTGTTTCCGGCTTTTTTAGCTTTTTTTAGTATCATTGAGACTGATTGATGATCATTGCCGCACTTTGACAGGTACACTGTTTTTTAAACTTTTTTTAAGTTTTAACTAGTAAAAATTTTTTTTCAAGTTCACATTGCAAACTTACTCACTAAAAGTTTTGACTTCAGTGTTCACTTTTTATTTAGAATTTAAAAACTCCCAACGACTCTCAACTAAAAAATAAAACCTGGTGATCGTATTAGTCGTATTCTTCACTGTGTTCATGTTTTAATTGAGTCGTGCAAACACTAAAAAACAAACACATTTTTAGAGTTGTGAAAAAAACGAATATAATGAATAAAAAGTAAAGCCGTCTAATTACAAAAAAGAGAAAGAGAAATAAAATAAAACAACACAGTGTACTTTTCTTGCGTGCAAGTGGGGACTATTATCAAAGCACACAGCCTAAAGTGAAGAAGTCTGATTGCCAATGAATATGTCAATAGTTTGTGTTGAGTGTGTGTGTGTACATTTACTAAAACCCCTCCAAAATAAAATAACGCGGTTAAAAACAGTACAAACACACTGTTATGTTTTGGTTAATTTTGATCAGTACAAAGAAGTAGTAGTGATCACTACTAAAATAACAGCTAAAGGAACTGTAGTGACCAGTGGGCAAACGTTTACTTGTTTTTATTACCAACTTTTTATCTTAATTTAAAATGTCCTTTTCATTTTGCAGATAATGTCTCCTCATCGCAACTTCAAAACACCTTTGCAAACAGCTGCTATTAATAATAAAAGCTACCAAACTTAATTAACCCCAAAAAACTGTGTCAATTATTCAGGTATGTTGAATTTTTTTTGTATCTTATCTTTCTTTGATTTCTGCTGCTGTCTACTGCAGCTGGCACTTTGACACTTCCTTGACGGCAATTAGAACACCTCTGATTCTTTTGTCACCTTACATTTTTGTTTAGGGTAAAAGGTTAAGAAACAAAAATGCTCCTTTTTACAGGAACAATAAAAGGTCGAGTTCAAGTAGTACTAAAAATCACACACTCATTGAGGCATCATTTTTTTATTCCATTGTTTGTATCAGTTAATTCTAGTTTCAAAGCAGTTCAGTTCACTTATGTTTTGTACCAACATTTAACTGTGTGAAGGGCACTTGTATGACAAAGTGCAAAAAGAATGCAAAAGAAAACTAAAAATGATCAAGAGTCAACTTCTTAGCATATTCAGGCAAATTCGTGCGTCAGAACACGCACTGCTGAGTTGTCAAAAACAATAGGAAAAAATGTTCTGGTTGATTGTATGCTGGTAAAGCATTTTCTGATGTTGTTTTTTCTCCCAAACACTTGCCAGTCCTTTCACGACTCATTTACAATTTCACTTTCCCTTTCTGGTGTCCTAAACTTGAACTTTAAATTCCTATTTTAAAGTGTACTATTTTTTCAAGTGGACTGGTGCATCGTTAGTCATTCATGGCCAATTTTCGAGTTAAAAATTAAACGGAACTATTCGTCCTCGTCATCACCGCCTAGTTTTTATGATTAATTTGAGAGAAAATGGCTTTTGACATTTAGGTAATGGTAGCGGTGATGATGACGGCAACAGATGCTGCTGCTGCCGCTGCTGCTGCTGCTGCTGTGAATCATTTCAAGCAAAAACTTTTATTTGGGCATTTTAGCATTAAAAAAGCAGAGCCACATCTTTACAAACTAAAACCGAAAAAGAAGCAACAGAATCTTTGCGTCTTTAGCTTTGGTTTGACTCAGAAGATCACTTTCTTCTCTGCTATATTTCCCTTTGCTTTTCTGTCTATCTCCCTCCCTCGGTTTTTGGTTTTCTCCTTTTCTCCCAACTCAAATAGAATAGGCTGTTGAATTCGGTGAGAGAATGAGAGAGAGAGAGAGAGAGAGAACGAGAGAGTGAAAGAGAGAAAGAGAATCAAGTGGCAAAAAAGAGAGAGAGAATCTGTTTCTTCAGCAGCAGCGACGGCGACGGCGACGGCGACGACGGCAGCGGCTTTATAACTCGACAGTCTGCGCCGCAGAACGCTCACTCGCATCAGAGCCAGCAACTTGAAAAGCCAGCCAGCCAGACAACCAACCAACCAGCCAGCCAGCAAGCCAATCTCAATCTCAAACCACCAAACAGAACAGTCCTCACCACCTTCCAGCCACTTAGAACACCTCAAAACACACAGAATTTGCCCCTTTTCTCCCTATCTTTGCAGAATCTCGATTCAGAATCGAGTCAGTTTTCCCTCTCTCTCTCTCTCTCTCTCTCTCTCTCTCTCTCTCTCTCTTTCTCTT
>JAALOO010001715.1_pt1 | contig 13816 bp, 12 predicted proteins | sample 7257641 | NCBI WGS metagenome assembly JAALOO01 (sample SAMN14085613, study PRJNA598686) | mite metagenome | biome: ENVO:01001000; feature: ENVO:01001002; material: ENVO:01001226; isolation source: single female mite from University of Michigan culture on fish food culture... ... | reverse complement strand
CTTATGAGAATTTTAGCCATTCTCATACCCTTATGAAGCATATTTTTGTGTGTGCTGGAAGGAAACTTTATTCTGTTCCGTTCGATAATTGCCGCCACCAGCCATGACCGATTCCTGTTCCCTTTTTCAATGCCATTTACCACTATTGCCAGTAGTACTGAGAGCTGCCACTCTCGGTTCTTCAGATCTTCCGTTTCAGTCCAACTTTGTTTCTTTTCTCTTTTTTTCTCTCCGTTTTTCAGTGTGTGCCAGCAGCAGCATCAGCAGCGACCCTCAGCTGCAGCTGCATCCTCTTCCTCTCCCCTGAGAGATATTACACTTTGTGCCACTTTTCTTCGTTTTCCTTCCCTTTTCTTTTTCATTCTTTTTCTTTACTTCCTTCCTCTCTCGTTCTTTCTCTTTCCCTTCTTCCCACTTGCTACTTTTTCACCCCCTCTGCCTTCACGTTCAATTGTCTCATTACAATTCGTTACACTCTATCTATCCTATCTATCTATTTCATCTTTCATTCTCTCTCTCTTTTTCCTGCTCTTACTAGTATTTGCTCTCAATTTGCTTCCTCCTCTTTTTTATTTTATTTTATTTTTTCCATTTTCTCCCTTCCCATTCTATCTCTTCTTCCACTGCTTCGGAGCCACTGCCACTGGACGACAAAGTGCCGTTTCTTTCCCATTTTCTGTCTGTCTGATGCAGCAGCAGCAACAGCACTATTCACTTTACTCTGGCAATTTTCCCATGTCAGTACCCGCCAAAATGGCAGACGATGGGGACTACCAAAAAACTTCTTCTTTTTCTAAACGTAGCTAATGGCAAAATACAGATGATGTCTGCTGTGCCTTGCACTTTTTTCTATCTGTTATTTTGTACATTTTTCTTTATATATTTTAATGTTTTTTGTTGTGTGTTGGTAATTGCCCAATTTGAACAGAAGTCCATCAACAATCTGTGTGTGTGGGTTTGCGTGTCTGCGTTTGTCACCACCACTGCTGGCACAAATGGACACATCAACACTTTTTTGAACAATGAATTGTCAGTGATGTAGCTTCACATTTTTATTTTCTTTTCTTTTGTCCGATCAGCCAAACACAATCTCAGTGTAAGCAAAGATGGAAAACTAGCAGTGATAGCATTCAAAAATTGGGTTGCAGTCTATATACTAAAGAACTTAAAAAAACATCACATTTTGTCACCTTTTTTTGTCACGACAACACATTTTGTATTTTTGTTTGTGAAGTAGTGGTAGTGTTTTTTTGAATTGGAAGCTACCAACCACAGTACCTGTTTTGATGTGCCACTGTGCTGTCATTTGCCAAACAGATTTCAAAATTGTTAACAAAAGGTTTTTGCTCTATTTTTTGGCAATCCAACTGCCATCACCACTACAGAATACACCATTATAGCATTATCTCTCTGTAAAGGTGATGGGTCGTGAAAAAGGATAGAATTTGCCATTTTCTATTATTATTTCTCTTTTCACTCACTGCATCACGTTCAGGGAAGTGCAGCGGAATTCAACTGAATTCCCAGCGGCCTTTCTCCGCCTTCTCTTTTTCTGCCAGCCTACCTAATTCCTCTGCCAATCGGTCACTAATTTCGCCCCTGTACGGTAATGATCAGTAATCGAATTCGTGGGCAGGTGTAGCTAGTTCGCTCTTTCGTAATATTACCTAGTCACTGTTGTCTGTGCTGGTGCTGGTGCAGGTAGTTCCCCGCCACATGCACAGTGCATTCATAGTTTTTCCGCTCCAAATACACGGCCATAAATCTGTGTGAATGTGGTGTAGTCGTGTATGGGAGTCACAAAAAGGACCAAGCTCTGGTAGGCAGCTGTACAACCATACAAATTGGAGAAAGAAAAGGAAAAGAAAGCAGTACATTTTCACCCTCTCTTTTGTGTGCCTGCCACTGCACAACAAATGGCCACCACCACTACTACCACAACCAAAATCCCTTTCTCCACTCTTTTGTGTTCATTGCACCTGAGAGCAGTCATGAATGTCTTCAATGCCCAAATTTACTGGCGATTACCACGAGCTAAACTTTTCTTTTTTTCCTTTTTTTTCTAATTCAATAGCACCCGAGTTGCAGGGCGGACACCCGCGTACCATGTTGAATGAATTTAGGTTAATGAGGGAGAAAGCAGATAGTGTTTGGGACAAAAGTGTATCAGGTTTTTATTTGATTTGGCAGTGGTACTAAATTTCAAACAATTTTTTTTATATGTGAGTATTGTTACCAGTTAACAGTACTACCTGAGCCAACGTGCCGTACCTTGTCTTCGTATAGAATTCCAACATTAAACAAAACTGAAATAACCACTTTGGCTACATTTGAATTCACGTTCAGGTTGATTTCTGCTTCGGTGGTACGTACCACTAAAATAGAATCATTCAGTTTATTATTATTTCCAGGAAAATTATATTAAATAAATAGAAACACTTTTGGGTGTGTGAAAGAGAGAGAGAGAGAGAGAGAGCAAAAGTGTGTGTTCGTTTGCGATTGAGCGAGGCACTTAATGTGGTCGTGAGCGGAAAAAAATAATGACAAAATTATTCTAATGTGTAGAATAAAATACACAGTGAAATGTAATAAAGAAGAATGCTCAAAGTTGCAGCAGAGGCTGTTTCATTTAGTAAACTGAAAAGTGTAAGAGAATTTGGTAACCGTAGACGCCACCGCCGCTGTACAAAAGTGGTGCCGCCAATAATTTAAAAGGCCATAAAGCTGCTCGTGCTGCAGAGTTGATTGTGCAAGTGAGTAGTAAAAGTATTAGAAAGTGGCAATTGTGCCCAGCACACACACACAAGTTCATTTACGACCGACTGGCTGACGGTCAGTCTGATTGTCTGATTGTTTGCCAGCCAGTCTGTCTGCTTGTTTGCTAACTATTAGTGTCCTGTGGTGGTTGTTGTTCCACGACGGTTTAGTTGTTCTTTTGCTTTTTCCTTCTTTTTCCCCTCTTTCTACTTCTCCTGCACTTCCACTTCCTCTTTGTATAGTCTTTCTGCCTGGTACAATTTCAATTGTGCACACAAATTCTCTCTCACACTGCTTCTTCTTCGTTTTTGGTTTTTCTTTTTTCTCACTTTCATTACGCTAATTTTCTCGCCCACTAAAAGCTGCTGCAACTACTGTCTGTCTGGCTACTGTCTTCCCCTTCTTCACTGACTGACTCCCTGCCTGCCTGCTTGTCATGTCAAAATGAAAGTGAAAGTGAACATCAAGAAAAGTGCTGCTGCCGCTGGTAGTAGTCGAGAGCAGTAGGTGCTGCTAATTGAGATAAATGGCCGTCAATGAGTGTGCCCGAAGAAGGAAAAAGTCGGTTGCTTTTTTCTTTTCTGGCGACCACCCTGTACTCTTGTTTTCCCCTCTTTCTCATTTGTGTTCATTATTCCCAGCAGTGTTAATGGTAATTATCAACTGCCACGCCAGCGGCAGTGGCGCCGGCAGCGAGTGGAAAATTGGAATTGCAGGCGCAGAATTGCAAGAGGAGAGTAGTGCCATCACCGCCGCCGCCGCTGCCGCCGAGTAGGGCAAAAAACACAAATGTAATAATTGAGGGGCCCCCTCTGCTACCGCAAAATATTATCAGTCATCATCATCATCAGCATGAGCATCAGTAGGCAGCAGGCTTCTTTTCAGGCTGTGCCAGTGAAAGCACACGAATGCAGCAGTCTAAACAGTAAGAGAGAGAGAGACTGTTTTAGTTCCTGTAAAAAAAGTGCATGTTTTGCGTTGCAGAATACACGCACACCATTCCCTCTCTTTCGCTCGCACGTTTGGTGGCCTGAGCCACAGTCTTTCGGTGTCTGTCGGTCTGTACGGTGTTCTTGTGTTGGTACAACGCACACCGATAGGACATTTGACATGCTCTCTGAGCTGTCTTTCTCCTTCTCTCTCCGAAGTTCGGTGTCCTGTCCGCTCTTGCTCGCTCCCTTTGGCAGCAAGGCGCAGCAGTCGGTGGCGGCATCAAATCGGGAGCACACAGTGAGCAAAGCTCCAAAGCTCACCCACTTTTAGGCCCACTGCTGCTGTCCGAGCTGCTGCTGCCACCCTGCTGTCCGCGGTCCTTCCTCCACCGGTGCCCCTTCCTCGACTCAATGTGCCCATATACTACCAGCACTGACTAACAGCTCGTTACCGAGCTTACCATCTTCTGCTGCTGCCGCAGCCGATTCTGTTCCTGTCTGTGGGCGCCTTGCTTTCCCAGTGCTTGTGCAGTAGTGCCTCCTATCTCTTCTTCCTTTTCAATTCTAGCCCTCTCTTTCCTCCACCACTGCCTATCTATTCTTCTCTTGTTCTTCTTTTTTTCTGCTCACTGTGAGTGTCTTCAGCGGCAGCCAACTCGCACTCACATTCATTGGGCGACAGTGACAGTCTCTCTTTCTTTGGGCGCCACAGTGTGCGAGTGTGTGCTATCAGCAATGGTAGCAGCAGTAAAAGTGCCACCGTCGTAGTCGCTGCAAAGAGAAAAAGAGAAAGAATACTGCAAAGAATATCTCACAGAGAAGAAGGAATGGAAAGGAAAGGGAAGGGAAGGGAAGGCGCCGTCCAACAGACGTGCACCACCATCAGAGCACCAGCGGGGAAGTTGAAAAGAGGAGAGAGAGAAAGAGGAGAGAATTCTTGCTGTTGCTAGCTAGGCAGCACAACAGCGGCAGCCGCACACATTCTACAGCGGCAGACATTCGGGCAGACCAACTCTCTTTCTCGGTGCCTGCCTGTCCATTCATTCTGTTTTGGTTCGGTGTTTGGTGGTGGGTCTCTGTTTTCTCTGTTTTCTCTGTTCTTCTTTCGGTTCTCTCTTCTCTGTTTTCTCGGTTCTCGGTCTTCCCGCTCCTCTTGTCGCCTTATCGCCCTGTGTTGACTGTGTCGGTGTGTACAGCCGCAGCAGCAGCAGCAATTGGAGCAGTGCAGTTTACAACAGTGTTTCTGCTGCTGGGCACCACCACCAGCACCGAAGAAAGTTGTGTACAGTAGACGGGAGGATGGTGTCGTTTTGTTGTTGTGATGGGGGCTATCGGTGACACCGATTCTCTGGTGTTTCTCTGCTAGTTTCTGTTGTGATAGTGATAGTGGTTATGACCATCGGAAACGACCTCTCAAACAACACCACCAACACCATCACCAGAATTACCGGCGGTATTATTATCACCTTTATCAGTGTTTTACTCTTCCAAGAAAAACCACCACCACCACCCCCATTACCACCACTGAACGCCCAACATCTCACCACTCTTTTTTCCTCGGTTTTCTGAAGCAAGCAAACAAGCAAGCCCACCCTCTTGCTCCTCTTTGAAACCTAAGCATCACTACAAGAAATATACAAACAAACACATCTCCTCAGCCTTAACCTTATTTCCAAGTGGTTGTGATTTGTTTAACATTTCTTTCTTTCATTTCTCATCATCATCTCTTCTATCGTTTTGTTCTCCCTCATCATCGTCTAACAAGCACCTACAGTCAACCCGTCATATAAACATAAACACACTCACACATCTGCTTCCTCTCTCTCTGTTCGTTCATTCATTCACCAGTGATTGCTCCAATAAATATATCGGATATGTACCATCACAACACATCTCTCCATCATCAACTTTCCGCACTTTGATCATCGGTTCGTATTGCATCCCTTCCTTTTTCTCATCTTTGTTTACCCAACTGTTCAGCCTGTTTTTAAATATACAGAGAGCTTTGCTAGAGTTTAGTTTGTTGTGATACCTTCCGTAGGTGCATTATCACCATCACCACCACCACCACCTCCACCTACACTTTTACCATCACCTTCACTTGAGCAGTGGCTTTTATTTGCCCCAAAGAACTCTCGTAGTCAGTGTCAGTTTTTATTATTATGGTTGCCCGCAAACAATTTATTACACTTGCATTTGTCTTCCTTTTTCCCGCTCATACACTGAGTGTGTCAGTGTCAGTCAGTTATTCAGGCAAGCAGCACAGATTTATACTTTCAGGTTGGGTGTGTTTTGAAGGCATACTTCTTTTTCTTTTTCCTCTGTTTATACATTTTGCAGCAGCAGGCAACCATTGCAGGCTGCACACACTCACTAAATCATCACACTAACTAGGTTTTGTTGGTATTGCACTTTTTGATTTGTTTTATTATGGCAATACTCTCTCTATTACTCCCATTTGGTGGGTGGATTTTACTTTTTATGAGAAGACAAAACTGTTTGAACTTTGACTGTTTATTTTCCTTTGCTTTATGATCTGTTAGTAGACCACATATCAGACTGCAGAGTAGTGCTATGTTTCATTCTAGAGCATTTATTTGTTTATTTGTTTTTATTTGTCTGTTGATTGGGCTCTCTGTCTCATTAAGAAGTTGCTTAGCGCGGCTAAATTAGAGAGGCATTCCTGATGAGCCGCATCAGCTCAATTTCAATTTCATTGGGCATCATCACTGTTGGAACCAGCCACAGCAGCAAGAGAGTTCAGTTCAACCACTGCTGTAATGACGGAGAGAGAAAGGGAGCTGATGATTACCGGGTCTGATCATCATTGCCGGCAGCAGCAGCAGTTTTGCTGGTAATGATCGCCTGCAGTTTAGTTAGTTCATCGAATGCTCATTTCGGCAATATGATATGCACGGCAACAGCAGCAGCAGAATTCTGCTTCCAAGCAGGCCAGCCAACAACAACAACACCGGCTCAGTGGAGGCATTCTCGAGTGCATAATCGGGCAAATGCAAGCAGCAGCACTTTCTTGCATTCTCGCCTTTTTCTTCCACATCATGTTCTTTTTTTCTTTCTTTTTTCTTTCTACACATTCTCATGGCCCTTCGACGTAATTTAATCTCTAATTATTAGGCTGATTTTACAAGCACTTTACTTGCGCCTAGGCAAACAATGTATGACAACTGCTGATGCTGCTGATGCAGCTGACGATTACTTACGATTCACAAGTGTTCTTGGATCAGTTACCATCGCTGTCACGACACACATTGACACTGTGTGTGTGCACTATGCACACACTGATTTTAAAAAAGGTCACAAAGTAGAGTGACAGTTTTTCTTCCTTTTTTCAGCTAAGTGTAAAAGAGTGTTACGTTTTTGCCTAAAAGTGTCTAATTTGGAATATTTGGCTGATAATTTGAATGAAACTACTAAAAAATAAATTTTATCGTTGACGTAAAAATTGTGCCGGTAGACATTGGCTTTTTATTAGATAAAAAGCAGTTTCTTTCTTTTTATTATTTGTGCTGTAATATAACTTTTTTGCCCCCCCCCCCCTGCAAAGTAAGACTATTGACCTAAATTGAGAAGCACCCTCAATCATTCATGTGTGTGGCCTAGTGGCGACAACCGTGGTTCTGCTAGTTACCTCTGCTTCTTCCTCAAATTAGAATTGCCCTTTCTGCATCGCCACCGACCGACCGGCCGACACAGACTGCTCTGTCCCACTCTCACTGTACGACACGAGTGTGTGTACGACAGTTTACCCAGACCAAATAGCACACAGGCACACACATTCAGTCGTTTTTCATTTCCGCCCGAGTGCGCCCAATGTGACTGAGCGTTGTGTAAATAATCATCATCGTAGTCATCATCAACATCATCTTTGCCAGCACTACTACCACCACCACTACTACCACCATCACAGAAAATGGATGATGGAACTGCTAGAGCCGGAGAGGGAAAAAGAGAGATAGTATCACTGGAGACGGCGACGATAATGAAAATGCAAATGCCGATTCGAACATACACACAGACAAACACAGAGAACAGCAACAGCAGTTTGTCGATGTTTCCTGTTTCCTTGCCTTCCTTTGCTTTTTTGCCTCTCTTTAATTGTCCTTCATACTTTTACTCCACTCTGTGTTTGTTGCCTCCTGTTACCCAAATTGACGACTGATTGAACGATGACGACAGCCACAACAGCAGCAGCATTGATAGCAGTCAATCGAACCTGGTCACAGACTGCTTTCTTTCTCTTTTTCTCCTTTTGCGCAACTCCTCAGTGTTTGAGTGTGGTGCACTAGCAATTTGTCAACACAAACACACTACCCACCGATAGACTGACTGACTGACACCGGCAACACTGAAAAGTAGGCCAAGTGGACAGAGAAAGGAAGAAGAAGAAGGAAACGACGACCAGCCGTCAGCGGCGGTGAAGCGTTTAGTGAGGAGTAGAAAGAGAGAACTCGACTAAATGGAGCTCAAATTGAGCGCTCGAAAATCAGCTACCGTAATTGTGCACAATTACAATTACCACCACGCCAGCAGCCGAGCAAAGTCAAGTGGTGAACATCCCAATGGAACACACCACTAGTGCTGGCCGTTTTATGAACTGATGCTGCTGCAACTAAACAAATTGGCTGTGGAGCACAGTTTGAGCTTTCTGATCCCCTCGCTCTCGGCCAAAATCTGTTGTTGCTTCTGCTATCCTGCTGATATACTAATGAAAACTTTAAATTAGTTTTTCAAAAATTGACGTTTGCAAGAGGCAAAGGCGCAAACGAGCAAACAAGTTTGCAAAATGGCAGAGTTTAGCTTCAGTAGCATCAGCAGCATCTAAACACTGCTAAACGGCGATCTGCTTCACTGCAATGAATTTTTTTTTGGTTAAAAATTAAAAATTTAAAAGGCAGTTTTAACTTTTAGTGCAAGTAAAACTAGAAGAGAAGTGGAAAAATGATGAGCTAATGCTTGGCAGCCTACAACACTGTTGCAAGCATTGAAATGAATCAAAAGCAGCTTTGCAACTGCACCATTTTATTTTGTATAATTTTTTTTTCAAAACTAGCCAGCTAGTTTTGAGCAATTTTATAAAAGTCATACAAAAAATGATGATTTTTTTATAATAAACGATGAAACTGAAACCCGAATGATTTCAGCAGACTTACAGCGGCTACTGCTGTTGCTGCTTCAAGTTTTCTATTCAGCAAAATAAATGGACCAGTATAAATCTGCCATCACCATTTTGGCACACTTTTTTTGCTCACTGCGGTTTCACTTTCACCCACTGTTGAGCGCACTCTTACACATTTATTGTGATATATTTCTTCAGTTTAATCTTTTTTACCATTTTCATTTTTTTCAATTTTTTTGGTTTAGAAACATCTGTTTCCGCATAAATCGGAAAACTGCTTTTACTGTCATTTTGCTCTATCACCACTCCATCATATGCTTTTCATCCAATATTTTAGTGTTTTTTAAAACCCTCTTTTTGTTTCTTCCTATTCAATTTGCATACGTTTGGTGCGTTGTTGATTTAACTCCTTCTACTCCCATTTGCACTGAATGTTTGTTTGTCACTCTACTTTTCTATCTATCTTGACTCTTCATTTTCTCCTCATCAAACTAGCATTGTCACATCACTCTGTTTTGTGTTTTTATTCTGTTTTACCACACACATTTCCGTTTTGCTGCAGTACATTGGACAACAATTGTGTATGTTTGTGTTTTGGAAGCAGTTGTTTTTGCAAGGGCCAGCGCATCAATTCAAATGCAATTCAGAGCTCCACGGACCGTTAGGTCTGCCCAGTTCACCACTCTGCCACTGGTGGAACCGTCTGCTGTGATGTGCCAATCAATTGGGCCAGCAAACGGCCAATGTGCCTAATTAAATTATCTTGGCCAGTGTTTTGTGCACATTTCTCTTTTTTGTGTGTCCAAACCGGAGGCACAAATCCCTAGTGAAGTGTGTCGTTGTGTGCGTGTTAGTGTATGTGTTCAGTGCTCAGCATTGCTTAGATCTATTTTTTGCAGTGATAAAGAACTACATTTGAATTCTGCCTGCATTTCGACCGATTACCACTGCTTATAAGTACATCAGTTGCCGTCTTTTTGCCGAATTGCTATCTCACTAGAGATTAAAAAAGCACTCATTTTGACATTTAAAAGAGACTCAGACGCAACCACATTTCCGAGAAAATAGGATAATTTAGCACCCACACGCACATGCACACGCACATGCACACGCATACACACATTTCTCATCATCTGTTTGAAATTAAATCTGATCAGGATCAATTAATCACCGAGTCAAAATTGTCAGTACAGTTGCAGCCTTCCCCTTTCTCCACTAATACGCCTATCACCACTACCACCACCAATACCGCAAATATCCACAGATCTCCCGATCTGCTTTATCAAAATTTAATTGCTTTGCCAAATGATTTTATGCCAGATTCAACAGCGGTAAAAATGGGAGGGCAACACTGTTGACCACTATCACCAAAAAAAAATAAGTTGCAAAGCATTCTGCTTTGATTAATAATTCATGTCATCGATTTTCCAGCAGCAACAGCAGTGGCATCACTCCGTCTGTCTTTTGAACATCTTTTCGACAGAGAAAATAAATAAATAAGAGGCCGTGTCCGCCATGTGCTTCTGTTTTTTCTTCTATTAAGGAATTTGCCTAACAAAACATGCAAACACAGACACATCTTTTTAAAAAAGTTTTACTTGACTTCCGCTAACTCGTTAGTCTGCTGTCTCATTGTAAAAGCATAACTTTTCTTGTGCCTGGTGTCTAGCTTTTCTATGTAGTAAACGACAGTCAAAAAGAAAAGTCGTTACTTTTTGCTTGTAAAGTTCAGTCAATGCCAAAGTTTACTAGCAAAAAACACTTTAAGCTGTTTTTCTAGTTTTGTTTTTAAAAGGAAAATTGATTCAAACACGATAGTTTTATTTTATATCATTTTGTTAGTAAAGGATTTTTAGTATCAATAAAAACATTATTATTTCACGATTATTAGTTTTTTTAATTGTATAGACAAATATTTCATTTTGTTTTATTATTTTTTTTGTAACTGTTAAAACTCCAAAAAGTTTTAACATATTTTTTTAATGTATTTCAGTTTTTTGCACAATTTGTCAGTTACATTTTGATTATGCGTTTAGTAACAAAACTTTTCTCAACAGATTAGAGGGCATCAGATGCAAATCATTATTTTTAATTAGAATATAGATAACTCATTTTTTTAAATGTTGCTCTAAAAGGTTTTCAAAATACAATTTGTATGCTTCAATGACTTTCAGATAAAATTATTTCAGCAAAAATGAATATTTTATTGACATTTTTATTCATTCAATTCATTTTGATGCCACAATAATAAAAAACAAAAAATTAATTAATTGTATGTTTTTAAATTATGGCATAAACTATATCAATATTTATGTCAAAACCTGCAGGTTTACTATTAGTTTGTAGGTTAAACATTTTTTTATAATTCCAGAACAAGTCAATTTTTTGCTCAAAAAACTAATGAAATGAGTATGTTAACCTTTTATATGCAAAATCGTAAATATTAATTTGCATTTTGATGAAATGTTACTAGGCACTAAATTGTCAGTGTCGTCTTGATTTTTGTCGCTGTTTTGCTATTTCAAAATCAAGGGCTTCAATTACCATGTCTTCATTTTTTATTACTAAGAAATTACTATAATTTTGTTTCGTATTTTATTGATTAATTTATGTTTTTTGCATGTTTGAACTTGGCATACTTTTCTTTGTGTTAACTTTATAACCACACAAAGGCGTTTTACCAAATGCACTGTAATTTTACGAAAATTCACTTTTTTATTGACGTCATTTTTTAAGCAAAATGTCGTCACTTTGACTAAAAAAATTAATATTAAAAATTTAAATGTTTTTTATGATAACAAAAAGCATAAAAAATTACCCAGTACTCTGTTGTGTGCAAAAATATTATATTTTATCTTTTTATCATATTCTAAAACTCATAAATTATTCAGAGTTACTGCTGATTCGTGCAGGCACTTTCCGGAAATTGAAACTTTGTTGTTTCGGCATTTAACAAATAAAAAAATGAAACTAAACCACTTTTGCAGTTTCAAACAAATAAAAACGCATATCACATAGCCTGCTTATCAAGTTTTAAGCCTTTGAATCTAAGGGGATTTGTTATTACTCTCTGGTAGCACTATCAAGTTTTTTTCAAGTTCAATTTAACAACAAAAAGTTATTTTAATGACGATGATCGCTGTGTAATTATAAAACACACACAATTGCTTAGAGACGACGGCGTCTGTGTGTGTAGTTATAAATGGGACAAACACAAGAAAAAGTGAAGTAGTAGCTCAACAAATATTATATGTTGTAATAATTGCCACTGCATTCTTTGGTTGCAGTGCTGTTCCTACAGTCTGTGCTGTGGAAGGTCAATTATTTATTTATTAACCCGTATATACGTTTAGCAAGCGATTATAATAAATTGAAGGTCTACTACTACCACTGCTGACATTGCTTGTGGGAGTCACTCTAGTGACTCTGCACTGCAGGCTCAGCTGCAGACGATTCTTGCTCTCTCGTAAAAAGGAGTGTTTCGGTGTGCCTTTTTTGCTTAATGAGAATGTGAACGTTCCCGTAAAGGAGGCAGCAACAGAATGTTCTCTTGTGTTGTTGTTATCAAATGGCAACGTTGCGCTAGGGGAGATTGAAAGAAATACATTGACGCTTTTGACGTTCGCCTCAACGAGGAGGAAAAATAAATAGTAGTGTAGAGGAAAGAAAAAGCAAAACACAACGCTTTGTTGACACAATTGTTTTTTGCACTTTAATTTTGTTTATAATAATTGTTTTGTCGGCTATAAGTTTTCTCTTCATTTCTTCTAAACACAAACTCTTTTCATTTTGAAGTTTTTTAGCTTCTGCTGTTTAGTTGTCTGCTAAACGATAATATCATCAGCAAGAAAAGGAAGGATATGTGACGTGACCGCTTGACGCGACGCTCACCGGCCACTTCTGGCACTAATCACGAGCACATTTCCTATCAGCACTTGCCCGTGACACAAACACTAATTCACACTGACACATACACTAACTCTTTATCACTGATTCACACTATGACACACAGTGACACACAGACACAGACACACAGACACACACTTTTCTTTCCCCATATAAGCGCTGCTCACTTCAGCACTTCTCATGTAGCTTCACGCAGTCGCATCCTTACCACGTTGTGCTGCTTTTCAGCTCGTCCAGCAGTGATCTCACAAATCCTGTTGTCTTCAACTCTCCCACCAATAAACGGCCTCAGAGCCCAGCAAACCTCTGTGTCGCCCGTTTCCCATTCAACCCAAAACCTACGTTTTCGTCCGTTCTCAATCCAACCCCCCGCCATCGAGTCTCAGCGACGGACAATCTTTCAGTCCATTGCCCAAGTTTCTTCGTTCACAACGAAACATCAAACAACAATAGATTGGCAATGCAAACTGCTTTGGAAAACGATTAATGGGAGAGCAAGTGTAACAGTCAGTAGAAATGGCAGCAGCAGCCACTTGGTGCTCTCTTTCAAGTGCTGCTGCTGCCTTGGCAGTTTGCATGCAAACATACATTATGGCAATCATACACAAAACGTAAAAGTGGGAAATGGTTGATGTGTGGCGGTGGTGGTTGTAGTGCTCTCTGCACTGAACGCTAAAAATATGTACTCAAGTCGGGGCACCCGTAGTGAACTCAACACGCTACTCTCTTTCTCCTTTTCTTTTTCCTTTCATTTCATTCTCCGCACTCGAACTCCCACTGAACTGACTCACTCACTCTCAGAGTTTGTGTGGGTTTGTGTGGGCAAAAAGTGAAGAGTGGGCAGAAGTGAAAAAGTGAAAGTAGGGAGACTTGCCTGACTAAAATACCCGTTCAATGCCAGTGAAAGTAAAAACTGGAGCATTATTGAGGGAGAAGAAAAAAAATATTTTGCACTTCTCAACCAATAGTCATTACTAGAAAATAGATATTTTGTATTTAGAATTTTTACCGCTTTTTAATGGCTTTGTTTTATATCTAACTTCCCTAAAAAAATGATGTTTCTCCATTTCAACGCACTTTTTTG
>JAALOO010001714.1_pt1 | contig 13820 bp, 14 predicted proteins | sample 7257641 | NCBI WGS metagenome assembly JAALOO01 (sample SAMN14085613, study PRJNA598686) | mite metagenome | biome: ENVO:01001000; feature: ENVO:01001002; material: ENVO:01001226; isolation source: single female mite from University of Michigan culture on fish food culture... ... | reverse complement strand
GAGGAAGTGGTGGAATGGGCGTTTCCGCTGGGGCAGTTCAGCAGCCGCTGCAGCAAAGTGCCACCTCGGTGCGGTACGTCACCACGCTGGCGCTGTACGTCGAAAAATTTCACACTGAACACGAGTACGGCATGACCTACTTCGACCTCGGTCTCATCTCCCTCAAGACCTTCGTCAAGTTCGTCTTTATCTACTGCGAGATTTTCATCTACGTCTACCAGCTCAAATCGTCGTAGAAATTACTAGAAAATCATTAGAGTGCGTTAATTTTTGTTAGGTTTTAGAACCTCTGTGATTTTGGAACTTGCAAACATTGTTCTCCCACTCTATTCAAAATGGCGTGCTCTGCACTGTAGTGAGTTAGTTATTCACTAGTTTTAGTTGAATAAAGTTATCTATCAGCTCTTGCTCTCCCTGCCTTCTAACAATTTTTAATTCAGTTTAGAGTAGTTCTTGATTGCCTGTTTAAAAAATTGTAGCTCAAAGGCACCTTGTTCACTGTTCATTCTTTGCAAATGTGCCGCAAATTCTAACTTTTGAATGTGAAAAAATCTGTTTAATTGTAACTTTCAAGGGAGTTGTGCGGTTGTTTACGAGTGCAGCCTGGCAAGTTGACATTTTTGTTTTCTGTTGTTTGGGTCATGAAAACTGTTTTGTTTCATGCTCTAAAAAGGTCTAAAAATGACAACGGTTTTTACCTTTAAAATGTTTCAATATAAAAGCAAAACTTACTTCGCCCTTGTGAGCCCACATTGGTCACAATTTCGATCAATACCAACAGCAAGCAAACCACAACCCTCAACACTTCAAGCATGACCAAACCAAAAAGTTTCATTTCACGTCAGTAAAAGGGGAGGCAGTAATTCAGAGAAAATAAATAAAATGCCACAAACCACAGTTTAGAAAATCAATTAAAAGCGTCTAGCAGTGGCAGGCATTTCAGTACAGCAATCAGAGCTGTTAAAATCAGCTTTGTAGAGCACTGTACAGCAGTATTTAAACTCACTGAATTTTAGACTTGAAGTTTACCAGTTCAACAATCAACCAAACAAACTAACTTCCAAAATGATCGGTCAATTCATCGCCAACGTCTTCTTCCCGCGTCGAGATCTGCAGTACTTTGAGCTGTACTTTCACTTCTGGCGCCGCTGTACCCGCCAGGGCGTCGACAGCCAGACAAAAAAACAACAGGGCTTCAACAACTGCCGAGAGGCGTGGCTGATCCGCCTGATGATCGGCCTCTCCTTCCTGGAAGCGCTCAAATACGCCTACCTCGTCTCCACCTACCGACCGAGCATCATCACCCGCATCCTCCTCTACGACGGCTTCAGCCTGCTGATGCCCAACCAGCAGGGCATGAGCTTCAACACCTTCATCGGCATCGTCATGATCATCCGCCTGACAGAGCTGACCTACTTTCAAGGGGAACGGTGGGCTTTTGAGTCACTTGGGGAAATGATCTTCCTCAATCGAGCTACGACCTTCCTCTGGCGAGATGGAAGCCCCTTAGTAGAAGCAGAAAGGCGGAAAAACGTCTGCAATCAGCTGATTGCCTACACTAAGTGGCTGCTCCCGTGTGGTCAGCTGATCACCATCTTTGTTTGTAAGGAGAGAGGTTTTTGATAAAAATTTTCAGCATTTTTTAAGTTGATTTTTTTTCACTTAGATATCCTCATCTTCATCGGCAACTACCGCATACTGGTCATCGTCCAGGAGCACCTCGATGAGCTGGCCCCTACGACGCTCGTCTTTGCTCTGAATATAATCATCCTGGTGGTGAACACCGTCCTCGGCCTGACCGTCCTCATTATCTTCAAGCACGTCCTCCTGCTGAACGCCGCCGTCGGCCTGGTGCTCATGAAACTGGCCACCCTGCGCATGGCGCAGATCGAAGCCTACCTCCGCCTCAAGGGCTTCATCGCCACCTGGACCGGAAGGGGCGGCGGCAGCCACCGCCTGGTGCCCACCCTTCCGGTGATCAACCGCCTCCACTGGATCGTGGCCACCAATCTGAAGTACATCGCCGAGGCGGACCGCGGCCTCTACAGTCAGGTCTTCTTCTCCTTCATGATCGGCTCCGTGCCGATCACCCTGAACCTCCTCTTCTGGGCCTTCTTCGCCCAGAACGCCTTCCAGTCGGTAGCGCTCTACACCTTTGCCCTTCTCCTCAGCATTGGCCTCTTCGGGGTGCACAACGAGCTGGCGCAGTACGGCAAGAAGATTCACGCCCCCGTCAGGCACCTCTACGCCTTCCTCACGCAAACGGTCATGGTTGAAGGTCTTCTGGAAGAGAAAAAAGAGGAGGGTGAAGAAAGGGGTGAAAGGGGTGAAAGGGTGATCGATGATTTAGCTAATGAAAATGAAGAGCAAGGAGTTGAAAATGGCGACTGGGATGACGTTCAGGCGGTGGTCTACACGATTGAGGCTGCCCGAAGGGAGGAGGCGACCATTGTGACCATTGAAAATCTCGATCCTTCGGAAGGGATTAATTACTTTTCAGTTCACCCTAATCTTGAAGGTCAACAGGAGCAAGAAGAGGATCCAGAAAAGGCCGCAGAAGAAGAGGAGTGGCGCCAACTGGCCTCCGCTTACCACCGCGCCTACAACGGTCCTCCGCCGGTCCCGCCCACGCCGGTCCCGCCCACGCCCGGGCGGCGCCGCCCCTTCAAGGAGATTCCCCTAAACGGTCGCCTGAAGCTCGATTGGATCATCACCACCCTGGCCACCACCCACAAGTACGGCTCCACCTACGGCGCCACCAAGTGCACCGTCACCACCAACTCCTTTCACAAGTTCGTCCGCATGTTCAGCAAGTTCTTCATCACCACCTTCAAGCTGCAGAAGAAGTTTGCCGGCCTCTTTATGAAGGCTCTGTAAACGCTGGCTGGCTGGCTTGTTGGCTGGTTGGCTGGAAATTGTATTTTTTAAAGAAAAACCTTTTGACGCACTTCTGCATTCGGTTTTTTCATTGCTGCTCCATAATATATGTTTTTTGCCTTTCAAAAAATATTTTTATTTTTTGTAGCAAACATTTGCACACGTTGTTTTTGTAGCATGTGTTGACATTGTGTGATGATCTTAACAAAATGAATAATTAAAATAATTTATTCAACCAAGTTGAAGTTTGGCAAACTTTTTTCTTGCGCAAGAACAGCAGCAAAAAACAAAGCAAAAAGTGCGGCTCCAGTTTGTGAAGTACTGTTTCAAAACAGGGAAATTTAAATTACTTTCTAACAATAATAAAAAAATTTGCAAAAACTACGTCTTTGCAAACAATAAAAAACTTTTTCAGTATTGTACAAATGTCCTAATTAATGTACATGAAAACTAATTGCTTATTTAAAAACCAAATACATTTTATAACTATTTTTTGCCAATTTGTTACTTGAAAATAACATAATTACTAGTGTGCGTTTTAAATGCCACTCTGAGATTGCAATTTAAAAATATCAAACTTAAAAAAAATCACTGTTTTTAAGCGTTAAAATGTCTTTATTTAAAAAATCTTTCGTCATAAGAAAGTTCAGCATGAGTCGGCCAAGCTTCAAGCCGTTCCTGGTCAACTTTTTCCTCCCCAGTCGGGACGCCCTTCAGTACTACTCCATCTTCTTTACCTTCTGGCGGGAGATCGTCTTTGAAGGTCAGCAACGGAACATTCGCCTTATCAAGGGCATCACCGCCGTGTGCCTCTATCAGACGGTGAAGTACGTGCTCATCGAACTATTCAACTCCTCCTCCTCCTCCTCCTCCTCTTCGATAGTTCCTCGTATCGTCCTCTACGACTGCATCACCCTGGCCATTCCCTCCTCCTCCTCCTCCTCCTCCTCCTCCGAGGCTTTCCGCCAGCTGAACCTAATGATAGCGGCCATTTTGCTGATGACCGCCTGGCTGATGTCGCTCTCCTACCTGAAAGGGGAGCCAGACGCCTACCGCGTTCTGGAGGACATGCTTCTCAGGCGTCAGGTGTTGACGTTTGTTTGGAATCGACATCGAGGCGTGCACGCCTCCAGGTACCTCCTGCACTTTGCCAACAAACTTCTGGCGGTTGGACCGGTTGGTGCGCTGCTGACTTGTAAGAATCAGTGTGCTAGTTTTAGTTATCTGAATAAAAAATAATAGTTTTTCATTGTTTTTTCATCAGATCAATTCCTCGCCTACTGTCACCTCAATCTCTGTGTGCTGGTAGTGCAAAACTGGGAGGCACTTTTCAACCACTTTTTAGTGCTCAACGCTCTCCTCTTCACCGGAAACGCCCTCCTCATGTGGCTCACCGTGGTCGCCTTCCTCCACGTCCTCCTGCTGAACTTCTTCACGGGGGTGACGCTGACGGCACTGGCCATCGCCCGGATGGATCAGATCGATGAGCTGTTGCGCACTGGAAGGCATCGAAGCAGGCGGATAGGCTTCCGCATATCTTCGCCAGCTGATGTGGCCATTCTGCACTCGATCATCGTCACCAACCTATTTTACATCTGCCGGGCAAATACTCGCTTTTACGGGCCCATCTTCCTCGTCTTCATCGTTGTCAACGTGCCCATCAGCCTTCGTCTTCTCATTTGGACGCTCTTCACTGATGGGTCATCGCCTTCGCTGGGCTTCCTGCACCGCTTCGCCATGCTCATCTTTGTCCTCAGCGAGATGATCGGCATCTTCGGGGTGCACTTCATGCTGACGCTGTACTCTAAGCGGATACACCGGCCGGCCAAGGTGGCCCTCTTCAGTCACCTGGTACGAGCTGATGATAGTCAGTTTAATGAAGTTGAGAATTTCTCAAAGAATTCCAAAGAATCATCTAAGGGGAGCCGCAGAACGGTGACTACGCGAAATCGCTTCAAGTTCGCCTGGCTCATCGCCGTCCTTCACACTTCTCGACAATTTGGCATCACCTACGGGCCCTGCGGCCTGGTGACGCTGAACACCTTTGCCCGCTTTGTGGCCCTTTTTGGGAAGTTTCTGCTGATCACCTACAAGCGGCATCATCTTTAAAAACAAATGAATCCTCTAAAAAATCTTTTTTTATAAAACAAAAAATCACAACTTCTTCTACTACTACTGTATTCGATTATCCAGCAGCTTGATGGAGTAGATCAGCTGCTCCAGGTACTCCTTCAGCACGGCGCCCATGTACCGCTGGGAGACCTCACCGAAGGGCCCGTTTCTCACCGTCACTCGATGGTGGCCCACATTGACCAGCTCATACTTAAGAGCCAGGCGCCACCGAAGAGGCTGCCAACTAAAGCATCCTCCCGTTCCTTTAGGAGGAAGAAGAGCTTCCGGTCTAGAAGAGGTTCCGCTTCCCAGGGCGATCAACGCCGGCGGAAGTACCTTCCGACAGGCGTGCACCGCATTGGCCATGCGAATGATGGAGGTGGCGTAGGCGGCCGTCACCGAGAGTTGAATGGCGAAGATGGCAAAGATGGGAATGTTGCTGTCGTCCAGTAGAGTTCCCCGGTAGTAGAGGTAGGCGAGAAGGTAGGCGTTGATCGGCTAAAATCAGAGAAAAAAAAGGTTATTTAAAAAAATTTCATTTTAGGAAATCTCAAAGCACACTAACCATATTGAAGACGGTAAAAGACAGTGCCATGTACGAGTGAAAGCGGTTGTACTGGAAGAGAAAGCGGACGATGCAGCTGTGCTGCCAGCTCCAGTAAAACAGTGTACGGTGGAAGCGGTTATAAGAAGAGGAAGAGGAAGATGAGGACTTCCGGTTCGAGTTTTGTCCTATCAAATGATCAACTTGATGGCCAATTTTGCCGATCTGCTCTCTCAGCAGGCCATTCTGCTCGTGCAGGTGCCAACCGATGCTGATGCTCACTATCAGCTGGCTGAGCAGAGTGCTGAGCAACATCCGGCCGATGGCAAAGATGAGGTAACCTATGTGGAGAATGTCGGCGGAAATAAACAGCGCCCGGACCCAAGAGTAGGCGGGGATGATGAGGAAGAGGTAGAAGAGGAAGATGATGGCCAAAACAAAAGCTGCAAAAAAAATTAAATTTAATAAAAAAATAAAAACTTTTTTTTCAACTCACCAATGACAAAGATGGCCACGCTGATGACCACCTCACAGACTAGAAGACACATCAACGCCCGAACACGACATCTCGTGCCCAGAAACCCAAAATGTCTCAACCGACTCTTGAAGCTCCACTTTGGATCATCGTCGGCCACCGCCCACAATGTCACAACCAAAAGAATCGTATCCTTAATCAGCTTCGAAAACGCCTTCTGGTAGCGAAGCTCCTTCAGCTGCTCGACGTTAAATAACTCTTGAAGAATTTGCCCGCTAAACTGCTCTCGAAATTGGTGCTCATTCCGTACTAGAAGATCGTAGAGAAGAATCCAATTCGTCCGACAAGCTCCGGAAAGGTAGAGAAGATAATGGCCATAGGCGAGAAAGGTGAAAAGGGCGGCAAAACAAATGTAAACATTAAAGTCCACCGAGCCTCGCCGGTTCATGAACGCCAGAAAAAGTTCCCGCTCTTGCCAACTTCGGTTTCCGGTGTAAAGGGCGCCGGCAAATGCGGCGCAACGAACGGCAACAGAAAAGAAGCACAGTGTAATGAAGATCTGATAACGATGTCGGGCCCACATTGATCGAGGTTTTTCATTCTGCAGGTTCTCGTACTGCTGTACAATCTGATTGTAGAAGAGGGGAAAGATGAGGCTGATAAGGGTGGTAACCAGCTTGTACATTGTGTTTAGCAGAGCTGCCAGCAGCTGAATGAGCAGGTCGATGGCGTCGAGCAGGAGAAGGAGAAGGCTCATTTCTGTTTTGCTTTCGGTATTAAATATCTGCCTTTCAGTCGATTGTACGGTTTCAGTTCTTGGCTGTAGAAAATGTAGAAGAACTTTTAGTTTTGATAATTAATTGAGCACATGCTGGCCCTGAATTGAAAAGTGCTCTCACGAGGGAACATCACCCCCCAGTAATCGCTGATTAACTCGACTAGGGTATCGTTGGAAAGGTCTTTTAAAATAAAAATTTACGTGTCCAGGCGTTTTCTGCATAACTTTGCATTTCCCGAGAAATCGGGTCTCAAAGTTGACGTTTTCTATATGTTTCACTATGTGTCTAAAGCAAAAACAATCGATACTGAAAACTATCGAAACAAGAAACTGCAGTGACAGTGAGAACGAATTTACGAAAACGTCAACTTTGAGACCCGATTTCTCGGGAAATGCAAAGTTATGCAAAAAACGCCTAGACACGTAAATTTTTATTTTAAAAGACCTTTCCAACAATACCCTAGTCGGGTTAATCAGCGATTACTGGGGGGTGATGTTCCCTCGTCAGTCTTGAGTGAGTGTGATCGTATGTTCAAAAAGGCGGTTTATTGATCAATTTGCTCTTTCTTTCTTCTTTAGCTTTGGCTTCATTAAGTTGTTGGTGCACTGAAGTTTAATTGACAAAACAAATTAATTGCAGCTATTTTTTTCTTGTGAAGATATTTTTGAGTCTGTTTTGTCAATGTCAAGTTTAATTTTGTTGCTGTTGCCTTTTTAGTGGTGGTTCACTTTCTGGTTTGAGTTTAGTGTGTTTAGAAACTTGACTGAAAAGCAAAAACCGTTTTTATTCAATCGTTTTGTTTTTGTTTTTGTATTTCGTAGCTCATTAATCTATTAACCGTTTCTCTCTCTTTCCTTCTTTGTACTAACTGATTGCCGTCACTGTACCGCAGAGTGCTGAATGACTGGAAATAGTGCACCTTTTTCTTTTGCTTCTTCGATTCTTTGGCCGTTGTCAACAGGAAACACATTCCTTTTTGAATTAAAAAGTAAAAAAGCTTTATCGATCACCACTTTTTCCTAGTCTCTATAACCATTTTTCAATTTTTCAGTGCAACATTGGGAATTGTGTGTTAGCAATGGCGTGATTATTTTTCAAAACACACACACAATCAATAAAGTTCATTGACATGATTTGGTGTGTGTGTGTGTGTATGCTAAGTACATTAATTAATCAAGCAATTAGCTCACTAATTATGCCCATTATCCTCCCTGATCATCTGCACGCCCCTCTCCGCAATCATCATCGTCGCCGCATTAGGATTGGAGTTGACAATCAGCGGTATGACGCTGGCATCGACCACTCTCAGCCTACCCACTGCCACGCCCCCTCTTCCCGCCCTCATCCTCAGGCGTTCATCGAGGACGGCGTCCGTGGAGGAGGCGTTGCCCATCCGCACACTGCCCACCGGATGCCAGCTGGTGTAGGTGAGCTGCTGGGCGACGCAGGCGAGGTAGGGCAGGCACCGACTGAGCGGCTGGCCGTCAATGCAGAAGGCACAACCCGGAACCGGAAGTGCCGAGTAGCGCATGTACTGGGGAATCGTCTCGGCGAGAGCCATCGACTGCGACATGCCCGCCACGACGGCGGCCAGGTCGGCGCGGTTGCTGAAGTAGGCGGGGTCGATGAGGGGGGCGGCAAAGGGGTCGGCGGAGGCGAGGCGAAGTGTTCCGGTGGACCGGGGCCGGAAGAGGCACAGCGAGATGATAAAGTGCCGATTGTCGTCTTCCCACTGTCTAAAATAGGTGGCAAAAGCGTCAGAGAGGGCAGGGGCGACTAGCGGCGTGAAGACGGACACGGTGGGCGCTGAAAAAAGAGAGAAAAAAATTTTAAGTACAAAATAAATTTTAAATAACCGGAAGTACACTCACAGTACTGCAGTATGAGCATGTACGAGGCAGTGTCCGGCCAGTCGCGGTTTCCATTCACTCCCGTGGCAAAGTACACCTCAGGGAGGAGAATTCGCGTCAAGGGGCCAGTTGCCCGAGTGTAATAGCTGTAGAGATTCTCCACATTCAAGTTGTAGTACATACTGCCCGACCAGCCAATGTCCGACACATTGACGGCGCTAAAGTCCATCAGAATCATCGGATGGTCGGCGAGGTGGTCGCCGACGGGCAGCTCCGCTAGGACCGGTATTCCAAAGGACTGCAGATGGTCCCGAGGGCCGATTCCCGAGAGCATCAGCAGCTGGGGCGAGTTGATGCTGCCCGCGGATAAAATGACTTCCCGACTGGCGGACACCTGATAAGTTCTGTTATTGTTTGCCCACACAAACTCCACTCCTGTGGCGGTCAAATTTGAGGGAGAAGAGCTGCTAAAAAGAATCCTCGTCACGTGGGCGTTCACCAGGACGTGCAGGTTGGGCCGGCCAATGTTCGGCTCGATGAAGGCGGCGGCCGTCGTCTGCCGCGTCCAGTTGTTCGGCGCCAGCTGCTGCTGGACAATGGTGGCACCGAATTGCGCCTCCGAGTTGGCAAAGTCGCTGTGCGGCCAACCTTGGGCCCAAGCGGCCCCCAGCCACCGGTTGATGATCGGATCGGGGTTGGGGCCGCTCGATATCTGCATCGGACCGGAAGTGGAGTGCAGGCGAGGATTGGCCGCTACAATAGCCGGATCGGTATTGTTTTCCGACCGCAGAAAGTAGGGGAGCACATTTTGGTAGCTCCAGCCGGGGCCGGCGCCGTAAGTGGTCGCCCAGGCGTCATAGTCGGCCCGGTTGCCCCGCGAGTAGGCGGCGTAGTTGACCGCGTTTGTGCCCCCCAGAATCTTGCCGCGAATTTGGTTAATCTGCCGGTTTCGAAGGGCGAACGCTAGAAGAAGAAAAAAAATTTTGATTATTTTTAAACCTTGATTTTTTAAAATAAAATAAAATCAGCTGCTCTGCATACCTCCATTAGCCTGGGGCGTGGTCAGGAAGCCCCAGTCCGTCTGGAAAAACCACATCATGGGCAGCATGTCGCTTATCACTGTCGAGGGCCCACCGGCCTCCAAAAGTAGCACTCTGATGTTGGGATTTTCGGACAACCGCCCGGCGACTATACATCCGGCACTGCCCCCGCCCACCACCACGTAGTCGTACTGGGAGGCCCAGCTGGTTCGGTCGACGATGCCTCGGTTGTGCGCCAGCTGGCGCTGCAGGGCGACGATGGCCACCGTCAGCAGCTGACTCGACAGCGAGGTCATTGCGGCTGACATTTTTCGCTGAAGTTAGGGCTAATGTTTTTGCTGCTGCTGCTGCTGAAACTGCTGAAAAAGCATTTAGAAGCTCATTTTAAAGCTTTGTTTGAGCTGAAAAGAGCTAATTTATGACTTTTTATATCACCGAGGCCGGCAACCTCTATTCCTGGCATTTGATTTCACCTGTGTCAAACTGGAATTGAAGACCCGCAGAAGAGTCAGACCATTGCTGAGAGAGAGAGAGAGAGAGAGAGAGAGAGAAGAGCTGCATGTTTGCTGTTGATGTGCAGCAGTGAGATTGAATTGCGGCTTTTATTTTGTTGTTTACCAAAAACAAAATATCTTTTCTGCTGCATTTTAATCAAACCCCTATTTACTAAAACACAAAACTTTTAATTGAATAATGACAATCGTTTAATGACAGTTGTTTTGAAAATTAATTTTCAAGAGCATAATATTTTTTTTGTATTTCTTTGAGATTTAGGCAGAACCTAGGTGCACTGTACACCTGTCTATTACCGTTATCAAATGATCTCAACTGATAACTAAACAAATTAGATTTTGACAAAGCGACCTTTACTTTTAAGTTTGGTAATGTACAAAGCAGATTTGCCGCCAAAACGTTACTTTCTCATCATTATCATCTACTTATCACACCAGCAATTAATAGCACAATCATCAACAATAATCAATTTAGTTATTTGTCAAACTTATTATCAGCTGTGTGTGTTTGTGGCTGTCAACGTTTGTTTTCCGCTGCAACCTGAGCGCAATTACCAATGTACTGAATTCCCCTTTTTACTCGCTAAAAGCTAACAGCTGGCGCTGATAGAGCTTTGGACTGCTGCAACTGTTCACAATGCAGCAAAAACTCTATGTAATAGATTCAAACTGAAAAATCTCTTTACTCACATTATCACGGTTCGGTCGATTGGTTTACGTTTGCTGAGAGTCAGTCAGGCAGGCAGTCCAGCGTCCAATGTACTATCTCTGTCACGAAAAGCTTGCCCAGCAAAGGCAGCGATTGATGTTCTGAAAACGACCAGTGCAATGTGCTGCTTTCGACCGTGCACACCAGTGTACGGGTACTGTTTTCTTGCTGTTGTACGGTAGAGTGTACGGTCGATTGTTGCCATTGTCGTCTGCTGTTGCAGTTGATGATGATGATGAGTGGTTACGATGATGGAATCACATGCTTTCATCTTCTATTTGCTGATTGTCTCCAGACCCACCGACACACTTCTTCTTCTTCTCCTTCTTCTCTTTTCATATAAAAGCCGACCATCAATTTTTTACTGATCATAACTGAGAAAAAAACTTTTCTCTTGAGACTTCAACAAAACAAAACATTTTCTACACCTGCTGTTATCATCATCATGGCTATTCTCACCCTGGTGGCCATTCTGGTGGCCGTTGTCGCCACACTGTACGGCCTTTTCAGCTACCTGAGCGCCCGAAACGAGGAGGAAAGTCGTCGGGAGTTCGCCCGGCGGCGAGTGCCCTACCTCCCGCAGCCGAATGCCTTCATTCAGTCGATCAAGAAGGAACGGCTGGAGGTGAAACGCGACGAGCTGATCAAGGCCAACGGAAAGCTCTTCGGCTTCAACTTCCTCAACCGCCGAACGGTGCTCTGCGCCGAGCCGGACATCGCCCAGCTGGTGATGTCCAAGGAGTTCACCAGCTTCCCCAACAGGCGACCCTTTGAGTCTGCGGATCCCTTCTTCTCCAACAATGTCTCCGTGACGGTGGACGAGAAGTGGAAGCGCCTGAGGAGGTAAACAGTAGCTTGAATGAGTTTATAATCTTTGATCTTTAACTCTTTGTTTTCTACTTTTTTTTGCAGCGTCATCACGCCCACCTTTTCCGCTGGCAAGCTGAAACGCATGAAGCCCTGCCTCGATGACACCCTCCGCACGCTGATCAGCAACTTCGATGATGCGTTGAAGAGGGGCAGCAGCCTGGACATCAAGAACCTTTCCGGCTCCTTCACTATGGACACGTAAGTGTTTACTTTTTTCTTCTTCTCCAGTGTTACAGCATCTGTGTACGGCACTGTCTGCTATCAGCTCATTCTTTATCTCTTTATCTTCATCTCTTTATCTTCAGCATTGTCCAGGTAGCCTTTGGCGTCAAAATCGACTCTCTGGTGGAGGCCGACCACCCGGTGATCGTCAATGCGAAACGCCTCTTCAGCAACGACCTCACCTACGCCAATCTGATGCGCTTCACCCTGCTCTTCATGGCGCCCAAACTGGCCAACCTGCTGGGCATCCGCATAAACGCCCAATCAACTGATTACTTCAACGTCTTCAGCACGAAGATCATCGCCGACAAGCGAAAGTCCTACCTAAAAGGTGGAGGCCACGGAAAGGCGAGCAACTTCATCGAGTTGATGCTCGAGGCGGAGGCGGAGGAAGGTGGTGGAAACTTCACCGACGCACTTCATGGCGAGGAGAAGGAGAAGCTGAAGTGTAAGTTTGTGATTTTAAAATGGGAGTTTAAACTGACTGATTTCATTTTTTCTTTTAAATTTTAGATATGACAAATGAGGAGATCATCGCCCACTGCATTCTCTTCTTCATTGCCGGCTACGATACGACGGCTTCGGTAAACGACCCCGAACTACCAAAATTACCCAAAAATACTCATCAGAAAAATCACCTTTTTTTCACCCTAGACCATCACCCTCGCCGCCCACAACCTCGCAGTGAACCCCGCTACTCAGGAGAAACTCCACCAGGAGATACACCAGATCATTGCCAAAATGGCCGCCGAGGCCCGAGCGGCCGACCCCGCCGCCAGCGTCGACCCAATCGATCTGGTCACCGTTGAATCGCTTCACCGCTTCGAGTACCTGAACGCCTGTCTGAATGAGTCGCTTCGAATCTACTCGCCGGCGACCTTCACCGAGCGCCTGGTGGGCCGGGACATGGACCTGAAGACTGAAGATGGTCGAGTGTCCTTCTCCGTGAAGAAAGGCGACATCATCCACTTTCCCATCTACTCGATGCACCGCGATGCGGACCAATTTCCCGACCCGGAGCGCTTCCGGCCGGAGCGCTTCCTCGACGACCCCAAGCACCACAAGTACGCCTTTATGCCCTTCGGCCAGGGGCCTCGCAAATGTATAGCCGAGTCGTTGGCCCTAGCCGAGGCCAAGCTGGCCCTCCTTCATCTGGTCCGCCTATACAAGTTGGGCGTCGCCCCGGAGACGACCAATCCGCCGGAGTTCTTCTACCAGTCACAGGCTCTCATTCCCAAGAACCTCATCCTCAAGGTAGAAAAGCGAGTTCAGGTATGTTAGATAGTTCTTTGGTGAATCATTTTTGGAACACTGCGTTTCGATCGACTACTTGTTGAGTTTCAAAGTGACTGCTCTGATTGATTGCGCAATTTTGTTGATTTGGTACTTTGTAATTTATTTGTACAAATTAGTTGACAAATTTGTTTGCTACAAACTACTTTTTCTGTCTATAAATCTAAATCTTTTAATGTTAGTTAGTTAGTAGTAGTTTTTATTATGCAAAAATTTTGATAAGTTAAAAATTGAAATAAAAGAGTTTTTGAATCGAAAAAAATTTTTGAGTAATTTAGGTAACTGAAAAAAAGTATAACTAAAATGTTGAATAAAATAAAACTACTGCTGCTATTGTGAAGAGCACTAAATATTTCACCAAACCAGCAGGTGGAATAAGTGTTGCTCTTACTTTTTCAATCTTACACTTGAAGATAACTTTTAAAATAAATAATTTTCATTAGTATCCATGACCACCGCCGCCGTACTCGTGACCACCACCTCCGTGGTACATCGGCATCACCTCAGTGTGGTAGCTGTGGTGGTGACTGGGCATGT
>JAALOO010001713.1_pt1 | contig 13823 bp, 11 predicted proteins | sample 7257641 | NCBI WGS metagenome assembly JAALOO01 (sample SAMN14085613, study PRJNA598686) | mite metagenome | biome: ENVO:01001000; feature: ENVO:01001002; material: ENVO:01001226; isolation source: single female mite from University of Michigan culture on fish food culture... ... | reverse complement strand
GAGAGAGAGAGAGAGAGAGAGAGAGAGAGAGAGAGAGAGAGAGAGAGAAAGGCAATGCAAGCTGGTCACTGCAGCAGCAGCACTGTTGTCTATGAAAGCTAATTAGATCAAAGAGAAAGAGGAGGGCAAAAGGCAAAAGGGAAAAGAGAAAAGTGTGGCGGGAGGACAAAGCTAAACACAGTCAACAACCAAACAGACAGTCCACCACCGGGCCTCACTGGGCAAAGTAGTGCGAGTGCACACACAAAAATCGGTTTTTGTTTTTCTATTTCTAATCGTGAATGAAAGCCTTCATTCACTTTCAAAATCGAACCCATCTTCTTTTTTTTGCTAATATTGCACACGCAACGCCAAACATTTTTTTGTTCATGATTGGGTATAAAAGCTTGGGCAAATGTTGAGAGATGTGGGCAAAAAGTTACCCAAATTACCCTATTGTTAATGGGAGTAATTAAAAGTCATTTGTCATCTTTTCATCTCTTCAATTTCATCTCTTCAATTTCGACCACCTGTCAGCACAGCTATTATCACCAAATACAGCAAAAAGTACACTTTCCTTTCTCTTCTCTGTGATCTGTTTGTACAGCAGTCCATTTTTTGTCGTGTAGTGTTTGCTTTCGATGTTCTTTTTCAATGAGCTGCAGGGAAAAACGGGACTGACTGACAAAGTATTGCCATACAATACAGTACCGGTTTTTCACTCACTCAGAACTCTCTCTCCTCAACTTTCCATTTTTAATTACCTCCATCGCCACCAAAAAAAACATCGCTAGACATTTTTTTATCTGAGCAAAAAGGCTGGGAAAAGTGGTTTTCAGTTTAGTAGTTGAGCAAAGTCGATCACCACAATATTGCACATAAACAAAAAATTGGCCATATTGTGAATCGTTTAGCAGCAAGTTACCAAAAAAAATCTCCGACTTTTAAAAAGTGAAGGAAGCTCCTCAAATCAAATCAATACTACCACCGCTGAATACCATTAAAAACCATAAAGAGAAACTAAGTCAAGGACTTTCATTTCCTTTCCTTCTTTTCCTTCTCAAACAAATCACAACACAAAAACTAAAATCGATCAAAGAAAAAAGTAAAAAGAAGAAGAAGACTAAAAAAAGTGAGCCTACCATGACCTTCACCCAAAAATGAGCACTACCTCATTTGTCGCTTCACCACTGTCAACGCTAAACATTTCCCTCAGCAATTGCATTCTGTCTTCCACAGCTGCAAAGTCCACTTCAACTTCAGCTTTGAAATCTCCAACCACAAAAATAAATAATCATGCCTACTCAATTAACGAATCAAAAGAGAAGAGGAATACCTTCGCCCTCAACCAACAAAGAACTTCAACTTCTACCTTCTGTGATTTCCAACTCTCCGCCAGTGTCCGCATTCGGTGCGGTCGTCGACCGGAAAAGACCTACGACCTCCAACGAAATTCCCCAAAATCTTCGAGAAGAGGGAAAGAGAAAACCTCAAAGAAGATCGTCTTTTACGAGGTCCACCAATGCTAGCCTTCTACAGAGGCTGCTGATCCTCACAGCAGCAGCAACGATAATTATCACAGTCATTCTAAGTGTAAGTATCGAAAAAAGCTTAAAAAATACCTAATCTAACTAAAATTATTTTTTTTCAGCACAACAAAATCTCCTCTTCAGAAGCCTTTCCCCTGCCACCGCCCTCCTCCCTTCAGAACTGGTGGTTCAGCAAAGTGAGACCTCCTCCTCCTCCTCCGCCTCCTGAAAAGCCCGAAAACTTTGACGAGTTTGAGCTGATCAAGCCTCGACTGATGCTGATAACAGACGATAACTTTGAAAACAATCCCCGACCTTCTTATCAAAACTCCGTCCCCTCGATCAACACTCGAAGGCAAAGTACCCTAAAACCTTCTTCCTCTTCTTCTTTCAAAGGAGAAACAGAAAGCAAAAAACCGACCTTCCTTCTAACCTTCTTCACCCGCGACCAGACGGCCTACCGAGCCGAGCTGACCGAGGATCTCGACGAAGATGATAAGATCAACAAGAACAGTCCTTCCACAACCTCCAACCCGTACAGTGAAAACTCGGTCATCATCGAGGATGATGATGATGAGGGGGCATTCTTCGGCTCATCGCCGAAAATTCCCAAAAATAAAGCCACTCCAGGTTGTCGGCACTTTCACGGCCATCTAGTGACCCCGAGTCGAGGCTACCTGGCGGCGAGCAGCTGTCCTCAGAAATCAGATAGTTCAAATCGATCACCAAAAAAAGAACTCCTCCTCTCCGCTACCATCATGCTCACCACGGGCAAGGTCCTCCTTATCAGGCCGCTGATAAGCAGCAGATCAACTGAATCTTTAATAGAATCTCGAACCAGTTCTAAACCAAGCTCTGAGCCACCAAGCCTGAAAGCCTACGCCATCGGCCGCCGCCGCTTCACCACCCCAATTCGACCGTCACCATTAAACTCCAAAGGTGGTTCAAACGGTAACCGCAGCAACTGCTACATGTCAGAGTACGAGAAGCGGCACATCTCGCTGGAAATTGTGGCCGCCAAGCAGACCACTTCTTCCTCTTCTGCTGATAAGGCTACCCAAAATCCTCCCTCAAAGAAAGAGACATCATCTGATAAAGAAGAGGAGGGAGGCAAAAAGAATGAAGGAAGCAGACATCTCTGGCAGAAGCATAGCTCTCATGATGAGAATGATGGTAATGAGGGTGATGATCATAAAAATCACCCAAACCTTTCAGAAGAGGGTGAACACGAACTTCCAATAAACTTCCCCCGAGGTCAAAAGTTGGTGCACCAATTTGGCCAACACTACCTCTACCGAGTGGCAGCGGAGAGCAGCAAAGGAACAGGAAACAAAGAAAACGAAGCCGCCTTCTTTCCCACCATCACCCTAAAAAGTCCAAAAAAGAACAGCAACAGCAAAACTCCTCAAAACTACTCCAGCTGCACTGAGCGGTACATCGAGCCAACATCAGTGGAAAGCTTTCCTCCATCACCACCACCACCAACTCCTGAAACCGTATCACCCTCAGTTACCCCAACAAACAACCCCTACAGTGACGATGAATACGAAGACGAGGACTACAAACCCGAGGAAGATAATAAAAAACCAGAAAAAGACTACTCGGATGACCTGGAGGACCTCAAAGACCTCGAGGACCTCGAGGACCACCAGGACCACCAGGACCGGCCCTCAATCAAGGTCCAACACCGAAGCTCTCGGCGGCGGAAGCGGGAGCTAACCAAAGACGACGTCTACTCGAAGACCTTCACCATCGAGACGGTGATCTTCGTCGATCGGCCCCTGTTGGAGCGCTTCAACGGCGACCGCCACTCCCTCCAGCGCCTCATCCTCGCCATCATGAACGAGGTGCAGCTGATCTTCAACTTTGACTCGCTGCGGATTCGGGTCCGCATTCTCATCAAGGCCATTCGCTTCCTGGAGAACGGGAAGGAGGCGCCACCTACCGCCGAGGGCGACATCGACCAGTACCTGGACAACTTCTGCGCATGGCAGCGGCGGCTGTGGGTGGGCGCCAACCGGACCGCCCGCTGGGACCACGCGCTGATGCTCACCGGCCTGGACCTCTACAAGCGGGTGGGCAGTGGGAATAAGAAGAACCGGAAGGTGCTGGGCCTAGCCTGGGTCAACGGAATGTGCCGCCCCGCCTACAGCTGTACGCTAAATGAGGGCAAGAACTTTGAGGCGGCCTACGTGATAGCGCATGAGATGGCGCACAGGTGGGTGGAAATAGAAAATAGAAAATAGAACTTGATTTTAAAAAATCTTAGGAAATTCTAACTCCAAATTTTTAAATTTTTTAAAGCCTTGGAATGCTCCACGACGGCTACGACAACAACTGCGACCCGGAGCGGTACATCATGTCGGAGAAGACCGGTCCGGGGAAGATCAACTGGTCGCCCTGTAGCAACCTCTACCTGGAGAACTTTCTCACGTAAGCTTCTTTTGAGGAGGATAAAAACCTCGATTCTAAAACTCAATTTCTAACAGCAAATCGAACATGCGCTGCCTGGAGACGACCCGAGCGGAGCTAGGTTCGGGCGGTTCTGGTGGTCGTCGAAAACAGACGACCTTCCTCGATCCTTTTGATGCTGCCACCGACACGCGCCTGCCCGGGGAGCAGTACTCGCTTAATGAGCAGTGCGAGCTGGCGCTGGGCAAGGGCTACCGCGCCTACACCAGCGCCAAGGCGCCCTTTCAGGTGAGTCGAAATAGCCGAGAAAAAAATTGTAAACAAAGAAAAATAGACCAGCAAATCTAAACTTAAAAAGAAAAGTCCACTTACCGATCATTTGTTCCATCCATTTTTTCTAGGACGTCTGCCGAGAGCTGTGGTGCTCTTCGGGCACTTGGGCGACGCCCGCCCATCCGGCGCTGGAGGGCAGCGTCTGCAGCCGCCGGAAGAGCTGCTACCAGGGCGGCTGCGTCGACAAGCAGCGGGCCTTTGCCCAGTCGAAGATCAAGATGTTCGACAATCGCCGGCCGACGGACAGTCCACCGCCGGGAAGGCTTTCGGTTAGCGGAGGAGGCGGTGGAAGTGGGAGTTCTGCTTCAAACGGTTCGGGAGGAGGAGGCAGTGGAAGTTTCATGCGTCGCGTCCAGCGCTTCCTCCGCAACACCATCCGCTCGGTGGTGGGCTTCTTCGGCTGAGGATGATTTGAGGATGGCGGTGAATTTTTGAAGATTAAAGAGCTTGGAGTTCCTGGTGAGGTGAAGAAGTGGTTGAAGAAGATTCTGGAGGCAAAAAACAAAGGCTGGTGATCTACTGAAGAGAGAGAGAATCCATCTTCAGAAAAGACGCGGGAAAACAATTTCAGGACGACGCCGCGTTCACAAACGACGTAAGGGAGTCAAAAGCGAAAAGCCGGCGGTGATCACCAAAAATCGAGTGGTAGAATTTAAGATCATGATAGATATTTTTGTGTGTTCGTTATCTTTCACAAGTTTTTTTTGCACTGTACAGTTAATAAAAAAAAGATGTATGTTAACTTGATTCCTCATACTGCTGTACGAGAGAAAGCTACTAAGTTGTGTGTATTTGTGGGGTAAAACTGTAAAACGAATGAATGCGTGAAAGAACGAACGTAAAATGAATGAATGAATGTTAAACCAAAAGAAAAGTAGAATCGTAAAGAAGAGTATAAAAGTAGTGGTAAAGAAGGAGGGAAGGAAGGAATCTAGGAGGTCAGTGTTCTCAGTGGCCGTCCACACCCAGGGGGCGGCACTCGATGCGGTGCAGCTCCTCCAGCAGGTGATCATCACCACCTCCATCACCACCACCTCCACCACACCTCCTGCCCTCATGCGCCCTCCAGGCGGCCCGGGAGGTGCTCATGTAGCCGCAGCCCTTGCGGCACCACCACTGGCCCTCGCGGAGGTGGTGCTCCAGGCGGCGGTGCAACATCGAAGCCGAGGAGACTGGCCGGCCGCCGCTGCCATTGCTGTGCGCCTGTCGGTCATGGGCCTTCAGGGCGGCCAGGCTGAAGCCCTCGAAGAGCTGGAGGCAGCCCTCGACGGGGCAGGCGAGCTTGCTCTGGTGCCGCTCCGCCAGGTGCTCGTAGTACTCGAAGACGGTGAAGAGGCGGCAGGAGCAGCCGGTGGCGGGGCAGAAGAAGCCAGAGACGGGTTGGGGAGATGATCTACTGGCCAATTTTTCTGGCCGCCGCAGAGGAAGAAGCGTGCTCGCTCGGATCTCATCGGGATCGGTCCTTCCTCTGGTCACTGACTTTTCATTAGAGGGCTCTGTTGATGGTGGAGGAAGTGAAAGTGGCCGAGAAACTTTAGGTTGAAGAGCATCTATCTTTTCATCTTTTTCACTATTCTTCTTCAGCACCTTCCGTGGTGGGACATTTGGAAGTTCATGCTCAGAATGAGTGTTCACCCTCTTCAGGGCTGTTCTTTTTGGTTGAGGAGCTGAAGGAGTTGTTGTTGCTGTTGTTGTTTTCTGGTCGCTTTTTGTGGCTTTCCTTATGATTTGTGGCTCGCTGCTGCTGCTGCAGGTGGTAATGGTCGACTTCAGGATGTTGACTTTATCGTCGTTTTCGTCGTCTTCATCTTTGCTGGTACTACTGCTGCTGAAACTGCTGTCAAAGCTGCTGCTGCTGCTGCTGCTGGAGTTCTCAAGTTCTGGACAATTACCACTTCCATTCTGCTTCTTCTTCCTCTTTTTGTTGTTCTTTTGTTTCAGTTTCTTCCTTTGCTTTTTAGTTAGAACTGGAGCACTCTGGAGGGCTGGACCACCACCATTAGATGGCCGACGGCTCTTTGCTTGAGATTTAACCTTGAGCACGGCCATTCGCGCCTCAAAGAGGCGCTGCCGCTTGAGGTTGGCCACCTTGGCACTGACACTGACCTGGTACAGGTGAGAGGTGGCGGGCAGTGGTCTGTCACCGCCGGGAGACACACAATTCGCCGGTGATGGTCCGCTTGAATCTAAGTAAAAAATTAATCAAAACTGTGTTTTTAAGTTTTTGTTAACTTTTTTGTTTACTCACTGCTTTCCCCGTGATCAACAGTTTTCTCGATGTTTTGCTGCACCAAAACATCAGCACAGGAGGAGGAACTGCAAGGGCCGTGAACGGCGACGACGATGGCCTTCTGCTCGGCGGTGATCTGCTGGCAAACTTCGCCCATCTTCGCCAGCTCAACAAGTCGCTTTTGGGCCAGCCTCCTCTCTACGTCCATCAGGTGGTCCTTGTGCGGGCAGGCGTGCACTACTGGCCAATAGCCGGTTTTCGGTTTGGTCAGAGGAGGAAGTGTCGAAGTTGCAGGAGAAGTAGAAACTGCAGTTGCTGGTGGTGGTGGTGGCGGTGGTGGCGGTGGTGGCAGAAACCTTCTCTGGCTTTTGGGCCCGGTCATCCTCTCGGACCTTTAAGGTAATGTCTTTCTGGGGGTAATGCTGCTGCTGATGTTGAAGAGGATTCGAAGAAATTTGCTTCAAGAATAAGTTCGTTTAGAACAGCAGAAGCAGAAGAAGAAGAAGTAAGCTCTTTGACTGAACCAAACTGAAGATCAAGCAAGTAGAAACTGAAGTAGAGAGCTGTGTTTCGAAAAGCTCAACCTTTCTCCGATCACGCCTTCTACGGACGGCCCCATTTAGAACATCGACAACCGAAAGAACAACAAAGAGCCGCTGCCTCGTCACTTCGGTTTCTCCAGTTTCTATTTGCGTCTTATCTGATCTTTTATCTGGTTTTCTATTGTCTGTTACTGTTATCTGCGAATTCACAGGTTTGAGGGCACCATCAAATTTTTCCTTTGTCCTTTTCTCGTTTCCGTTTTCTCACCTAATGTTTTCTCCCATTTTTGACCAGGCCGCCCAACTCTAACTTTTGTTTGCTCACAATTCGAACCTTTTCTGGAATACAGCTTTTCGTTTGGAACAATGTTTGGCCTGCGTCTACAAAGGCACCTCAACGCGTCACTGCCCAGGTCTATTTCTCTTGCGTGCTTTGCTCAACGTCTCTCAAGTGTTTGACAACATTTTGACTACATCATCGTCTTCAAGCGACTTCAGCATCTGAGCTCAATTTCGAAATTCTGATATCACCGATGTTGATGTTGATGATGGCAGGCCTTCAGCAGCTGATGGCATCCTTCAACATCCTCTTTCTGGTCCTCGCTGTCCTCTTGGTCGGCTTTTCCAATGCTGTAAGTAACCGAGTATTTTTATCATAAATATCTTTCTGACCACTTCCCCACCACCATCAGGCTGACAATCCCTGCGAGACCATCGCCTCAAACACCAAAGTAGCCCAGGAGGGCATTCGCTGCATCGGCCGCGTCGGCGATGACCTGCTGGTGATGACGCAGAAGATGGAAATTTGGATGATCGAGGCGAAGGAGATTGACAAGGAGGGCGAGAACAAGCCCATCAACAGTCTCTACATTGGCAACGCGCCGCCCGTCCCCATCGAGGAGAAGTGGCCGGAGATCAAGAGCTGGGACCTGGGCGTGAACAATAGTGATTGGAACGACTTGAAACGCTACACCAAGACCTGCAACCCGGCAGTGGACGCCAATGGGCAGTACTTGCTCATTGATGGGCCAAAAGATCAAAAAGATGATACCGAACATAACGGACACTTATGGATATGGGTTGAAGGCCTTCGATGGGACATTAGAAAGAAGGTCCCCCATAGAGGCTTCACCAACGACCACGATGATGTCCATGCCCGGTGGATCAGCTCCAGTGAACCGGCGAAGCAGTACATGTTCACCGACAAAGACGGCAAGATCAGGGTGATTCGCTACTCATCCTGCGACAGTAAAACCAACACCACGCTGGATGAGTTCCAGGATGGGCCCCCAATGGGCTACGTCACTGAGGAGGGCAAGTGCTACCACGTGAAAGACCCGCCCTATCACCCGCTCTGCCTGTCGGGCACTAATCAGGTGTACGTCGGCCCGGGCTCTGGCGACTGTCCAGCCGGTGACAGGCCCGCCCAGTGGACCATCTTCACCGGCTTCGTCGACAAGGGCCACTTCTACCTGATGACGAAGGACAGCGTCATCAGCTTCCCGGAGACGACCTACAACAAAAAGGAGAAGTCTTCTTTTCACAACATTCCCTACGGCAGCTTCATCAAGTGCTCTGCCAATCCGCATCCGAGAGATGTGGGCGCGGGCAAAAGTAAGTGGAAAATTTGGGTACTTTAAATTTTGCTAACTTTTCCCCACTGCCACCACCACCAGAGAAAGCCCTCACCATCGGCCTGATCGTCGCCCTGGCTCTGATTCTCCTCATCTGCTGCCTCTGCATTCTGCTCTGTCTGGCGCGCGAGGCGATTGCCCGTCAGAAGAAGAAGGACAAAAAGGGCGGAAAAGGCAGTAAAGGCAAGGGCGGCTTCTTCGGGGGCGGCACCGCCCGCTCCGGCGGCCTCCTCACCCCCGGCAACCTATCCAAGAAGTTCTCCGCCGTCTCGAAGCGCTCCACCGGCGGCCTGACGCCGGGCAGGAAGCTGACAGGCGCCGGGGGCGGCAGCATGCGCACCAAGCGCTCCGCCGGCCCCAGCAAGGCGGGCAAGGCCATCAGCCGCAAGGGGCTCTCGCGCACCCGTCGCTCCCAGGGCCCCTCCACCTCCTCCTCCAGCAAGCGCAGGCTGACGGCGGTGGGCGGTGGACCTTCACGTGCAGTGACTGGTCGCAGCAAAATGACGCGGGTGGGCGGCGGGGGCAGCGCTGGGGGCGGCGGAGCTTCGCGCGCCGTCACCGGTCGCAGCACGATGACGCGCGCCTCGAAGAGACGCAGCCAGAGCAAGCGGAAGTCGTCTCGGGGCGCCTCCAACAAGGCCACCGAGCGCAGCAGGCTGAAGAATCGATGAGTAGGGGGAGGTGATTCCTCCCATTCCTTGCCACCTTGCACCCCACTCCCACCCCATCAAATTTTATTCTTATTACTACTATTCTTATTGTTATTACTATTTTTATTACTATGAGCCCTTTGCCCACTCTTTTTCTCTCCTTTTCTCTTATTTTACTAATCAGATTTCTACGCTTTTTCTCCTCCCCTTTTTGACCAGGCCGCCCAACTTTAACCTTGCACAATTCGAACCTTTTTCGTTTGGAACAATAGTTGGTCTGCTGCTACAAAGGCTCCTCAACGCGCCACTGCTCAGCTCACCTTTTTTGTTTGCGTGTCTTTTTTCTCTTTGCTCAACGTGTCTCAAGTGTTTGACAACGCTCTTCATCTTCTGAACTCAACTTTAAAAGTTTCCGTCAGTGATGAAGTTGATGATGGCAGGCCAAATGGCCTACTACTGCAACATCCTCTTTCTGCTTCTCGCTCTCCTCTTGGTCGGTCCCAGTGCTGTAAGTAACTGAGTGTTTTTATCATGAATATCTTTCTGACAGCACTCCCATTAGGCTGACAATCCCTGCGAGACCATCGCCTCGAATACCAAAGTAGCCCAGGAGGGCATTCGCTGCATCGGCCGCGTCGGCACTGACCTGCTGGTGGTGACGCAGAAGCTCGACGTTTGGCTGATCGAGGCGAAGGAGATCGACAAGGAGGGCGAGGACAAGCCCATCAACAGCCTCTACTTTGGCGGCGCGCCACCGGTGCCGATCGAGGAGAAGTGGCCGCTGATCAAGTCGACTCCCCGTGTCGAGTGGGCGAAGCTGAAGAACGTCACCAAGACCTGCAGCCCTGTGGTGGACGCCAATGGGCAGTACCTGCTCATCGACGGCGACATCGGCTACGTGTGGGGCCTCCGCTGGGACATTAGGAAGAGTGAGGGCCACCAGGGCCTCTACAACGACCACAGCGACAAGGAGGCCCGGTGGATTAGCTCCAGTGAGCCGGCGAAGCAGTACATGTTCACCGACAAGGGCGGGCAGATCAAGGTGGTCCGCTACTCGGTCTGCTCCAACGGCACCAACCAAACGGCGGACGTCTTTGCCGACCGCCTGGAGATGGGCTACGTCGATGAGGCCACCGGCGGGTGCTACCACGTGGACGAGCCCCCCTACCACCCGCTCTGCCTGTCGGGCACTGATCAGGTGTACGTGGGGGCGCAGAGCGGAAGCTGTAGTGGCGGGGACAAGCCCGCCCAGTGGACCATCTTCACCGGCTTCGTCGACAAGGGCCACTTCTACCTGATGACGAAGGACAGCGTCATCAGCTTCCCGGAGACGGCCTACAAGCAGAAGGCACCGTCCGCCTATGCCAACATTCCCTACGGCAGCTTCATCAAGTGCTCCGCCAGCCCGCATCCGAGAGATGGGGGCACGGGAAAAAGTAAGTGAACGAGTGTTTTTTTAGTGTTAATCTTTCTCTTTCTCCACCACCACCACCAGAGAAAGCGCTCACCATCGGCCTGATCGTCGCCCTGGCGCTCATCCTCCTCATTTGCTGCCTCTGTATTCTGCTCTGCCTGGTGCGCGAGACGATGGTCCGCCGAAAGAAGAAGAAGAAGGGCAAAAAGGGCAGCAAAGACAAGGGCGACACTGGCACCGGCTTCTTTGGGGGCGGCACCGCCCGCTCCGGCAGCCTCTTCAGTCCGCTGGGCCTCTCCAAGAAGTTCTCCACCGGCTCGAAGCGCTCCACCGGGGGGCTGACGCCAGGGGGACAGCTGACCCAGGCGGGCGGCGGCAGCATGCGCACCAAGCGCTCCGCCGGGCCCAGCCAGGCGAGCCAGGCCATCAGTCGCAATGGGCTCCCCCGCACCCGTCGCTCTCAGGGCCTCTCCTCTTCGAACAAACTGACGGCGGTGGGCGGAGGCGGAGCTTCGCACGCCGTCACCGGTCGCAGCGCAATGACCTCGGCGGGCGGCGGTGGCGGCGGAGCTTCGCACGCTGTGACTGGTCGCAGCGCAATGACCTCGGCGGGCGGGGGCGGACCGTCCCGCGCCGTCACCGGTCGCAGTGCGATGACCAGTGCCTCGAAGAATCGCGGTCACAGTAAGCACAGGAAGGGATCTCGCGCCGCGCACGGCGCCTCACAAAACGCCACCGAGCGCAGCAAGCTGAAGAATCATTGAGCTAGGGAGTGATTCCTCCCATTCCTTGCCACCTTGCACCCCACCCCCACCCCCATCAAATTTTATTCTTATTACTACTATTCTTATTGTTATTACTATTATTATTACTATGATCCCTTTGCCCACTTTTTTTCTTTTTTCTTTTATTTTACTTATCAGATTTTTATGCTTTTTTCTCCCTTTTCTTTTTTCTTTGACAGCATTTTTCAACAATTCGAACCTTTTCGTGTGGAACAATGGTTGGCCTGCGTCTACAAAGGCACCTCACCGCGTCACTGCTCAGCTCACCTTTTCGTTTGCGTGTCTTTTTTAGCTTTGTAAAGCTTTGCTCTACGTGTCTCTCAAGTGTTTGACAACGCTTTGACTACATCGTCGTCTTTCATCGTCTTCTGAACTCAACTCTGAACGTCTGCTTTTCTGCCTCTCATCCTCGATGAAGTTGATGATGGCAGGCGGAATGGCCTACTACTGCATCCTCTTTCTAGTCTTCGCTCTCCTCTTGGTTGGTCCCAGTGCTGTAAGTAACCGAGTATTGTATCATAAATATCTTTCTGACAACACTCCCGTTAGGCTGACAATCCATGCGAGACGATCGCCTCAAACACCAAAGTGGCCCAGGAGGGCATTCGCTGCATCGGCCGCGTCGGCACTGACCTGCTGGTGGTGACGCAGAAGCTCGACGTTTGGCTGATCGAGGCGAAGGAGATCGACAAGGAGGGCGAGGACAAGCCCATCAACAGCCTCTACTTTGGCGGCGATCCGCCCGTGCCCATTGATGAGAAGTGGCCAAAGATCAAATCTACTAACCATGTCGAGTGGGCGAGGCTTAAGAATGCCACTAAAACCTGCAACCCTGCAGTGGATGCCAATGGCCAGTACCTGCTCATTGACGGCGATCTAAATTATCAGTGGGGCCTCCGATGGGACATTAGGAAGAATGAAGGCTATCTGGGCTTACAGAACGACCACAATGATACCGAAGCCCGTTGGATCAGCTCCAGTGAAAACGCAAAGCAGTACATGTTCACCGACAGAGAGCGCGAGATAAAGGTAGTTCGGTACTCGGTGTGCTCCAGCGGTGGAAACCATACTGTGGATGCCTTTGCTGACGGACTGGAAATGGGCTACATCGATGAGGCCGGCAATTGCTACCATGTAAACGAGCCGCCGTACCACCCACTCTGCTTGTCGGGCACTGATCAGGTGTACGTCGGCGCACAAGGCGGAAGCTGTAAAGCCGGTGACAAGCCAGCCGTCTGGGAGATCTTCACCGGCTTCGTCGACAAGGGCCACTTCTACCTGATGACGAAGGACAGCGTCATCAGCTTCCCGGAGACGACCTACAACAAAAAGGAGAAGTCTTCTTTTCACAACATTCCCTACGGCAGCTTCATCAAGTGCTCTGCCAATCCGCATCCGAGAGATGTGGGCGCGGGCAAAAGTAAGTGGAAAATTTGGGTACTTTAAATTTTGCTAACTTTTCCCCACTGCCACCACCACCAGAGAAAGCCCTCACCATCGGCCTGATCGTCGCCCTGGCTCTGATTCTCCTCATCTGCTGCCTCTGCATTCTGCTCTGTTTGGTGCGCGAGGCGATGGCCCGCCGGCAGAAGAAGGACAAACACGGCAAGAGCGGCGGCAAGGGTGGCAAGGGCGGCAAGGGCGGTTTCTTCGGGGGCGGCACCGCCCGCTCCGGCGGCCTCCTCAGTCCGCTTGGTCTCTCCAAGAAGATCTCCTCCGTCTCGAAGCGCTCCACCGGAGGGCTGAAGCCAGGCAAGAAGCTGACCGGCGCCGGGGGCAGCGTGCGCACCAAGCGCTCCACCACGCCCAACAAACGCGGCGGCTCGCTCAGTCGTAAGCCGAGCGCCGGCGCAACTCGTCGCTCGAAAGGAGTGAGCGGCGCCGGGGGCGGCCCCAGCACCGGCAGCGGCGCCACCCGTCGCTCCAAGGGAGCGGGCGGCAGCAGCAAGGGTCGGATGACCAGCAGCGGCAAGGGCCCCTCCAAGGCGGAGACGGCTCGGTCGAGGAACATCAGCGGCCGGTCGAAGAGCGGCAAGCGCTCGCGCCGACCCTCGCGCGGCACCTCCGGCAACTCCAACAAGGCCACCGAGCGCAGCAAGCTCAAGAATCGTTGAGGAGATGTGGCTGGGCCCACTGGGAGCCCACTTACACTTGCCACCACCAGCTGCTGCAGAGAGGGCTCACCGGTGGCCAATTTTACTATTATCCCTTCTACCCCCCCCCCTTTTCTTCACATTACTCATTTTAAACACTTTTTATGTTAAGGGGGGACACCGCGCTCTTTTTTACTACTTTTTGGAACTTTGATTTTGGGG
>JAALOO010001712.1_pt1 | contig 13825 bp, 9 predicted proteins | sample 7257641 | NCBI WGS metagenome assembly JAALOO01 (sample SAMN14085613, study PRJNA598686) | mite metagenome | biome: ENVO:01001000; feature: ENVO:01001002; material: ENVO:01001226; isolation source: single female mite from University of Michigan culture on fish food culture... ... | reverse complement strand
AGAGTGAGTGCAGAGAGAGGGAGAAACTGTTGGATTTTAGGGGTTGTAGGGATTGGCAGATTTTCTCAGCAACATATCTTTTGTTTGCTAAAAATAGTGTTTTTTAGCAATGAGATAATCACTTGTTGAAGTTCTGATGCCTTAATACATTCAAAGTTTAAATAATATTAACTTGTTTTCTTCAAAACGCTTGACTTCCGCTAATTTTTTATATTCAAATTGTAAAACTTTAATAATAAAATGTATGAGGTGAGCAGTAGTAAACAACTCACTGCCACCTACTAACTGTTTACCTTTCATGAGCTCATCACCTTCTTTTTTGTGTAACCTAAATATCCTCTAATGGCAGCTTACATAGTAGAAGTAGTTTTTGTGATAATTAAACTCATCTTCTCATAGTCAATTGAATTACTGCACAGGCAAATTGGCTGTGCACGAACTTGTCCTTACAGTGACTATGATTCACAGCACCTTACAAGCCAACTTACTTTGTCGCATTTTAATGAAAATCTTTAAAAATCCGCTAAAACTCATCATTTATACACAATATTTACTTGTTTGCCCAAACAAACGTATATTTTTATAAGCAATGAACGTTTTTTCCCGTACTATTTTGCAAATAAAAATTTAAACGTGCACAATTGGAAAATACAGTTGAGCACTTAATTTATTCTTGAATTAATTATGATGAATAGTTATTACCTAAAATGTGTTTACTTTTATAAAGTTCATAACATTTAAAATGAATTTTAAAAAGCACAGTTGACTTTTTTAAGCTATCGATGGCAACTAGTTCAGTAGTACTTTGTTACCGGTATGGCACAACGGATTGTCAGTTTATTTTATTTTTATCCTTTTTCAATGGTATTCAGTTTACTTGTTTTTATTGAATCGATAGTGAATTAGATTTCATCAATGTTTATTTTTGTATTGGTCAATTTTTTATTGCATAAGAAGAAACAACAATACATCTTTTCTCAGTAAAAAGTACTTTTAAATTGCTGGCTCGTGTGTGGCTGGTGCCAATGGTTTCTAAGATTGTTCTATTCAACTGGTGGTAGTTTTTCTCTAACACTAATGACATTTGATTGTACAGCTGAGTATCAACAACAATCAAGAGGAAGTTGACCTCTGCTTGAGTTCTCCGTTGCCTCTTTGGTAGTTGAGTGTGAGGTCATACCTTTCATTGACCTTTCGGTCAACTTTGCGTGCATCTGCTCCTGTGACTGAAAGGTGTCTTTTAAAGCAACCGGTTCCATTTGGTTGCTCATGCACAGTTGCAGCATCTACAACGGCGACTGCAGTGAATCAACCACAGCACAGCACAGTATGGCAGATGACACTTTACAATAGGACGTTATCGTTCGCACCCTTCATTATCTGCTGGTAATTAGATTGCAAATTAGCATACTTGCTCAAACGAAAGAGGAGAAAAGACCACCTGAAGGAAGGAGCATTACAACGTCATTTAGACCATTGAACGAGTGCACTCATCGCCAACACTTAAGACGACAGTGTGGCGAGTCATTTAAGAGCTGATGTGCGTGCACACTTTTAGAGAAGTAAAAAGTACTGGCAAAATTTGGCCGATTTGTCGCTGCTACGGTAAATGCTTTTCGGTAAACAACTTGTAATTAAAGCCTTTAAGTTTTTGGGCACCATTTTATTAATAGCAACTTGAAATATAATGCAAGGACAACTACTGTGAGAACTGGCACATTTTTATTTGCCCTATGAACTACTCCAAAAAGATTTTTCTTGTCGATATGTAAATGAACGTTTCGGCTGTATTTTACAAGGAGGCCATTGTCTGCTGTGTGGTTTATCGGTGCAATGACCGTTTATTAAAAATGCACTAGTAGTCAAATCGATGATTGCTCTCAGCGTTTTGCAGTGTCTTTACTTTAATTAACCACGACACACGCTCAAGCCACTAATTACTAATGGAAACATGATCGATTGATAATAATTTTGCTATCTTCATGTTTGTGGAACCTTACAAATTTCAATAATGCTCAATGCTCGGCATGTTTATTGACACGACGGGTAAGATAGAGTTAAAAAAAGTGTAAGAGAGGCTATAGATGAGCTTTTTGTGAATTATTCATACCGTGTTTCACTTTAAATGATACAGTTGTCTAGTAATTACTTATAAGCAAGCTTATAAGCAAGATTATCTTCTAATCCTTAGCAGTCACCAGGCTCTCTGAACTTTAGTAGCTAAAGTAATTAGTGTTCAACTGATTAGCGCACTATTAATTAATTAATTGAAGTTGCACTATAGTATTGTCTTTAGGCTCATTCATTAATTGTCTGTTCTATCCTCAATTTTCTTTTGAAAAACACTTCTTGATGCTTTCAATTTCTCAGACCACCGGATCTGCGTGATTAGCACCAATCAAACTACTGGTGGCCACCACGACGAGTTGATCTATCCCCTCTTCATCTCCTGACTGATTTTCACTGTGCACAACTTGCGTTTGGACAGCTTTTAATTGTCTGCTTAAATTAAGTCTTAATTGAGTCTGCCTAGACCAGAGTTTGCGTTTGTGCACCTCCAATTAATTTGATCTTTTCCCGACTGCAATTGCCGTGACTACACTCATCAGTCTAATTGCACTTTCTCTTTGTGGTGGGTTTGCTTAATGTCAGACGCTAATTTAGGCAACATGAGATGTCCCAAATTGACTCCGGTGATGGTAGTGTTTCGTGTTTTTTGAACTCAGTGAAAGTTCACTGATCGTTCAATATCCAAACCATTTCAGGCACAGATGACAAACGTCAACAAAACAAATTCTTTTTTGATGGGTTTTTGACTTATTGGGCAGCATTATTTACTAATAATTGAAACAAGTTTGTGACATTTTAAAATCGATTACCACTCGTTAAATCACTACAACATCATTTTTGCCAACATGTATTTCACGATGCTCTATTTGAATCATGAAATTGAGTTATTTGTTACTAAAAAGTAGTATTTGTTTATGTCAGGTAATAACTGGCAACTTATTTTCATCTTGACTAGCCTGCTAAAAAAAGTTATTAGTGCCCTGGAGTTTGGCGCACAAAGGACGATGGCCCTTTTAGCGCTAATTTTACGCTTCATACACACTCACACCGTTAACTGTCAACTTACAGCGCATTTTTTTCTCTTGTCTTTCCTTTCAGTGTCGGTGTCTTCTTTGACGGTTTTCTGCCTGCAGTACGCAGGCTGACACCTGCCATCGACCGTTCATCTGGCAAACGTCACTGGCGTTTCACTTATTACTGCAGCTCAAATAGAGTCCATTTAAAAAGTCAATTGCTGGCAATATTCTCTCTTTTAAAAATCACTGCAAATAGATACACATTTTAAGAAAAGTTGTGCTCATAAAATGGTTTCTGCAGTCTGGATTTGATTTTCAATACATGCTCTCCAATGTTTATATCAACTTGTTGACTGTTGAATCACTTCCAAATAAACTGATTTCAAGCCATCAATCACTATTTAGGGCGCATTTGAATACAAATTCTGTACAATTTTTTGCTTTGTTGCAGTACATGTGTTCTGTGGAACAACCGCCAAACAGTTTGCAATGTCACACTAGTGCGTACTTGTCATACTTTTGCAAAACTTTTTGAGCGGTGCTTTTTGAAAAGTAGTGTGTTGCAGTTGGTGCAATGATTGACCACGGAAAGTGGCCTGTGATTATGTCAGTGCTTTTTCTGCTGTTTTGAAGATTGACAAGAAGTAGTTGTCAGATTTGTATCTATTAATAGACTCAAACTTCAAAAGTTCAGTTTCCCAAAACCTTTTTACACTTGTAGATCACACGCCATTTACAAATTGTTAAAACTTTATTAAATTAAACTCAAAGCCTTTTATTTATTAATTAAAAACAGCTTTTTATTTTACTTTTTAAAGTTTTACTTTATTTTTAACTGAAAACTTTTCAAACAACACATTGTTGCAAAGTTTGTGGTTTACTTTGCATTTCTTTCAATAACAATTTCCCTTTTTATAGACAAAGTGGTCAATTGAGCAAACTGTTATCTGACAGCAAAGTGCAACTCAGGCATGCTTCATTGCGCGGTGCTAAAGAGTGGTGCCATTTCTATTGCAGCTTGACTTTGAATTGAATAAAAAGTGCCCCTTCGCCACTATGTCTGCTCGGTTTTACTTTGGCTGGTTTTAAGCATTAGATTTTAAACACAAAGGCGTAACGTTAAACCACTGGATTGTGCAGCCTACTAAATCAATTGGCGATCACTGTCAATCTTCCTGGTGCCTCTTTCTTTTCCAAATTAGGACTGATCTTATTAATATCTTATTAATATCTGCTGCCTAACTTTCATTGTCTGTTTTTGCACAAGCCACGTGATTACCTACTTGGCTTAATTATCTCTGCAAGAGTGAAGTTTGTGGGTGTTTGTTCGTCTACAAATCTACTGGTTTATGCATAGTGAAACACAGGCGATTTGAAGTAGTGTCTGCAATGGAAAACAAATTCACTGAGAACATGACAATTGGCACACTGACAGATGGCCCATCTTAGGCCAATTTGTACCATTTTTATCACAAATACGGCTACATGTGGTTTTTGTAAACAACGGACTATTTCAAACTACAAATTGATAACATCATAATCACTAAATATTTTAAAAATGATCACTGACATATCATGAACAACTAGTAGAATTATGACTGGCACATTGCATCAATGCTAAAATAGATGCAACAACACAATGTTTGAAAAAGTGCCTTGACAAATCGTTTTATTCAAGAAATAGAGAACTAATCAAAAGCATCTACCTCTAATGGCGTCTAATTGAATCTATCATGCATTTATCGACTTATGCGCTACAAAGCAGCATGCAGGTCGATAACGATGAACTTGAGTTCAGATTGCTTAAGTGAGTAGTTTAACATTGAAACAATTTTTATAGCAAACTTTAAACAAAGTGTTTTTACAACATGTAAATTAAAATGCTTGTTTTTTAAATTTTTAGCACTTAAATCGTAATTGAATTTTTTTATCAATACCAATATTCAGATTGTGTACTAAATAAAACTCATTGTTTTTTCTGAACTGCACTGTGTTGTGGTTGAAACTAAAAGTGTGTATCCTTGTGATCAAATGTTAAGTTTATTCCAATTATCGTTATTAATAGCACATTGCCCTACGTGCACCACTTTTTGCTTTAACTTAACAGTCTAGTTTGCCTCCCTTATGACATTCACTATTTGACGTGCTAATTATCTGAATACATTTGAATATTGCGCACCTTTTTATAAAGTTTACTCTTGATGCACTACCTAGTTTCGTAAGTGTTTTGAGTGTAATACAACACAGTCGTGAACAACACTTTTTTCTGTCTTGACATTGTGCCAAGTTGACCTTATGGTGCAAGTTGCTGGAACGCACATACTCGGTGTGATTGTCTCGACAACGGCGCAACAAATTAAAAAATGCTGTTCAATTTGTTCCATTGGCAGACACATAAAGCACACTATTTCAAATTGAAAAACATCAATTTTAAAGCAATTTTCAAGTAAATGAAAAACTTTACTTGAATTATATCAAACAGAATGCTTCATAAAAATGAATGTTTTTTAATTTTATCACATTATTTCAACTTTAAGGGTAAATAGTTGGCATAAAATCAATGCAAAAACTGTTTGAAAAAACCCTGGTGAAATTTTAAAACATTGAGTGTTGATTTCAAACTGTGCAGCAAATCAATGCTTCGGCATAACAAGAGTGTCAGTTTCAAAAATGACCATTTATCATTTTTACAGGCATTTGCTTATCATTGTCAATGTCGTTTTACACAATTTGTTTTTTCTTCAGTGTTAAACTAGCACACTTTTTTCAGCATTCAGTGTTATTTAGTTTGAATAAACGCTGAAAAACTGTCAAGGTGTGTTTTTATCAGCGCTGTTGATCTGATATAGCAATGATCATTCTCTCTCATACAACCATGCAATCATTACCCCCTGCGATTGTGACTGTTCAGCATCGTCATCAGCAGCAACGGCAACAGCACTTGTTTTGTATCTTTGGTATTCGACTTGAATAATATGTCAGTGGCACTGAGTGGAACAGGTTCACCTTGAAAGATTTTGCCAAACATTCGCCTTGGTGCTGCCAGGCGCCAAACACTCTGCTTTAGCTGCAGCAGTAGCAGCATTTGAACACAAACCAAGTCTCCAGGCCACTAAGTCACTCAGTCACTGTGTCTGTTGCAGTTTGTTTCATGGGCTATCTTTACTTTTCAGTCGCATGTAGTACAATACACAAACACACACTGAAATGTAATTATGACAATAATGACCACAACGATTATGTCGATTTAATGCCCACTAGTACGTCCACTTTGTGCTCTGCAAGTCAAGTAATTACACTACTGGCTGAAGTCGCTAGGAGTGACTTAAGAATTCTTCTTTAAAAATTTTTTAAAAAGTTAAATTAAATGCAAAAATAGTAGGTCGTGTTTGATCAAACTGTTGATTTATAATTGACTGCACAAATTCTTAACATCAAAATAAAAAATGAAAAACCGCACAGGTAGCATCATAAAAAATTATTATCTTTTATCTGTGAAGTAGAAATGAACGCACACCAGTGCATCCAGCGCCGACCATTTGCATTGTCTTCTCTTCGGTAATGATCTCTCTCTCTCTCTCTCTCTCTCTCTCTGGCGCTGCCTTTACCTGACTTGGCCATTGGGCACTGGATGGGCGCCTGTGCATCTCCACTGCGCCCGACGGTGAGTGGCGAGTCTCCCCTCGACACTGCAAACGAAGGCACTGTGCACTTTGCAGCCTTCTTTCCTGTGTGTATTCACTTGCAAATGCTCGTCGCCTATTATTGGCTACAACGGGCAAACATCGCTCAATGGAGAGTGCACTGTCTTTTTGACTCTTTGTCTCACTTGGACCACCATCTCCCTCTTACTCTTTCAGTTTGCGTGCCACTACTACAAGTGGGGAGATTATCTGCACCACTAGCTGTGAAGATGCAGTGCTTCCTCTGTTTGTGTTCAGCAAGCATCCCCACACGTACACTCCCCTTTTCCTCTTTGTTGCCGTGAATACATTCTATCAGGTGTTTCAGTCAGGCGCCTTCAATCGATGTGGGGAAGTCGTTCAGTACTTTGATGCGCATGTTGGCCAATGCAACAGCTGTCTAATCACTCTAATGCGCAGTGTCCACTTTTCAAAGTGTGCCATTCACGTGACTGACAGTTGACTACAGCACACACATACGTAAACTTCCACCGCCAATTTAGCACTTGATCTCAAATGACATAATCCTCCTTCGACACCTCATCAAGAGAAGGTCACCGAGCAAGTTGAGCCAATACTTTAAATTAAAGTTTTTTTTGCAAAACACGTCCAATTCAGTGTTTTATCCACTATGTCAGTGTTTTAATTTCACTATCAATTTTGATTGTGTATGAAGTGTGTTGAAAAGCAACCGAACCATATCCAACTGTTCTAACCTTAGCATAGAAATCTGTAGCAACATTTCATCAGAGCAGCACTGAGTTGCTGATTCCCATGTGCTTTCTGTGCTTCATTTAACTTCACTCACACTGCAGTCTGGAATCGACCTGTCTAATAAATTCTTTCCTTCTTTTGCTTGTTTTTCCAGCTTCCCCCTTTCTGAACTACTGCCGCTTATTGCTACACTAACATCTTCGTTCGCAACTAACGCACACACATTTCCAATCATATTACGGTCGGGCAGACGGCCCACCTGAGCAGCAGCTGCATTTAGCCAGTCCAATGACGCCCCCACATTAATGACTAGTCCTTGCCTCTTCCCCACTCTCCCTTGTTCGTGTGTGGATCTTCAACTGAACTACCCTCGAATAACATGACCTCAACCTCTGCCAACTCGACCAGCTCGAACCCCACCATCCTCGGCATTAGTCACCAGCCTTATCGAAGCTATCTCACCGATCGCAATCACTTTTACCACTCCGCCAGCGTCGCCAACCCCTCACAGTCTGCCCAGTTGAGCTCCAGTGCAGCAGTGAACAGCAGCACTCCGTACAGCAGCCAAGCGCAGCAGTCTTCAGGAGGACACCAGCAGACGTCCTCGCCCATCAAATCGACCTCCTCGGGCACTGGCCAGCTGACCACCTCACGTACCTCGCTCAACTCCAACTCATCAGCACACCACCGCAACGCCGCCATGGCAAAGACCAAACGCTCCAGCACGACCTCCTCCACCCTGCCCATCGGCAGTGACGGCTACACCAGTGGGAAGACTCACGAGACCGATGACGAGGAGGAGTACCTGTACAGTCAGCCTTCTGCCTGTTCACGATGTCTCTTTGGCTTCTTCTGGCTTCTCGCACAAATTGGCCTCTGGGGAGCAGTCATTCTTCTCGCTTTCTGGATTCTCAAATTTGAAAAGGGATTCGCCTTCCAGAATGACGCCAGAAAGATGCTCAACTTGCATTCTTTCCTCATGTTGTCTGGCTTTATCTTTGTCAATGGACAGTGTAAGTTTGATTTGACCAGGTAGCAGTGTGCTGGAGTTTAACCATATTTTTGTGTTTCTAATCCAGCCATGCTAATCTACAAAACCTACATGTGTTGCAAAAAAATCTACAACAAGATCACTCACGCCATCTTCTTTGTGTTGTCCATTTCACTGGTCAGCTTTGGCATGCTGGTTGGCATTCAAGCCCAGCAAATCTCTTCACCACTCGATCAGGCTCCAGTGCACTTTTACTCTCTTCACTCGTGGATTGGACTGGTTTGCTGCGGACTCTTTGCTCTGCAGGTAAAACTTTTGGGGGGAGTTGTGCTATTTCCGTATATCTAATAAAATTGCTTACACCTTTTACCAGTTTTTCTTTGGCTTTGTCACCTTCCTCGTGCTGCTCTGCTGTGAACGAGCCACCGCTGGCTACCGAGCTCGTTTTCTCCCGGTTCATGTTACCTTTGGTTTGGTTATTTTCGTGCTCGCCTGTGCCGCCTGCCTTAGTGGCCTTCTCCAGCAGGCACGTAGTCGTTTGTCCGGCCCGGTTGCCGCTGACATGTCTAAAGCCAGCTATCGAGATGTCTTCAATATCGTCGACAACAATCCATTCAAGAACAGTGCACTCGTCATCAACAGCGTTGGCGCCTGTGTGATTGCCCTTGCCGTTCTTATTCCCTATCTGGTTCGCAACTTTAACTTTAACCGTCGCTACGAGGCTGCATCATTTCGCGTGAACCACTAAATGCAAATTTCGTACAAAGGTGACTCAATTGACTACAGAAAAATATTAACTTTATCATAACCGCAAATTTTTAGGCCAGCAAAAAATGGTCCGTTCCGGTAAACCCCAGAACTGTTTCTTTATATTGAAAAGTGCAGTGAATAAGTTTTGTAAATCAATCAATTTAAAAAAACTACGAGATCACACACAAATACACACAATGTCATCAGAATTAAATTTGCATTTCGCCCCACCTCACCTTTTTATAGCCAATACCTTCATACCTTCATTCATTGAGCAGTAACCTAATGTATTCAGTAATGTATCACATTTTCACCCATATTTACAATTTCATCATTCCCATCATTTGTTCACTTGTTTAGTCACCAAACAATTTTCCCTATCACTTCTTCACCTCTACTTTGTGACCAAATTATTATTTTTAACGAGAACCCTCATTAAATCACTGCATGTCACTTGACTTGCACTTGCAAACCAACCATCAGCGAGAGTGCCTGTAGTGCAAAGAATTGAGCACGATATAAGTCAATCATTAGGGTGCATTCGCTTGCAACAAGTTAGTGATGATCAAGGTCACACCTGTGCTTACCACTCTGCACGCATTTCAGTTCAAGTTTGGCGACGAGAGAAGGGTGTCCTTGAGGTGCTGATTTTGGTTGGCTGTCTCTCACTCAGGCTCGGCCAGTCGTGCACCGCAGTGTTCCACTGGACACTAAAAGTGGTGGAAATTAACTAACTTTCTCCTTTCCCTCTCCTTGCCTTCACAGTCTACCGCATGTCTCCAGAGACGGGACGCAGCTGTGAAGAGGCGCTTGTGTTTCTTTTGCTGTTGCTTACATTGTTGTCCAGACAAACACACGCTCACGTCCAAATTGGCCAGCTTTTCAACAGGCGTCTTCCAAAGACAATCACCGGCAAAACGTTCGTTAAAGATTAGCGGCACTACCGCTGTTTGATGACCACCACCAATCAACCGCTGACTTCATTAATCAGCATCGATCATGTTTTCCCTCACCGAGTTGCTCTTCAGCTCAGTGGTCACTTTGCTCGGCGTTGTTTTACTGAAATGGTACCGAACTCGCTGCCAGATATTTCGTACCTTTACCAAACTTGGAATTCCCGGACCTGAGCCTCGTTTCTGGTTGGGCAATCTTCACTTCAGCAATCGCGATTATGTTTTTGATCATCTGGACACGTGGTTCAAGAGATATGGCGACTATTTTGGCTACTATCGCGGCGATCGGCCTGTGATTGTTGTGAAAAATATGGAGATCATTCATGAAGTGTTTATTGCTCGATTTAAAGAGTTTCCCAATCGGCTAAAATTCCGAATGAATGTGGAGCCTTTCTCTTCATCAGTTTTAGCTCTGCGAGGTAAAGCCAATTGATTAAACTTGAAATGATATTAAGAAAGTTGCTATTTTATCACCACAACAGATAAACGTTGGCGTCATTGCAGACGAGTCATAACACCGGCTTTTACTTCTCACAAAGTATCTCAGCTTTCCCAGAGTAAATCTATTCTGGAGTCGATCAAAAGTGCCCTTAAAACTCTGAAAACTGCCTCTAACGATCATATTACGGTAGAGTCTCTGGCAGACATTGGCGTCGGAGAGGGAATGGTTGTCAATGTGAATATTTTATCTAAAGCGTTTACGCTTGATGTCATCTCAAGGATTGCATTTGCTCTTGAAGAAAGTGATGTTTTTGAGCCAAACAGTCATCTGCTAGGCATGGCTGAGGAGTTTATGGCTAACTGCGATGGACCAATTATCCGACTAGTGTTGATGTTTCCTTTCCTGTCACGAGTGATTGAGTTTATCAACAATTACCTTACTTCTGGGCGAATGGTAGATATGTTGTCGAAGCACTTGAAGAAACTAATTGAACAGTATCACATTAAAGAGTTTCTCGATGTTCCAAAAGAAAACGACACGAGTAGTGAAGCCTACATTCAAAAACGTAATATGCTCGATTACATGCTCTTTCAAGGGAAAGTCGCAAACCTTTCAACAAACGAAACTATTGGTAAATGATAATTAAAATGAATTCTACTGAAATTTAACTTTTTATCTTTACAGGTAATCTTTTGGTGGTTTTGTTTGCTGGCTACGAAACTAGCAGTTGCTGTCTTGCCTTTACCCTGTTTAACATTGCCAAACACCGTGATGTTCAGCAAAAATTAAGATCTGAACTTCAAGTTTTACTTAGTGGTGATAACTTTGAAGATCGGCTAGAACAGTTATCTGAGCTTAAATGCGAATATTTGGATCGAGTTATCTACGAATCTCTGCGTCTCTACCCACCAGTAGTTGATTATATTATTCGCGAAATAAGCGGTGATTTGGACGTTGTCACTTTAAAGTGCGGCTTGAAGGTGCCCAAAGAAGTTGGTTTAATGTTTCCAATTAGGCAAATGCATCTTGATGCAAGCATTTGGCCCGAACCATTTCGCTTCAACCCTGAACGAGATAATTTACCCATTCCAGGTAGTTCAGTGAAAAACTACGCTTTTGCAGCTTTTGGAATCGGTCAGAGAAGATGCGTCGGCGATTTCTTAGCCACCACCGAGATAAGACAAATCATTGCTGCGCTAGTCTTACGCTATCGCATTGAGCTTGTCAGTGACCCAAGATCGGTTTATGCGCATCGTTATCGTTATGATCGAAACCGTTTACTTCAGGTGGAATGCATTGCCGAGTTGATTAAACCAAAAGATGATATTTATCTTCAGTTTGTTCCAATCTAATGTGCCAAATAAAATAATGAAAACTTGTTAACAAAACATTATGCAATACTTTACTTTTCTAATGTCATGATTTGAAACACTATTTACATTCAATGCGCATCAAATAAAGCTCACTTATAGGCTAAATCAAAGTAGACTTGTTTTTAAGGTTTTAGTTCAGTGCATTTTTAGATACTTTTTCATTAGCCCCAATTTGTGCATAACAAATTAGTTAGTTGGTCTGCAATGTCAAAAAAATTACGCGGTTGGAAGGGTGATGACGCAGACACATAGAAGCAATAGAATAAATCTGTAATCGATTTTGATGATATGCAATATTGCCAATTAACCAATTGCTAGGCAAATTGACTTTTATTTGCTGGACAAATGTGTTGCTGTATAGACCACTTAATAGTTACTCCACTTGTCGTCGGCTTGGCGGTTTCATTTGTGCTAATCCTCCAGTAAATATGTCTAGGCAAACAAAACACTTTTAATAATTTTTTATTCAGTAGCCAGTGTTTTCTAAAAGATCAATGTGAAAGCTGTGTATTTTAGATAGTTGCTGAGATTTATTACGTCAATATAAATGACACTATAAAACAATGTCCTTAGTTGACTTTACACTCTCAAATTACTTTTAAATAATTAAAACACGAATTACTTTGATGTCTACACAGCAGCAATGCTGGAACTAACCGGTGCTCATCTTTATGTCATAAAGATAATCTAACAAAAACGACGAGAACGGTGAAATGTTAGGATGTGTGTGTGTGGGTTATCAACTGCAAAACTGGTGCAGCAAACGGTTTGTAGGGGAGAACATTGTCAAATAAGGTGAGAAACACAAATAAACACACACGTAATTGCATTGTCTGATTAAACTGCTAATATACCTAGATTATCTGTCAATTATCCACCTAGCTTATCACCATAATAGACGCACAACGAGTTTATTATTATGGTTGTAGGGTTTTAGGTGAAAATTGCCTTTTGACCAAAACTGATGATACTCTATCTGATAATCTTGCAGTCTACTGGTTGCACATCACAACAACAAGTCCTTGTTGATCTCTAGTAAAAAACTCAAGTGATTTTTACATACAATTTGCTAAAGGGATGGAACTCTCGAGCACGTTTATCTTCAATAGCAAATATATTCTTGCATGTTTTCAAGCAAGTAGTTTATTATTTACGAGCTATTGTCGCCCAAAAGTCGCGACAGTCATAACTTTTAATGACATTTAAAAAGTACCCACAGTTGCTGCACTAGCAGTCAATTTACGACAATGATCCCGCTACTTTGTTTGAGGTGTGTATTTATTTATTTATGATTTTATCATGTAATCTGAGTATGCATTTATTACTTCATTTCTACTTTAATTTATTAGCATAACCTGACTAATAACAGGTACTTTCTTGAAATGAACACTTTTTGTATTTTCTTTTATATTGAAAGTTTTCACACATTGCTTGGCCTCAATGCAACGGATATTTCTTGACCTGACTTTTTTGGTTGATATGCAGCACAATGGAATCCTACTATTTTTTACACTCTATCACTATTAGAAAAATTAATGCCAACTGTTGTGGTAGCATTAATTATATCAATATTATCTTAATAATCGGCAATCGTTTCCATTCGTTTGGTTGGATTGCGCTGTTTTAGAAATGTTTGCAATTTAGATTTAAGTGTAGTAGCAAAAGCTCTTAATTAGAGTAGCGTCAGATTCTTTATAATTTTGACTGATATCACTTCCTTATTGCGCTGCATGCAACTGTTCAGTTATGTAGTCACTCAAAGAGTTGAACCAAGAGAGATTCTTATCTCTCTCTCTCTCTCTCTCTCTCTCTCTCTCTCTCTCTCTCTCTCTC
>JAALOO010001711.1_pt1 | contig 13829 bp, 9 predicted proteins | sample 7257641 | NCBI WGS metagenome assembly JAALOO01 (sample SAMN14085613, study PRJNA598686) | mite metagenome | biome: ENVO:01001000; feature: ENVO:01001002; material: ENVO:01001226; isolation source: single female mite from University of Michigan culture on fish food culture... ... | reverse complement strand
AGATTTGATTTTATTAGCTATTGTCAAACCAATTTGACTCATATTTCTGTGTGTGTGTCTGGCGTGCGTTTCAGTGGATACCACTGAATGAACAGCACTGCAACAGCAGCAGTCTCAATGGCCATACATTCACTAATGCCTTATTCTCCTGGCGAGTGCGTTCCATTACCTCTCTTTGGTGAATGTGTGTGTGTGTGTGTGTGTGTGTGTGTACCTCTGAGTGAGTACGCCGTCTCGTCATCTTCATCTTCTCCGTTTGATTTCATATGCGCACCATATGATCGCTCAATGGGCTGATGCTGCTGCTGCGGATGGCGCGGTAGAGGCCAATTATTGTGCCGATGTTTGGTGTGTGTCTGTTCACTTTGGTGGTATGGCGTTTTTAATGATTGCCAGTTTGTTTGACTTTGTGCTCGTTAGGTGTTTCGTGATGCTTTTGTAGTCTTTTCAAACACTAACTATTTTTTCCTTTTTTTCACTTTGCCAGAACACCTCGCGCCGTTGTGGGCACATCAATATTGGCCGGCTGACCGTATCGTCTGCGAAAAAATACACCCAACTAACACTAAAAAGGACCACCATCACCATCACCGCAAGGTAAATTGCTTTGGTGCAAGTCGATGTGCTTCTACAGAACCGAACATCTTATTCATACTCTTGCGCAGGCACAAGGTCGATCAATTATTGACGATGTTCCAGACTAAAGAGATGGCCATCTTTTAGTGCCGTTCAAATGTGAACACGTTCGAATATTCCGCTATTGCTGGATGAGACACGTCGCAAGTGCTTCTTCTGCTTTTCGCCTGTCTGTGTCTGGCTGGCTAATCTGCCCCATACAGCTGCAATGCTATTCGATTAGACTTTGTGCGTGCCTTTCTTTTTGAGTACAGTGTTTGCCGTCCCCTACTTTGATTTGCATTCAATTAGTGACTAACAAAGTAGTCGTCTCCGTCGATACTGCTGCTTCTGTTGTTGCTGCTGCTGTTCAAAGAAAAACTTAAGAGGCTGAAGCTCAGGCAGCGTGAGGCAAATGACGGTAGTGTCGTTGCAAAGTGCTGTACTATTACTGCTGCTGCAGCTGTACGTCAGGTCGATTGGTCGCCCCGCATCGACGTTGGGCGTCCAGAAATCGCCACACACTCTGATGCAAACTTCAGTGCAACACCAACACAGGCTATTACACTGACGACGACGATGATGATGATCGTTTGTCGAAGAGAGAAGAAGAAGCAAGCCACCGTTCTCTGCTAATCCGCACAGACAAGAAGCTTCAATTGTCTGTGTTTGTGGCCGCCAGTGTGTGTGTGTGTGCTGTGCATGTGCTTTGCCGTCCGATCTGATGCACAATGCCTGTTCCATTGGCGCCTGGTGCTCTGCCGCTGATTAACGTGCTTGTGGCTGACATTGCTGCAGTTGCAACAACGACGGCTGCAGAAGCAGCAGAAACAGCAGATGAAGTAGCAGCGGTGAAGGAAGCCCTGCACTGCAAACCATTACCGGCATCGATCTCTTTTCCGTGGCTGCCCAACGTCTTATCCCTCGGTGGCAGTCATATAGCCCACACACACTTTGAAAGTGCAGGAGAAGCACTCTAGCCGCTCTCTGGGCAATCTTGTTTGCCGCTTGTCCACGACCGGCAATGGCAGCAGCAGCAGCAGCAGCAGACGATTGCCAATTGGACAGCACATCGATTTTCTTGTCCGTTTGTTTCCTTTTGTAGGGTTGCATAATGTAATCTACTTTAATCTAATCAAGACTGGTTGCGGCCTTGCCCGCATGAAGGCCAGTCTACTGCCACCATCAGCAGAACTACCACCACTACCACAAGCACTACAGCATCATCAGCACTACTGCCACCACCACCACCACCATCAAATAGATGTGTACATTGATTGACGCTGGCACATACCACTAGTGTTGCCGCCACCACTGGCTCATTCTGGGCCGGCGAATTGTAATCTATTTTCCATTGATTTCCGTCGATGATGATGATTTTCTTGCTTACAACTTGCCATTTGCCGCTAATGTCCACTGTACAAGTAGCAGTAGTATTTCCTTTGTCGCAGTCCAAGTGGCAGTATAAGCGCCAGAAGAGCAATTCAGCTGGGTTGGTGCTGGTCCTCGCCGGTGCACTCTGCGTCCCCTCCACTACTGCAATAAACCGTAATTGTGGGCACTTGATTCATTGCTACTACTTCGTTAATTTTATTGCTCACTACTTGGCAGTGCGTTAATTTGCACACACACACACTCAATTGCACCGAGTCACCGTTCTCTTCAATTCTAAAGGTCAGCTTTTCGGTGATTGGCAATTAGATTTTGGCGAGGTGGTGACGGAGCACCAGCGACACTGGCTCTCTGCCCACCGGTCCCAGAGAGAGTGGGACCGGCAGCAGCCGTCCACTCTGCCGGTCAATGATGTGCTCTCGCTGATCATCAATGTCGTAGCTGAGAGAGCTGATTTGGCACTGACACTGAAATCGCAGGGAGAGAGAATACTTTGGCTGCTGCTGCTGCTGTTGCGATTTCTGGCAGTGCATCAGAAGTGCCGGTTCTGTGCTGTGTTGTCGTTGCTGCAGTTTTAGCAGCTGCAGTCGTGCCTGGTACTGGCACCGGTACACCTCCAGGCGATTGTTCTCCACCTGCAGCAGCAGTTGGCTATCCATCAAGTAGGAAATGCTGTGCACACGCCGGAGAGCATTGTGCAGCATCGTCTGCAAGGTGATTGCTAGTGATTTCAGCAGCAGCTCCATGTCAACTCCTTGGGTAATCTGCTGCTGCTGCTGGTTCTGCATTTTCGGTTGATCTACTTCATCCACTCCACTGCCACTGTGCTCATTGCCACTGTGATTTGATGTTTGCACTTTTTTGCCTCGTTGATCAGTCCGGGTAATCTTCATTAGGCACGGATGACTCGATTCCTCCTCCTCCTCCTCCTCCTTGCTCTTTGCGCCCAGTAATGAGCCAGCAGCAGCAGTAGTAGTGCAGGAGTCACTGGAGAGCAGTGCCATGTTTGCCAGCGGCTGTACCACAGTCTTCCAAACACTGGCCGAAGTGTTTGTAAACAATCCGAGTAGTGATTTCACTGCCGACTGCATTCGCCTACAACACCGGCCAACAGTGGAGGCAATGAAGAGGAACGCTGCAACAAACAACAAACGAGAAAAGGAACAAATTAGTAATTGCCTAGGTAGATCACGTTCTCCTGGTCGCCAGTCGCGAGGAGAATCGACAGTTACCTAGATAGTAGCAGGCGAGGATGAACCAGAAAATCTTGAAGTACATGATCAGCGATGAGATGGCTTCGAAAGTTGAAGTGTTTACAGTTTAGATGCACCGTGGTGACCTGGTCAGGCCATCGTCAGTGTGTTGTGTGCCACGTTGGCAGTAGGCTGGCACACCACCACTGGGCCTGAGCTTTGAGTTTTGCCTCAAGGCTCAAAGCTCAGGGGACTTGATTGGATTAGCCTGCAGTAGCACATGCGCGGCTTTTTTTGTTTTAAGCGCACAGCGCAAAGTGCACTTTTGCTGAGGTCAAACTAGTTTCTGCCTGTCTTTGTGACAATCTTTCTAAAAAAGCTGTAAAATGAGACATTTGTTGCTCGGCAACAGCAGCGACCCTGTCTCTCAATTGGCCACATTGATGCAAATGTTAGAACAGTGAACTTTCCAAAAATTGTGTTGTTGTCTTGTGGTGTCCTCAAAGGAAGATGAGCCAGTCCGTCTTTTTGGTCACTGGGCTGTTCAGCAGCCGCTGTGCCACTTAATACCACTGCTACTGCTCTCCATTTACTAAATTGAATTACTGTCCCCCTTTACAATGTCTGACAAAGATGGTAATGTGTTTGTTGCTGGTGGTCGTTGTTCATCGTCTGTCCTCGTAATGCAATCACTGCTGCTTGTCGTCAGCACTGCTGTGTGCTCTCTGCTGTCTCGCATTTGGCGCCACATCCAAATTAGATTGACATTCTCAAGTGGGCAGAATATACTCACTTGAAACTCATACACACAGTTCACTGCACCACTGTAATGTCTTCTTTTCTGCAATTGGCTATCCTCTCTTTCTCCCTCTGTTTTGTTTTTATTTCAGCAAATACTTTAAGGGGACAAGTTTTTTGTTGTTTCTAGTGTGGTAGTGGAAGTAGTAGTAGTGCTGGCTCAGTTTGATTTAATTATTCCACAGACGATTCACAAAGTTGGCCCAGTGGTCTTTGTCGCATGAGGTAGGCTAATTTGACTTTATTTAGGCGTCGAGCAGTGCTGATGCTGGCTGCTTTACTGACTGCAGCGCCCATCACCCTCTGCGCCCATTTGCTGGGCGCAGCAGACTAATTCGGGTGATTGTCGAATCTCATCTGATCGGCTGTACTGCTGAGAACTGCCAACTGATGATGGCACATGGTACCACACCATCGATCGTCTCCCTCCTTCAGTCAGTCAGTCAGTCAATCTGCTCTCCATCGAACTTTACAGTCATTCGCCTATGCTTCTGCTTGGCTGTCTTCTACACTCCGCCTGACAGTGCCGTTCTCTCGTTACACTTGGCTGCAATCGGAAACCACGACTCGAATGCAGAGTGCTGATCTCTCACTCCTCCTTCCCTCCTTCCTAAATGACTACTCACTCAAGTAGTGACTACTTTTGCCTTTGCCGTTAATTAATTCGCTTTGGGGGCAGCAAGCCTAATTTAATTACTGCTGATGTGCCACTGGGGCCACCATCAGTGCTGGAGTGACAAAGTTGACTGTTTGATTTGCTGAAACTGCTGCTGCTTCCATAAAAAACAGTCAGACATTGAAAAACCACAAAGTCTTTGACAGTGCACTCTGACGCCGGTCATGCTGCTGTTGTGCTGGCCATCACTTGACTGGTCATGTTTTCTTCCCGACCAGAACATGCTGGCACTTTGGTCAGTCCAAACAGCCACAAGCACTGTCCCGAGACACTGCATTTTCTTTGATAACGCAGCGTCTTGCCGTCTTTGATTACTTGGCCATTCATTAGCCATTACATTACACCTCGCTAATGGCATACTTTCTCTCTTTTCCAGCTTTCTATGCTTTCTAATCTATTGCTTAATTATTGATAAAAACCTCACTGTGTACATAGGCTTTCTTTATTCCCAAATGCGCTAGCTGATGGCTATTAATTAATTAATTGCCGACATCGATGCGCGCAAATCAGCTTTCAATTATGAGGCTACTTAATAATAAATGGTGCCGATCGGACGTCTGAAAGACAAAAAGAAGTACTCTCTTTTTCTTGTTTTTTCACTGATGGTGTTACTTTAACTAATGAATCAGTAGTCATGTCCGTCGTCGCAGTGACAAACAAGCAACACACACAAACACAAAGCTACAATGTGTTCAATAAATCAGCAATCAATAGAGACAGTGGCAGGGACAAGCTGCAAAAAGCGATTGACGGCGACACTGTGAGGAGGCAGTTGCATCATCATCTAACATCACTCATCATGTAATCCGCCACCGCCACCGCCACCGCCTTTGCTCTCGAATCATCTCACTGGCTTCCTGGTCTTTCCAATAGCAACTCCACAACTGCACACAGTGCAGGTCTGCTGCTGCTGTTGTTGATGCTGCTGATTAATTGGATTGCCTGTGCCTTGGCGGAATTATGGCGGCCATTTGTTTGGCACCAGCATCGACTTACTGCTCGCTCTGAATTGATTTGCTCAATCTCCAGTTTCATCTTTTCAGCTTTATCTCTTTCTCTTGTTATTTCAGTGCAGTCGCTGTGCGCACATTGTGTTTTTGTGCATTTGCTATTTGTCGTCGCTAACTACCGGGATGATTTATATTCGAGCTTTAGGTACTGTACTTGCTGCAATAAACCTAATTATAGCTGCCATTTCGTATATTGTTCTCAGGCAGCCTTGTTTGCTTATATTACACAATCACACAGTCAAGAGTAGGGAAAGAAGATGTTGAGTGTTCTTGGCATCGTTATCCGTATTGCTCTGGACTGAGACTTCAACTGAGTCTTCTTTGTACTGCCCAACAATGATGAGGCCAGAAAACAACTATTCAGCAGCCTTATTTATTGCTGTCTTGCGGTGGAAAACTGGGCACAGCACAGCTCTGAAGCACTCTTTTGAGCAAGTCCAAGAAAGTGCTCAACTAAACTGCTGGGCACCATACGGTGTCACTTTGGTCCGCCACATGATCGAGTGCAGAGAGCTGGGGTCACCAGCTTTGATTTGCTGTTTTTTGCTGTTGTCGATGCTGCTGCTTTTGCTGCTTCTGTTTTTTGTCGCCTTTTGTGCTTTTTTTTCACTGCCAAGCAGGAGAAATGCCATCGATCGACGGGTAATAGTTTTATTAAGTCGCACTCGCTTTTTTGTCGCCCGCCTATTTCACTGACAAAATTGGCATTGTATCGATTTGCCATCGTGTGTGTGTCTGTTGGCTACTTTGCCTTTCACTATCTCCTGCCACGCGCCGCATCTTTTTATGCTGCTTCTGTTTTTTTCACTCAAGATATGGCAGTTTTTGTATTAGCCGACTATCTTCAAGAGTGCAATCGATGCTCAGTGGGAGGAGATATCTTACATGTACAATTTTTTTCTGCTGTTTTTAAGTGCAAACTTTGTATAATTCTTTGTCTGGCTGCAAACGCCCTTGTTGATGAGTCTGGTCAGGCGTTTAATTGCACGTCAATTATGGTTTATAATTGCAAGCAAATCTCATCTCAGTATCTTCTGAATGGCAACTTTTACGCCCAAAAGTTTTTTATTTTTCATTCTTAAAACTTAAGAAACGCTATAATAAAATATTTTAAATTTACTTTAGACGATTCGTTTTGAACATTTCACTACTACTAAGCTTCCTAATAACATAATCCGCGCTATTCGGTCGCAAAGATAAATATTGCTTTTTTGCTATTGTCACTGACGTAAGTTTAAGTTAAGTTTCATGCTCTTTTCACATCTTTTTTCTCCTTCTTCTTTATCGTCTGTTTTTCTATTCTCTGGCTCAATGTATTTTCTGTTTATTTATTTTTTTAGTGCAGCTAATTGTTGGCCCAATATCTTTCCTTTGTGCACAGCAAAAAAGTACAGCCCTCTTCTGCTTCTGTTCATTAACTTGGATTTAAGCACTTTGGCGTTTTGCGGCGCCTAAACAGCATCAGTTGGACACTTTGCACACACACTAACTGTCAAGTTGTTGTTGCTGCTGGTCGGGCCTAGAAGATATTTCAAATTTTAATGAAATTGTTTAACGATAGCTAGGCGATTTGCCAGCGCTGAGCTGCTGCACAAGTGTACGGCACTTGGCGCTCATTGCTTTAAACGGCAGCATCCCTTTTACCCTCTCTGGTTTAGATCCATTAGGAGAAACAGTTGGAGTTGCTCTTGTTGCCGCTGATACATCGTGAATCCACATCACGAATTGTTCAGTGTTTGGCGGTGGTGCACTGGCAGGCTTGCCAGCTTGACTGGCTGGCTGGCACACTACTGCTTCATCAATCAGCGTCCATTTCCTTTCATCGCCACTCGCCTTCTTCGTTTTCCTTTTCCTCCTTCTGCAGCATCATCTTGGGCAGATTGTCTTTTTCTTCTTTGCATCAAGCCCGTCAACGTCTCCTCAGCAATACGTCTCCGTCACACTGCTAATCTGTGACTTTCCATTTAATCTGACCCACTCTGGCGGCCATTTCCCATTTCTCACTATGGTGCACAAGCAGGCTTTGTCCGGCAGCTGCTCTCTCTCTCTCTCTCTCTCTTTCTTTTTTCTTCCCTTTCAATCTTCTAGCTGCCTTAGCTAAGCTCCTTTTGACCAGAGAAAAGAATTGACCAGAGAGAATCAATTCTCTTTTTTACTCAATTCAAGTTTGCTTTTTACTATTTGCCCTCCATCATCTTTTTCTATAAACATTAGTCATTTCTTTCATTCTTTCTTCTCTTACTTCTTCAGTTTTCCAGTTTTGACCAGTCCCATTGTCGGTTTCATAATGGCCTAATTCGATGGTCCCTATTAATTCACTGCTTAATCTAATTTGCCTGTGAGCCTGTAGTCTCTTGATGTCTTTTTGCTGCCATGTTGTGTAGTAGGCTGAGGCAGTTCACAATGTCCACGCTGAGTTCTACTTGCATTCGTTTCGGCCCGATATCTCAATTTGCGATATTACCCTAGCAATATCAATATTAATACTCTCTTTGCTACTTCACTCATCACCGTCTTTCTCTTGTTTCTCCCTTTCCCTCGTTCTCTCTTAGGTTGCTTGCGAACCACTAAGCGCGATCATCATTTATACCCTGTGCGTCATCAATCTACCGAAGCGCGAAAAATTTCTGATGGCCTTCTGAAGGGAAGTAATCGTTGCCTCTTGCAGTCAAGCAGCAGCAGAACTACTCTTCTCCCTCCTTCCTCTGGTTTTGCTTGCCTTTGCCTCTGGAACTCCTTTGTACTGCTGCATTCTCGAATGGCGCACCACTCGCCTATTAGTCAAGTATGACAATTTCCAATGTTGCACTCTCTCATCTTTCATCTTCGATCATCGTGCAATTGGCAAGAGCAGCAGCAGCAGAAACAGCAGCTTCATCAGGGAGCACAGCCATCACTGAGCCAACACAGTCTCAGCTTCAGCCTCAGCCGACTCGAACAGATTCTGGCGAACAGGCACTTCAACCATCCTCCTTCTTCTTCAGCCGTCCAAACGTCATCGTCAGCAAAAGCTGCAGCCTAGTAGCAGGGCAGCAGCACAGTTCAGCTCAGCCACCCTCACCGTCGCCGCAGTCTGTTCCATCCATCGTGCCCTCTGCAGCCTTTGCAACCCAACTTGTCACTTAAAGTTGACTTCTCCTGGTGCCGTCCTCCTTCATCCTCACCCTCACCCTCCCCACCACTCTGACCACAAGAGGAGAGCAGCAACAATGTAAGTGATTCATCTTTCCTCTGACAGCCAAAGTGCTCCGTCACTCATTTTGGGTTTCATTGAGGTGCACAGTCAGTGACACACCAATAGAGATTGTCTCGAAAAGCACCGGTGCCGGCACATACTTTTGTCACTTTGGCACACTCTCCATCACTTTCCCTGAACACTCGGGTACACCTTTGTAGTACCCGGTCTACTCTGATGATGTGTGAGTGTACTCTACTGAATACACACACACTACCTCCATCAATGGGCCTGCAACCAAAGACTAACCCCAATTTTGCGGTCTCTTTGACTAGAGCACTGCTCTCTAGTAGCCCTTCACAACCTCAAAAGCAAAGTACAAAATGAAAGTCAGCAATTTTACGGAATATTAGGTAGTAGACAGATAGTATTGACGCCAGAAGATGAGGCGCACAGGCAGCAGTTTGAAAAAGCACTCTCCAGCACACAGGCACTCAAAGTGTTCTACTACTTTGTATCGACTTTGTCGTGTTTGGAATTTTTTATTTTTGCTCTACTTGAGAGGGGCAAGCACGGTGCAAGTCAATTCTTGCAGTCGACTGCTTGACGTGGGCCTCACTTCTCACTTCTTTCGTTCACCGTATTCACGGGACCTGTTTCTTCGCTGATGATGCTTTCTTTTCCCTCCGCCTCCTTCTTCGTCTTTGCCATCTAAACTTTTTTCGTTTCACCAGAAACTAAAGTATGGGCTTGTGTGTGTGCCCGGCAAAGTCTTGACGAGTCAAACAAAGAGCATTACCATGTGTCGAGAAAGAATGTCGACAAAGTCCGTGCGTGTTTGTGTGAGAGTGTGCATTGAATCAACTTGAACTTTCCTGAAAGTACTCCTCTTCACTTGGCTAATTACTGTTTGGTGTAATATCCAGCCAAAGTAGTTGTACTTGCAGTTGCAAACACTTCTTTTAAACTTGTATCCCACTCTTTATTTGAACAGCCATTGAACTATGAATGCCTTCTTCTTTCATTTTTTCATTCTTTCTTTTTATACCGAGACCACCTCAAACTGACAGACCAACCGCTGTTTGGACGCAATTAGGTTAGCTATCCTGGTGATGATAGGAGAAAATAAGGCCAGCAAAAAGAGAGTTTTTGCAAACTCGGGCAAAAGTGTTTTTGCCCTGCACTGCCCGATCAGGACAGAGTCGGTTTGAGTTTGTTCGGCTAACCTGGTCACTCCTGCACACACGCACACGCACGCAGCACACTGATGACACTGACATACTTGGCGCACTAATTAGCCCCATTATCGTCTCATCGGTGCTGCCGCACACGTTCCTGCACTCATGTCAGGCTTCTTTCAGCGACGACGACGACGACGAGCTGAGGACGATCACTTCTTTTTCCACTTTTTTTTTGCTCCAAACCTCTACGCCAAATGAGAAATGATCGATTTAAAAGGACTTGAAAGCTGCGCCTCGCTTCTCTTCAGTTCAACATGTTTAGAATGCAGTACTGATCGCTAATTGATTTAGATTCCATTGACTTGCGTGCCAGTGATGCGAAATGGTTCCTTTATTCTCTTGCAGAGCGACACTCACTAAACCGAAGGCAGAATTGTGCAGCCAAGAAGGAAGGACAAAAAATGAGTGATAAGAAACGAGGGGAAAAGTGCACAAAAGTAGAGAAAAAAAATAAAAGAAAGGAAGAAAGAAAGAAAGCTGCCGCCGCCGTTCTGCTCGATAATTATGCTAATCGGTAAGTAACGGTGTCGGTGTCGTCCGAGTGGGCCAGTGTCACAGTGTCGATGATGACCAACACCACCACCACCATAGTCTGCAGAACTTTTTTTGGTGGAGCACTGTCTGCCGAAAAATGTGTGCCGTAGATGTGGCTCGATAAGCACTGTTCCAATTTGCAATCGATTGACCGACTTTTGCACTGCACTGCACTGCACTACTCCGCCACTCGAGACACACAATTCTGACGTGTCCTAATTTGCAATTCTCTCCCTCAGCCCACTCTGCTCTTTATTCTTTCTCATTTTTATATTCCTTTTTTCTATGTCATTGTCGGCGTCCTTTCCTTGTCCTACCCTTTCCATTGTTCTCCTTATTTTGTTCCTCTTCACACAAGCGCCAATCACTTTTTTCAATCGATTTAGAGTGATTTGTTCTTTGCTCTAGCAGATACTGCAAGCCAATCTTTTTCTTTTTGTTTTCTAGTTTTCTAGTTTTTATTCTATGGCACCTGCTCTAAAATTGTTAGATACAGGAATTACCCCGTACACACAAAATAATCTTGAGACCATTTAAAATAATAATGTTGCACTATTTCGATGAACTCTTTGAGGGCGCATCCTGACCCGCCTTTGCCCTTGCCAATTGTTTGGCTTCTATTTGTAGGCCTCTTTATTTATCTGCACTCTGAAATGATTCGAATTTAATTTACGCCAAGTTTCTATTGAAATTCTGCATCATTTAGCCCTGTGTTTGCCCTTGCCAAACCTCTGAGTTTACCGAGTTTGCCTTTGTGTATTTATTTATTGGCTAGTGACAAACTTTGCCAGAACTCTTCTCGGCTTTCTCATCTTCTTTTGCCGGGTGGTGGTGATGGTGATGGTAGCCGTTATTGACTTGATCAAATTGGCCTCAATGTGATTTAAGGTGCTGTCTTTGTCCGGTGATTCAATTTCGTTGCTCAGTACTGGCAGCCTTTGCCGCAATCGGCACTGCAGAATTTGATTTCGTTGTGCCCGTTTCGCCCACTTTTCGCCAGACAGCAAGTGCTGTTCACTCTGTCTGCTGAAAGATTTCACTATCTTTTTCTTTTTTTATTCTTGCCGTCCTTTTGATCATTTAGTTGCAGGTCGCAAGCAGACCGTCGACTAAAAAGAGTCTTTCTTGCTCTACCACTACAAACGACATCTCCGCATACTTTTGTCCAGTGTGGAGTTCCTAACTCAATTTTTTTCGACTGGAACTTTCCGATTGAACGCCATTTTAATTATTTTGTACTGACTTTTCAAATTCTATTTTTTAGAGAATGTTCTTGATTTGTTTTGTCCTCCTCTCTGTTTGTGTGAGTGTGCAGTTTTTAGTTAAAATGTGTTAAAACTAGAGTTTCAAGTTTTGCAAAGATTGTAAACAATCTTAATTTTAATTGAATGTTAAATTAAATGTAGTATGTTTGTAGTTTGGCAAATCAGTTGCCAAATTGTTAAAAAAGTGCATAAAACTAAACCATTAATTTTACTTAAATTTAAAATAAAAGATTGATTTTAAGCTGCATTTTGAGACATATTTTTAGTACGGATACGTCTTGACAAATTTCAATGGCGACTTCATAACTTGATAATGAATGGCATGCATTGAATGGCACAGCACAGACACATCCAGAGCAAACTGCCATTCTTTTCAATTACCAGCCACTGCCAATGGCCTGTTTCTCATCGGCGAACCATCATATTATTGTTTACTCACACATCCAAAAGCTGAACAGAGAGCGCTGAGTGGCTTACAAATTACAAATTAGGCCATAAATCATCGTTTGTGGCTCGTGTTAGAGCCGTTCAACTTTTGCTCGCCTGTTGTCCTGTTAAAGAAAAGAGAATTTGGATGAGAAGGAAAGATCTCTTTTTCTTTTTTACTGGCGGGTTTATTTTTTGTTTTTTGATTTGCAGCAAATCTATTATCATTAGCCAAGTCTATGAGCCAACGATCATATTAGGCGACTGCTGCTGAAGCCAACTGCTTCAGTGGCGCAAAAAAAAAGGAAAAGAAGAAAGAAGTGGCTAACATTTTGCAAGACGTTTGACACAGAGAAGCAGTTTTGCAGTTTGGCCACAACTGGTGAAGCATTTATCACTAGGGCCATTGGGCCACAATGGCTGACACTGCAACAAATGCGGAACACAAAGAGTTCCATGCTCTACAGAGAAGGAAGTACTGTCACCACTTGGAGGAAAGAATCATTCTCAGAGAATGCCATTGCTGCTGCTGCTGTTGTTGCTGTTGAGTGACAATGGCACTTGCCGACTCGTGGGCTTATTTTCTACTGCTGCTGCTGCTGCTGCTGCTGGTTTAGTTGCCTGCACTTCGCTGGCATAGGCCAAAGCAGTAAGGCCGTCTGCCCAGCTGTACAGCAGCAACAGCAGCAGCAGCACAGCACTACTGTCTGTACATTAATTACCAAAAAAGGAACAGGGAAAGATCTGACAAATTCATCCCGGCATGACACAAATGTATTCAGATGAGCTCAACGTTGCGTTTTGCAGCGTTGGCCTGTCACTGACTAGAGAGCAGAACACAAAAAATGAAAGCAATTCTTTCCTTCTCTTTCTTCTTTCTCTTCTCCTCATGTCAGCTTTGTAGTGCAATGTCTTAATGACAGTCTCTTTCTCTCCCGCTTCCCCCTCTCTTTCTGTGTTACTTTAAACTTGAGATTATGTGGAACGATGCTTGTCGATGCACAACCAGCCGTTGCCGTCATAAAGTCGACACAGAAGGAAGAGAGAGAGAGAGATAGAGAGAGACTATTGGGCTCAATTGGACAGCATTCTTAGTGCGGCCCGCACTAGTGTCTGGCTGCCTTATTTGCGCGCGGGATTAAATTAATTTTTCCTAATGAATGAATCAATTCCTTCTTGTCGCTCTAATCTGCACTACATTCTGCACTGTTCACTCTGCTCATTCTCCGCGTATTACCACTCCCCTCAGATGGGCATCATCATTTGGGGGCCCATTTATTAGACGGCACCTCGAGCAGCAACAACAGAAGCTGTGCGCCACTCTCAGCTTCAGTGACCATTATTCTCCATTATTTGGCAGCTATTTTTTGTCGATTTGCACCAACCACCCAACCAGCCAACGCTAGCAATTGTGTATTTGAGCAAAAAGTGCTGCAATTGTAGAATGCTCTTTTCTCTCTCTCTCTCTCTCTCTCTCTCTCTCTCTCTCTCTCTCTCTCTCTCT
>JAALOO010001710.1_pt1 | contig 13835 bp, 7 predicted proteins | sample 7257641 | NCBI WGS metagenome assembly JAALOO01 (sample SAMN14085613, study PRJNA598686) | mite metagenome | biome: ENVO:01001000; feature: ENVO:01001002; material: ENVO:01001226; isolation source: single female mite from University of Michigan culture on fish food culture... ... | reverse complement strand
TAAACAGTAAAATAGTTAGTGGCGAGCGAAGCGAGCGTAACTGAGCCCTTGTTTAGCACTAATTTTTTTGTGCGGTGCAAAACAAACGCTGTGTTTCCACTATGTACCATTTGCCTTCTGCACCGACTAGCACAGATAGAAATGGTAGGTGACTTTGTTGTTTTCATGACCATTGAATTGGCTTTAGGTGAATTGTGTTTTGTGCAAAACAAGTGGTGCAGCAAACTGATGACAAGTGGTGCTGTTGCAGTTGCAGTACTAAAGACTTTTCGAAAACAGACAATGGAACACCAAACAACAGAACACCGTTGAAAAAAAGAAAAAGAAGATATGTCACTTGACACTAGAAAACTGAAAACATCATTGTCGGGGTCAACTGAATGAATCGATGGACAGAAGGCGATGCAGAGCAGGCAATTCAAACACAGCAGTGACATTTGCTGTGTTCACAAGCAAACTTTGTTCCTTCATTGTTAGTTCATCATTCAATGTATGGTTCCTTTTATTTTTGTTCAATTTATGGTTCTTTCAACAATGTCACTTCAATGTCATTTGATGCAAACACAGGTACATGTGTACATTTATTTTAGCGTTATTTAGCTTACATTTTGAAGTCTACAAGTTTTGTCAGTGAAATAGTTTACTCTACACTGTTTGTTGACAAACTGACTTACAATTGTGATCAATTTGTGGTACAAATAATAAAAAAATGTTATGGTAAATAGATGATTCCCAACGACAAAAGCAGTGCAAAAAGAAGTCAATAGTCAAGTTTGACAATACACAGTTTTACAGTTTGAGCTGATGACAGCTGCACAAGCAAAGATGTCAGCAAATAGTGCATTGCAAACAATTTTGATATGTATTGATAAATACAAAAACTGTACAAAATTGTTTTGTTGTATATGGGGTTTTTTAGTATTTAATGAACAAAAATCAAAACATTCTTGTTTTTAAAAAATTTATAGAGTAAAAGCAAATTCTAAAAATGTTGTAAATATTTAAGGAAACCTAAATATACTTAAATTATTTTTTTAAACTCACAAACATACAATGCTAGCCAATTTATGTGGGAGCAAAAGCGTGCAAATTTTATAACTGCAAATCATGCGCCTATTTTAAACACTGCATAACCGCAAAAACGCCCAGTTTAGTCAACGGCAGTAAGTTGATTCAAGCATTCACTGAAGTGCTGTTTAGCATCACAGGCACAAAGTGCACTGTTCGGTAATTATAATTAGCACTTTATGAATTCATCATCTGTGTCACACTTACACACACACAGTGCACAATGGTTTGTGTGTTTTGTTGCTTAACACAAACACACACTAGACATCAACCACCTACTGAGTCCTAAATGCGGCTAGTCTCTAATTTAATTGACCAGTCAGCCGCAGTCACTAGGCACACACTAAAAAGGCTTATTTCTATGACGTTTTTTTATTTTGAGCCGACAAAAAGAGAACCATAACTGCACAAAAGTTTATTTTAATTTAAAAAATTAAAAATATTAGCAACGTTTGTGGTCTTTAAATCTAATAATAAAACAATCAAGAACATAAATAAACAAAAAAGTTTGCAAAAAGAAATATAAGCAGTTTAAATAGTACCATATGATTTGTATGCATTTGATGCTTTTATTTTAAGTTTTAAAAACTTTTTTGTTTACAAATACCTAAAAATCATTTTTTAGGTGACAACAAAAGTTCATCGGTATTAAAAAAACAATACAAAAAACTGCAAAAATGACAAAGTTTTGTTTTAAATGAGTTAATAATATTGAGAACAACCACAAGTCATCAAGTTGCGTGGTGACACTATAGAGAAAAGTCTCAGCGCAGTGTCTACCTTGTCTGTAACAAGTAAAAATTACTATGTTTATGCCACCTGTCTGTCTAATCTGACTGCACAAACAATCTGACAAACACCTAATCTAATCGAGCTCATCTACTAGGAAGCTGAGAAAGCTCTGTCAGCAAGCGAAGGCAACACTTTGCATTACCGTACGAAGTGTTCACCTTTTCCGGCCTAGGTGCTAAAAACGTCAGCCAGTAGACCGGTGCAGATTTCGGTGAACACTGTTCGCTGCTAAAGTTGCCGTAACCACAATAGTTGATAGGCCTTTACCACACTGTTTTTCCTGGCCAACTGTTGCACTGTGGTGCAAGTGCCCATTACAATAGTGATCTCCATTTAGACCTCAACACTCTCCGCTCTGCCAGTGAGTCGCGCTACTGAGCCTGCTGCCATTAATTAATTTGACTAATTATGAGCACAGAGAAATAGTGTTTGTAAAATGGCGGAAATTCTAGATTAACTCAATGATAGAGAGAACAACTGCGTTGATTCTTTCACACTGTTGTCTAGCAAACTTGTTGAGTTTTGCGTCCATTGCCACTTACTTTCCACCATTTTCCCCTTAATAGGCATTATCAGCAAGAAGCAACAGTGTCGGCAAGTCAGGACAGTACAGTATTAGCTTGATGAGCCCATTTTTACGGCGCAGTAGCGCATAGTGTCCATAGGAAGTCCCTGAACAACTTCAAAAAATAAAACGAAAAAAACCGAAACTTGCGTCGATGCTCGAACTAGATGCAGATGTAAGAAGCAGACTGCATTAACAAATAAATTGTTAGTTAGAATGCAGAACAGACACTGCTCTCTTTTGCAAATCACTTTTTTTGTTTTTTCTTAAACCGTACTTTCATTTAAATTACCCGAGTATTGTGGCACTAGTGTTACTGGTCAGTAGCCACCACCACCAGTGACACACAACAGTGGAGACAGCAGTGCCGTGCATTTTAGTAGGTCAACAGCAACGGCAGCGGCGACAATGACAACTGCCTCAGACTTGTATGTACTCATCGGCGGTGTGCACAACTGGTCAGTTGCCGATTTGCAATGTTCCTCCCCCCCCCCGTCTATTTGCAGCCACATTTCCACCTTTCCACTCTCTTTCTACCTCTAACTCTGATTTTAACTCTAACAGTGGTGCGGTAGTGGTGGTGGTCAGCAGTGCTGGTGGTGGCACGACACAGGTCAATTTGTCACCACCGCAAACACACACTCTGCTGTTGCTGGTGCTTTTTGTCGTCTGGACACTCACAAACACACTCACATTCATATCTTTGTCTTTTTTCACTTCTGTTTAGTTGCCTTTTTTCACTTAAAATTGTGCACAGTCACGGCAGTTTTTAGTAAGCAAAGTTAGGCAGCCCTCCGAACGACAACGGGAGAAAAGTTGTGTGACACTTTTTCTTCTTCTTTATACTATTATTTAATTGAAAGCTGAGCCAGTTTACAGTGACAAGTGCTAAAATTCAATTAGATTTAAATAGAAATGATATATGTAATTTGTATTTTAGTTTGAAGTTTTGCTAAAATTGAATAAAAACTTACTATGGCTGACAATTTTGACCAGCATTGGCTATTAAAATTAGTGCAATGGTCACTTTTATCCTCTATGGAAAAATAATACTGTAGTGTAACATTGTACACTAACTTGAATTTTGACACTAGTTTTTCAATATATTTTTAATGTTTTTATTTATTTTGATTTAAATTTAAATTACAAAAAAAGAAAACACTCAACTATCTGCAATTAAATTTAAACTACTGTTTTAACAGTTGTCATTTTTAGTTTAAGCGTTTTTAGCTTTTTTCTTCAGTGATGTTCATCAATGACAACTGGGCAATGATCCACAGTGTAATGCATATCTATCCAAAGTATCTTTGTCTTTTTTTCAAATTTTCACAAAGAAGCGGCGTTTGCTGGAGTAAAGGAAAGGATAATTTATCTGTCAGCGAATAGCAAAAACGGCAAAACTTTGGTACCAGGTAGAAAAGACAAACAGCACAAACACAAACACAGCTGTCTGTGTGTGTATGGAAGTAGGATTGTTTTCCTCAGGAGTGATGGCGTTAGGAAAACCCGTTCCAAGTCAGTCAGTCAGTCAGTCGCACCGGGCGCGCACTCTTCACCGGTTTCTTTTTCTGTGGTCATCTTTTGAAGAGACAATATTGGGTAAGTACAGTCAATAAGATTCAGCCCTCGATTGCTGTTAATTGGCAGTTTTCACTATCATTCCAGTCACTGCCATCACTTGAAATTGTCAAAAAAGGTGAGTCAGTGAGCTATTGTTTACCAACGAAGGAGTCTCAAAAGGTGTTTTACAATTTTTTTAAATTGTAAAAATTTTTAAAAAACATATCGGTATTTTAAACACTAGCACACATTGATCAACATAAATGTAGATCGTTTTATGTTGACAATAATTTAACCAGTTTAAATTTTTCAAAGTAAAGTACGTTTTATTAATAATAAAACAATTATGTGTAATTGAGTGTACATGAGCATTAATATTAAAATGACAACTTTTTTCTGTTTTGCAATTTACCTTTTTCAGTTATGTGTCATCAAACTGTGCTGCAAAAAAGTGTGGCAAAATTAAACAAAATTTTCAGACGCAAAAAAGTTGGTCATTAACGTGTTTTAGGTTTTTCTAAAAAACTACTTTTAAAGAACTAGTCACACAGTTCTACACATTGGAAGATCTAATGGTGAACATTCTAGTGCACTATTAAATTGGACATTTAAATTATCACACAGACAAATCAAGTAAACAACAAAAACAAACACACTACTCACTACAACTGTTCATAAGCTAAACAAATACAAAATAGAGTTGCTCAAAATGTATTTTTGTGCGTAATTAAGCCAATATACTAAAATTAAAAAACAATAAAACTTAACTTGAATAATAAAAAATAAACATCTTTTAAAAAAATTGCAAATGTACAAAATTAAAAATGAAAATTAGTGAGAAAGTTTAAAAAAAGTCATAAAAATTATCTAAAATGGAAAAACGCACAAAAATGTGAGTGAGAAAAAACAACGGAAGTGAACTCTGTTTTATTTCACCTTTGTTTACTTTTCCATAATGCAAAAAATAAAAAATAAATTGAGAGCAAAAACATTACTATAAACAGTGCAATGGTTGCACGTTTGTGGCCAACATTTGAGTAAACGTCAAAAATGAAAACGATAAAAAATGGACAAAGAAGCAACAAGCAAAAGGAACTGCACATACACAGTACCAGCACTATCAACACACGTTTCGAAGCCTGTTTAATCAAACCATTTACTGACATGCTAATCTAACAGCATTTGCACTTCAATTTTAAGTCAATCACCTGAAATAGGCAATGTACGTTTTTGTCAATTATTGCCAATATTATTGTATTTTAAATGACGTTGTAAAAAAGTTTAACAAATAATAAGTTGTTCAAAATGGTATTATATCAAACTTAATAAATGCAAAAAGTAAACTGATCAAATGTTCTATTTTTATTATTTTTAAAATTATTTTTTATTGTTTTTTGTTTGTTGCTAACAACTTGCAAAATAGTTTTTTTAATTTAGTGTTAATGAACGCATATTAAAATTTGCCTATCTATAATTAGAGATTACTGAAAGCCAACTGAAGAGGTGTTTGCCTTTGCTGAATAAAAATCCGTCTGTGTACTTAAATCAAAAATAGATGACAAGAAGACGATGAACACTGAAAAGTAGAGACATTGCTGTTGTGGCTGAAAAAAGCAAAAGGCTAGGGAAAAAGCAGAAAAATAAAAAACAAACTAAAAAAGAATAAAAATGACTGAATCAGGAATGATAAGACTAAATAGGCACACTGACACCGGTATATATAATCAAAGTTAAATCAAGATGAGCAGTAGTTAAGGATTTGACTCAATAAAAAACAAAATAGGCAAAATAAGCTACTGCAGGTCATATGCAAATGATTGATTTTACAAAAAAATATGGAAGTCTATAACAGATTAAAATCATTTAGATTGTTATCAACGGTTTAAAATGCCGTACACCGGTAAATGTGTGTTTGCTCTAAGCTTAAAAAACGTAAATAATAGAACGAAATTTTTCTGTTGATGTCACTTTAGATTGTGCAGCTAGATTCAAATGACCAAGCCTACTAATGAATATCACCAGTTTTTCATTCCTATTCACAAGTCAATAAAATAATGAGAACATTGTTTAGTCCTGCCAAATGAAAACTTTTATGGTAGGCACACAAACACACACTCACACACATGAAATAGTTCAGTTGACGTTTGCCCACTATTTCCCATTCCCAGCACCTGTGTCCCCTTCCTCTTCTCAATTTCACTTTCTCACTTTCACTTTCACTCTCACTGGACAGTTTAAATATGATGAATCATATGGCATGAACCGCCTAGATATAAAATAGGGATAGATATAAAGAGTGATTGAGTGTGTGTGTGTGCTTTACACTCATCATCACTGCACCGAGGCCTCCACTTTCACTCCTTCAACTAGACAGTACGGCGATCAGCTCTGAGCAATCAGCTCCAAAGTAGCAGCGACAACAACAACAACAGCCAAGCCAAGCTGATGCTGATGCTGATGATGGAGCTGGTGATGGAGATAGAAAGATGCAGATGAAGATAAAGATGAAGATTGAGATGGTGGCGGTGGTGGTGGTGGTGGTGGTAGTGGTAGTAGTGAACACAAATGGCACGACTGAATGGCTGACAAGCAAAGTGTGTCCAGAGAACAAAGTGAGGGGAAGGAATAGAAAAAGAGAGGGAGAGAGAAAGAGATTCAGTTTGGGAGATGACTTTTGCATAATCGAAAAAAGCGTCAGCACGAGTACGACAGAACAGGCACAACAGCAAAGATAGACAGAGAGAAAGAGAAAGAAAGATGCACACAGGTCGTTGCAGTGTGTCGTGCAGTGGACAACGACAACGGCATTAGCATCAGCATTGGCATCGGCAACAACAACGACAGCAACAAAGGCCAATGGCCAGGATGATGCACAGTGTCCTCTTCGGCGCAGGCAAGGCAGCCAGTTAGTTAGTCAGTCAGTCAGTTTGTTGGTCGCCAGTGAAAGGACAATCAACCGTGCGCTCACGTTCACTTCACATTTTCAATCGACTAGAGAGAGCGAGAGAGAGAGGGAAACTGAAAGAGTGTATTTGAAAACTCATCAGCCACTTTGTCGTTTGTCTAAAAGTAGATCACCACCACGATGGTGGCGATTGAATAGTGGCAAAAGGGGAAAGTACTGCCAATTCAAGAAGAAGCAGAAGAGGAAGGACCGATGCTCGCCGATCGACTGTTGCATTGTTTGTTTGGGCAGCAACAGCAGCATCATTATCATCCCCCTTCCATAGATTAATCGGATTTACCTGTTCAGCAGTATAGTAGTAGTAGAAATGGAAAAAACAACAAAACCAGCTGAACTCTCTTCTTCACTTTCATTTACCTCTCTTTCCTTTTCTTCCTTTCCCTCACTTACCCATTTAGGGCCAATTCAATCAAAAAATTTTTTTTCTGCTCTAAAACACTGCGACAAACAAGAGAAGGGGACAAAACTAGCAACACAAACACAAAAGAACTGACTCATTGAAAGCAAAAACTGATAAGCTATGGGCGCTAGTTGATGCGCCTTTCTACTGTATCTTTCTTCTCCAATTGCCGTCTTGCAAACTTCCGGCAACAGAAATGGCCACTGAGCAGCTGACAGGCAAACAAAAGACCACGGCGACAACGGACAGACAATAGGCAGAAAAGGTGGACGAGCTTACAAGCGGGAGAAGAGGATAAAGTGGCACCTAAAATAATCTATCAATTTGCAAAGCAGATGATCGCAAACAGTGTCAAGATGATTTGCAATTGAAAAAAGTCGTCAATATTTTTTCAAATAAAACATAGATTGTTGGCTGCCTGGATCTGATTTCAAATCTTGTTTCAAGCAAAGTAGTGCGTGCTTTTGTTTTTACTGATTTATTATACCAACAAACAATAAAAGAATTGTGTGATTTTATAAAATAAATTATTTAAAAACTAGTACAAAATAGAATCCATAATTTTGAGTTTTTCAGTTTTAATTACTTCTAAACTTGCAAGAGTTTATCAGTACATCCTATTGCTTGTAAATTAAAAGTTTAAAACAAACAAATAAAAAATAGACAAATTGTTTTATTCTCTACTCGATTTGACTAATTTTATTTATTAGAAGTTGTTTTGGTTGCATTTAAAGAGATTTAACTGCAGATTTAACCGATATTTGCGGAGGATCAGGAATCCCAGGTGCACGAATGTGCAGTTCACACCACCAAGTTTTGCCACTGACATTTACAGCCGCTTGAGCAACAATCTCAAAGTTTGGAAAAGCAGTATTGGCGCCATGAGCAATTGAGAACCAATAATCAGATAAATGCTCATAGGTAAATAATGCCTTTTGATTAGCTAGAATCGTGTGAAATACGCAATTAAAAATAATTAAAAACTAATTTAATTTTTAAAGATAATGCACTTACGCAATTTCCAATAATATCCTAATCTATTTCTATTTATTGAACTTGGTCCTAAAGTGCTGATAAAATGGACTTGATACTCTTTTTCAGCGTGTTTTTCAAAGTTAGCTATTATACATTGACCGTGATGTTCAACTCCATTGTAATCAGAAATAAATTCAAGCGTAGGATCTATGTAATTCCATTTGTTGGATTCTTTTTTCTCGTGAATCCAATCCACTGATAACTCACACCAAAAGTTTTGTTTCAAATTTATCTTTTCAGTGACCACAATGTCAAAAACCGGAAAAGTTGAATGATTTCCAAAATGCACAATAGTGTGATTGGATTCTCCAAATGAAAAGAACGAGTTACCTGAAACTGTAGTTATAATTTGTTATTATCAAGTTTATTTTTGGTTGCAAATTATGTACCATCAACGTCGTATATGGCTATTTGTCCATCTTGACTGCTGTAAAATGAAACACTGTAGCTTCTACCAGAAGGAAGTTGTGTGTTTGGTTGTAATAAACAGGTGAGTGTGAAAGGTTGGTTCAGTTGTAAAGTTTTTACGCTGCTGTTCAATGTGGGCGGACGAGGAACTGGCGGTGCTTCAGTTACGGTAATAAGCGTTTTGGTGTAGTTTTTTGTAGAACTACCCTCAACTTTAACCTGACAATAAAATTGCGTACTAAAAATTACTTTAGGGGTAATTTCAATTTCAAATGATGTCGCTCCATTATGAGTTACAATTTCGCGCGGATTTACAGCAGAAATGTACTGTTTTTCATGACTGGAAAAATCACTTTTATCAAACTTAATCCTTTTCTTTTTTCCTAAAAGTTAATATGCATCATTAGGAAAATTGTTATAAATTTAATTTGGCAAAAAAAATTACCTATTACATCGTAATAAGCAAATTGGTTTTTTTGAAAATCGTTACAAAAATTAATGAATGTTCTTGATGGTTCAAAACTGTAATAAGATGGAACCTCGCATTTCATGATAAATGTTTCACCAACAAACGGTTTGCTGACGTTAAACGAACTGATAATTTTATCTGGAAATTCTACAGCGTCAACTATTGGTTGTTTTAAACACAGTAGTACACATATGTTTAACGTAAAAAATATAATTGAAGTTTTTAAAACCATTGTACACAATAGCAGTTTAAATTAACGTAAAATCAAAATGTTAAAATTAATAAAAACTGCAATAAATTAATTTCAGTTTAGTTTTAGCAAAAATAATCTTATTTAAACAACCAAAAGTTTGACTTTGGATATTTCTATTTATAACAATTTTTACATGTTGTTTAATGTGTTTTAAATTAACAAAATTATCAAGGTTGTACCAAACCACTAACAAACTAATTAAAATTTTATCATTCCCATGTGGTGGTCGAGACCTTTACTGATGAGGACAATCTACATGGGGTGAATACAGAAGGGCGTGAAATGATGGGTAAGAAGTGATGGGGGAGCTGAGATGTGACCAGTGGCAAACTGGAAACCGACCGATGTGTGCTTACATGAGATTTGCTTATGTAAGGGAAAAAGACGGGTGAGATAGAGACAGAGGGTGACACGTACAGGTCGGGGTGAGTAAGGGTGATCTGTGTGTACGTTGACTGTGATGTGTTGGTGCAGTGTAACTGCCATTACAAGTGCAATTAATTAACTTTAACAAAAACTAAATTATGGTTGTTCAAATAAATTAATTTAAAAAAACTTAATTGAAATTTTTATTTTAAATTTAATATTTTAAAAAAAATGAATTTTTGCAATGTAGTTATTAGAAACAAAACAATTAATTCAAAAAATTGTTAAGTTATATAAAAAACAATAAAAACGAAACAAAAATAAAAAATGATATGTAAAGTACAAACAATATTTTTACATTTAAAAGTTTATTAAGCTTTTAATTGACAAATTAACAATAAATGCACCAGGACCATCTGTTTCAAATCTGCATTAAAAAACAGTGTTAGTTTATGTTTAAAAATAAAACATGCAATTTATAATTTACTTTATGTTGTTTTTTGTTAGCAATCGAAGTAAGTACTGTCGAATTAATCCTGATCCATTCATACTTGATCCAATTCCAGTTATTATTTTGAATTTAAGTTTTTTAACACCGCTTGATGATAATGTTGTTTGTTTTCGACGAAGCATTTCAGGCACAATAGAATTGACTTCTTTCATGATGAGGAAATGCAAATCGACAACATTACTCGGATGGCTGATAAAACGAGAAATTTAAATTTGCATTACAAATCATTTGATTAAAAATACTAAAATACTATTAAATTAATTTTAGCAATGCTAAAATGTGTTTGCATTTACCTATAACTAACATAAGTTTGAATGATATTGTCGCTAATTTGTTTCATTTGTAAATTGCACTTGGCAATTTCTTGCTGATAAAGCAATGCAGCGTGTGGTTGTTTGCGAAAATTAAAATGTGCTGACTTTGACCGCAAATGGGCAATTCGTACTCTGGCCATTTTTCGCTCTTCAAACAAGTTTTGCACTTTAGAGCTGAACTCTTTATCATTGCTTATAATGCCATCTCTAGAATCATCTTCCTCATCGTCTTCTTCATCCGACACCGTTGACTCAGTGGCAATGCCCGAATCGGAGTTTGTTCGTTTGACTATTTCACAGTACAGCGAATGACGGTAGCAATTGGGCAGTTTAAAGTTGTAAATGGCCTCAATATCTTTGATGGTTTCATTTAAATTGTAACTATAAAACGAAAAAAATATTTGAAATTATGAGTTAAATTCAATTGCGTCCTCTTACCAGTTAATTTCAAACAGATTATTCAGTTGAAGTTCATTTATGCCGGGAAACTTTTCCACTATAAACATGCGCTTCTTCTCCAGACAAAGCTCCTGGCTGATGGCCGCATCATTGGCTCCTCGTTTCATCATTTTGGACAGTCCGGAGACGTACTCTTCCCTGCTGGCCTTAAGAGCAGCTTCCAACTCCATAATTTCTTTCAGATTTCTTGCGTCCACCGAATCAACTGGTGATCGAAGTGAGCCCGCAGACACCGAAGAGACTGGATCACGTGAAAGCTCAAACACGTCAGACAGTCCCTCATCCTCCTGCTCCAGGGCGACGTTTGAGCGGCGGACAAACTGGAAAACACTTTTGTAGATGGCCTTTGCGGCGGCTGCATCAAGCGGCAGCAGCATTGACCCCTGCGTTTCAAAGTCTTTGGCAATGGATGGCAGGCACTCGTAGTCCGTCAACTCGGTGCCGTCAAATTGAGCATGCAGTCGAGCGAAGAAGGTGGGCGATATTTCCATCATGAGATCAGAGCCGTTGAATACTGAGTTCGGTTCGGCGAAGTAGTCAGCGTCGTCTGCGAGGTTTCCCAACGCTGAGGAAGTTGAGGCAAAAGTTGAGTGCTGAGGCCGGGGAAAGAGCTCCTGAATGACCGATCGAGTAGTCTCATAGTCATGGCCAAAACTTTTCAGCGCATCTTCGATGCACTCCGAGGTCACTTGATCGAATTCTGATTTGAGCAAGGAGAGTTTCTCGTCGACGGTGAGGTCGTCAAAAGGAGCAGCACTAGCGAGACTAGACGAGGAAATGATTTTTGAAGTGAATTTAGGCATTGTGAAGGTAAAAGGTTGTAAAGGTTTTCAGTGGAAAAATCTAAAATAACATAATTTGTCAAAATGAGTGTGTTTTTAAATACTGTTAAGCAAATATACTTACAAAAGTAAAAAATGACACTACAAACAAACATTAACTAATGTTATTGGCACTAAATGGCAAATGTTTTAAAAACACGGCAAATAAGTAAAGTGGATGGTTCTCAAATAAGGTGAAGAAACGGCAGTGTTTAGAATCACACATGTGATTAGCAGGAGGTATCAAGCTTAGCAGAACGCGAAACGCACCCCACTTTGTGTTGTTTATGCGTCTACAAACCCGCAATTTTGATTAAAATCTGTCAGGAGAGGTCACTACAGCTGTTAAAAACTATGACGACATTGATAAAATAGCGAGAGTAGATAACATCGGCACGAGCAATCGCACAAAAGTTCATTTTTATGTGACCCAGTGATAGAGTATTCAGTATCATGCGAGTAAAGGTCGTTTGATCTGGTAAAAATAAAATAAAACAAAAGTTAGTTTTCAAGTTTTACTATTAATTGTTTGACTTGCATTTTACTTCCAAAATAAAAATAGACAAAGCAGTTGGTTTATCTCGGCGGAGGATGTTTTTGCAACGATGTACTCAGCTGTTGTGTACTGTACACTAGGCACAGGTGGGCAAATCGATTGGGGGCAAACTGATTCAAGTGTTGATGTTCTTGAACGGCAAATGAAGATAAGAGTTTTGCTGATGTAAGACTCATTTAGAGTTTCTCAGGTAAGTTGATGATCAAACGATGCGCTGTTGTAAAAGTTATCAACGATGGTGCACTGGAAACGACGGTGTACTATAAATGTAATTATACAGATTAATTAAAAAATGATTGTCGGTAATAATTTAAAACGTTCTTTTTTATATCTACCTATTGTGCTGTTGCAAATTACTGCGTAACACAGTAACTACAAAAACTGATCAACCAATGTTATTTTTAAAAACACCAATTTATAATGCAAAAAAGTGCTTTTGACTGTACACATAAAACGCAAACAGTTTTCTCTGTGTGTAAGTGACACTAAAATAATTTTTCTTATAATATACAGATATATCTGGTTGTTTTTCAAAACTTACTAGCAATTCTAAACTGAAAAACAACGCAAGGAATAAGATAAAACTGAGCAATTACAGAAGAACATGCATAACCTGAGAAAAATGATAACAACTGCAAAAAGCAAGAAAAACCGTTTTGGCGCAATGCCTGCTAGCACAGCTTAGTACTTACAGAAAGTTTAGAGTTAGACAGTGATAACTGCATCAATGTTAGAAAGGCAACCACGGCGTTTTGATTAGAGGAGTGTAAGAGAGAAAAAAGTGAGCAAAGGAAAATTAATGATGCATTCAGTGTGTGCGATGCAAATAGAGAAAAACATTGTTGCACTTTTTGTGTGTTAGTAGTGGGCCTTTGAGGCACACGTGAAAAAGTGCTGAGAGTACTCAGGAGCAGTGTGTGCTAGAGCACAACAAGTGCCCACTCACATATGAAGTGGCACACTAAAACACGTTGGCAGTGTGCTCATTAGAAAAGATCACTTTTGTTTTTAAGACAGGCGTTTTCTCGTGACGCCTCCTTGTGGCAGCTATGCTTATTACAAACATTTTTTAAAAACAACAAATATTACTTTAAACTTTCCAAAAATTAAATTTATTTTTTAATATCAGTGTAAACATTAGTTATCTTTGACAAATTGCCAGCAACATCACAATTTTTAAAAATTTGTATCACAAAAAACAAAACACAATTTTGTGCATAACTACAATTTTGTTAATTACACTGGTCGACAAATCAAAGTAGTTCTAAATATTCCTAAGATATTTAAATTGAC
>JAALOO010001709.1_pt1:0-12500 | contig 13835 bp, 11 predicted proteins | sample 7257641 | NCBI WGS metagenome assembly JAALOO01 (sample SAMN14085613, study PRJNA598686) | mite metagenome | biome: ENVO:01001000; feature: ENVO:01001002; material: ENVO:01001226; isolation source: single female mite from University of Michigan culture on fish food culture... ... | reverse complement strand
AGAAGAAAAGAAAGAGCACTTTGGCTAACCATCGTTCTGGCCGCACGGCGCCACTCACTAGTGCGGGCCACTTAGAAGACCATTGCCCAAGAAAAGAAGAGAAAGAGAAAGCCGCCGCAATCCCGTTGGAATCGATCGACAGTCACTTTAATTGCCATTGTTTGCCCAGTGCAAACAGTGCCGCGACTACTACCACTTCCACTACCACTTCCACCACCATTGGTCCAATCAGTGGGCACTGTCTGGGCACTGGTCAGTTCAGAAGCACTTGTCTGCCAAGTGGTCAGTAATCGATGAGATGTGCATAAGTGACATAGCCATGCTCCTGTTTAAGAAGTGATCAGAGACAAAGAGCAACATGACGCATCAGGAGAACAAAGACAGTCATCGATGTGATAAGATTGAATGAAAGTTTGGTGTTTAGTGTGAGAGGACAAGCATGTCGAATGGAGGTGTCAAAATGCAAATATGAGATAACATGAATACGTGACACACCAGTTACGATGAAGAAAGCCAGTGAGTCGGCCAAACACTGCGGACAGTTCATCTCTTTTGCGTGCCTGCAATGTGATACAAAGTAATGCAAGCAATATTAATGGGCAGTTGATGCACTGCCTAATGACGGCTAATTTGCACAACTTTTTTCTTGCAGTTAGGATAAACTAGCTACAGCAGTCGAGGCGATGCTACCAACTTTCAGTGTCGAATTCGACAAACAGGCAAAGGTTGAAAAATGTCATTCATCAATTCACTCACTTTCACAACTGTTCAACCTCACCAGTTTCTTTTGTGTTTTGGTCTGTGTGCCTACCAAGTGTGCTTCAGCTTACAGGTAATGTTTATGTGTAGTGTAATTTCAAACAATGACATGCTGGTTAGTAGAAAGAGGCCCTCACTAACATTGGTTAATAATTTATTTTGTATTAATTCAATTATACAACAGCCAGGCAGGAATGTACGTTTTTGGACTCCTTCCTGTGCTGGTGGTGGTACCTTCCTGCGATGGTACGGCGGCTCTGGTCCGACTGGTGGCCTCCTTTAGCGTGCACTGTCTGGGTAAGTGCACTTATTCTCTCGCTACGTTCGATACCGTCAATGACGTATGGGCCTATAGATGCAAGATCGGCCAACAGCACCGATCATAAATCATATTTGCCAGGCAGCCGGCCAGAGAAGGCACAGGCAGACATGCACACGGGCACAAGCAGGCTGGCAGACAGACAGGAACACACAGGCCCAGTTGGTAGTGTGTGGCATAAATATTAATATCTCCCTGTGTCTCAATCTCCCTTTGTCCATATAGAGAGCTGGCGTTTGTGTGTATGTAAATCTCGTTGCTCTCCATTTTGGGTCGTTTTTAGGCGAATGTATTGTAGATTAATATAGGAATGAATATATTAGATCGTGCAATGAATGATCACACTGTGATACACACACACACTGTTAGGCATTTGCATTAGTGCCGTTTGCCGTTCGTTGGCGCTATCTATAAATTACTCCGATGGAGCCTTTCTTTCTTAATAAGTCGAACGAAGGAACGAAGAACAGGAACCTGCGTGTGGCAAACGCATCACTGTCTGCTACACTGTTTCTCTCTTTCTCAGCTGCGGTGCCCACATTGCCCAGCAGACACGATACAATTGAGCCGCTTGGTAACTGTTCCTGGCGATGATGAATCGCAATATCGTTCGCATCAAATAAATCGTACAAGCCAGGCGGAGGACAGCACACTAGCGACAGTAGTGCCAGCCAGCCAGTCAGCCTGTCTACTGCTGTGCTGCTGGCCCCAACATTTTCTGTTGCCAAAAAGAAGAAGAAAGAGAGAAGCGACCATGCGAAGCCTCGGCCAAAGCTCATCGTCGTTGCCGGTCTGCCGCTGGGCGCGCTCTTGTTTGCACTCTTTTTTGTCGGCCTTTGGAAGGAAGGGAAGAGAGAATCCTCGCTCGCTGGCTCGCTCCCTGACTGGCGCCGTCTTTGTTGTGGCCGGTTGTGTGCCGGCGAGCGGCAATGTAGTGCAAATGTGCTTTCTCTCATCCTCCCCTCGCCCCTCTCTTGCCTATTATTCATAAATGGAGAAGACATTTTTAGCAGTCAGAGCCGAAAGCGGCATACACGGACTGCCACTGGCACCGAGTCAGCGAGAGCAAGCCAAATATACTGCCGCACGGCTAATATAGATAAATGAGAAAAGCCTATCTGTTCGCTTTGGTGCTGCCTCACTAGTCGCACTGGTCTTTGCTGCTGCTGATGCTGCTGCCGATGTTGCCGCTGATGCTGCTGGAGCTGGTGCCATTGCTTGCTTGCTTCCCATTTTCTATGTGCTCGTGTCTGTTTGACTGATTTCGTTTTCTTTCCCTCTCTTTCTCTTTCTCTGGTGCACTGTCACTGGCTTTTAGCTTTTAATTTTTGCCATCAATAATATATTGTGCCAAGAATTATAAATCGCTCTATTTCGCTTTCTGTATTCCAACTGCCAACTATTCACTTTTCTATCGATATTATTATTTGGTTAGGCAGAGTTCGAGTTCTAGTTTGACTTTTTTCTATATGTTCAGTCGCTAATGTTCTCGACAAACTGGTAAGAGATGACTGCGATGATGATGCCAAGATGCAAACGATGCAAAAACTAAAATGAGGGAGCGTACAGCGTAAAAGAAGCACCAGTAGAAAAAAACTTACAAGCCGAAAGTCGTATGAATTTGCGTAAAGCCAAATTTGGCTGATGTGCATCACCTCCTTTTCTACTTATACTACTCGTTTTCCAATCGATGTATTTGCGTAATTAAAACAACAAAGGCCTGCTAAATGGCAATTGCTAGAGTTGATTGATGACGCCTGATTAGTTTTGATCGCATTTTATGCAACTTTGACCAATCAATCACTTGTCGACTGAGCAATGAGACTGAGAATGCTTCCAAACATACTTGGAACACACTGGGTCGGACACAACACAATGTGTCATCAAACTGCAGATAGTGCTATTGCAGACTAAACAAGGCACTGCTGCAAAGAAACACTGAGACAGACAAACAGTGGTAGTTAATTAAAGTGCCAGACAATTAAATTCTCTCAAATGGACTCGCTGTTAGCTGGGTAGAAGGCAGAGCCCCAACAAACAGGACTCATTTCAACTCAGCTCAGCTCAGCTCAGCCAGGAAATGGTCGTCCATTGGTGGACATTGTGAGCGTGCACCGGCAGTAGTCGTGCTGGTGCTGGTCGTAGTGGTCGCCTTGCTCCAGCAGAAACAGTAGTTTGGCAGCTTCAATTAAACTCGCATTAGTTGACAAGCTGACCACGTTCTGGTTACCAGTGGTGACTGGGCCAACCGAACTGCGCGATAAACAAATTCATTTAATTTAATTCACATTACAAAGTAATTAGTTGCAAGAAAGGGCACAGTCAGAGTTTGTGCACTACACCCTGCTGACGACAATGCTGCACAACTAGGGCAGAAACAAAATGGAACAACCTTCCACTATGATCAGAGAAGATGGTCCATTCAATTAAAAGTGGATTAAATTACACGTCGACAGAATAATTAGAATGTGCATGAAATGATAAGTTTGTTTACATTAATCAGAGGCAGCTGACAGTAACAGAATATATTCTGTTGAAGTTTTTCCCTCACAGTATCCATGGTATCGTACGACATTTTTGCTACTACAAAATGTTAAATGTTCAGTTTAAATGGTCACCATTCTTTTCAGTGTACTTCATTCATTGTCACTGCATAGGTGAACTGACAGAAAAAAAACTATGGTGCCTCTGTTTTTCTGAAGGCTATTCTTGGCACTTTATTTCAACAGTTTATCCCTCAGTCAGCCTGTTTTTGCCGTACTCTCATCATAGTCGTCGTCTTTGCCGTTTTTGTTCATTTCGTGGTTCAAAAAGCGGATCCGTGATAGCAAACACAAATCAAGGCGTCATCTACGTCAGTTATCTCTGACTGCATCGACACGATGGCGAGCTTGTAATTTGCGAGCGATCTCGTCACACACCAAACGGCAAGAGCAGAAGCAACAACGCCGCTCTGAGGCGAATGTGTCGCCGCTAATAACACCGGTGATTAAGATTAAGTCGTATATTTTCTGCCAAAAAAGTATATACATCGTGCAACCCGATACTGTAAACAAATGATAAAAGCATGGGCAAAACAAGTGCTAATTACCCGGCAAAGTGCAGTTTCGACGGTAGTCGGTGGCAGTGGAAGATGAATATAGGCAATGCAATGATGAATTGACTGCAGCTCTGAACACCAACTCTACATTGTTTATTGCAAAAAACACAGAAAGTACCACTCAATGCTTTTTGAGGAAAGTCAATCGTCAGTCTCATTTGCGGTTGACTGTGGCAATTATTCACCTATGCAGAAGCACTTACTCTTTTGCAAAATGCAGAGGCTGATTAGACGGTAGTAGATAAATGTGTGCACTTCCTAAAAAGTAAGCACTGTCGCGCCATTTGTTTTGTATAACTTAATCAAAGCGACTGCAATTTGTTTGCTAATTTGCCGATAATACTCTAACGTTAGTTAACTAATTTAAATTTGCCATCACAAGGACAGTAAGAAAAGGAAACTTTGTTTCAAGTAGTGGAAGCAATGCTGATTCGATGTCAGAAGTCATCGTCAGTAGCAGCAGCGCTTCAATTAGAGAATGTGATGCCGCTGGAGAAAAAAAGCAAAAGGGCATCTCAGAAGTAGATAATGATAGTGTCGAGCTAGTAAAAAACAAAGCACGAATCAACACACAGAATCTGACTAATGAGTGCCACTGTTTCAGTGTTTTAGCTTGCTAAAGGCAAAACAAATAAAGCCATTTACTGTTCGAATTATAGTGTGACCCAATGACAAAGAATGAAAACAAAAAAAAGAAGACAAAGTAAGCAAGAGAAAACGTGAAATGCAAATGACACCAATGAGATGCAGACAATAATTAGGAAATTAAACTCTTTTACGTTGATTCAAATCAGTAATTGCCGGTTGTGTGCCATCATCCGCTCTGACTGCCTGACTGCTTGGTGCGATGACTGAAGGCACAGAGGGCAAGGCAAGGCAAGTTCAGTTCAAAGCTTCAGAGTTTAGTTCGGAGAAGCACGACGAAGCAGCAGCAAGCGCAGCAGTCGTTTCTTTGAGTTCGTCTAGATTTAATTATAATTCTGTGTGTACTGACTCAAATTAGCATTGCATTCACTGGCTGGTGCTGCTCACCAGCACTCAGTCAACCAGCCAGCCAGCCACTCAATTGGCGCCGAATCTATACCCATTGCTGGTGAAGCTCTATAATTACGCCAGTTGAGTCGCCACCAAGAACAGCAGCAACCGCCTGGTTGAGCAATGTTCCTTATTCTGCCGTCGAATCGAATTTGAATATGCTGTCGCAAGCGCAGCAGTGTACGTCCACTGTTTTGGTTCGTCCTCGGCGTCAACATCGTCTGGTCGGTAGTACAGGGGTTAGTGAGAAGAGTCAAGACGTGCACTGTCAGCAGTAAAATAAAGCAAGCAGAAAGACAAGAGGAAGACACGAGAAGGAAAGAAAGGAAGCAGCAGAGCAGCATGTTTGTTCGGTTTGATTGTTAATTTGCCACTCGAATCGAATCATTCATCATTGAGTGAGCGCAGTGTACACCATTAGCACTGTGCCCACCAGCACCACTGCCAGTGCTCATGATCATTATATTCCACCTCTTTCTCGAACTCGTTCTACCAGAGGCAGACGTAGGATTCTTCAAGTCACACGCTCACTACTCACACACTCACATACACACTGCGACTACGAATTTCGCTTATTATGATAATTATCGTTGCAAGACGAATCGGGCTCGATTGTTGTCTCTTTTTGAATGCACTCCTTGGTAATGATTATCATTGCCAAATAGTGGCTCCTCCATCCTCTCGACTTTCCACTGCCAAAAAGAAAGTTTGCCGTCTTGTTGACTGGTTGTTTGCTGCTGAAAAAAGAAGCTGCAGAAAAAAGAAAAGGAAAAAAGAAGCAGCCACCTTCAAGGGACGACTGCAACAGCAGCATTGGAGCTTAATTTCTTTTGCTGCAAACCATTTGTCTTCGTCTGGCCGTCTCGCGGGACATTCATCATCGCCCTGTATCGTGTAGTGTCCAGGCGACTGGCCTGTCTTGTTTTTGCTCGCCTGTCAAGCTCCAGAGCCAGTGCCAGTGCCACTCGACCGCTCTTTCTCTCTCTCTCTCTCCATGAACTGCTGCCCAAGTTTGCTGGCGCACACTATCTCCTCACTATCGCCGTGCATCTCTCTGTTTCTCTCTTTGCGTCAGCACCGTAATCAGACTCATCGTTTGTTGGTTCACAGTTTAGCCAGAGAACGAGGAATAGTAGTCTGAACTTGTGTGTAGTTGAACGGACAGAGCAGTCTTGCTGCACTGGAGAGTGTTGGCCTCGTCGTTCTTTCTTACACTGTCAGCATCTTTATCAGTCATGTATCGGTGTATCGTAGTGCTGCTCTTCGAAGAACTGTTCAGATGAACAGCAAAAATAATAATGAATAATGAAATTTCCTGTAGCACATATTAGACTTTACTGAGTATATATACTTTTTAGCCATTTATTTATCAACGTCATTCTCTTTGAGGTTCAGCCAATGCAGATTCAGTGCTGGACTGTTCAGTTGTGGCCCCGTGCCGAGCAAATACTAATTTAGCAATTATAACATCAACTCAAAAGGGCATCAGCATTGGTTGTAATCATTTTTCTATCTCCTTGCAATCTTGTATCTCTTGAGCCGCATCTTCTTTTTGGCATGCAATTTTCCTGCAATTTTTACTTGTTCATTCACATTCACTAGCAGTTCATTCATTTCATTCACTGCCGTTTTTGCAATTGATGATATGTTTCTCAGTTTTGTTAATCAGACCTTTTCAATCAGCTGACTTATCCGGTAAACAATAAATCAGTCATATTTTCAATCATCTATCAAATCAGTCATTTGCGTTTTAATGAATGCTTCCAATTACTACTTTCATTAATAGGTAATTAGAAGATACAAAAAAAATTAGTGACAACCAGGGTCATGATCATTTTTTGAAAATTTTTTTGAGTTTACTTGAAAAAGTATTTTGATATTTAAAATCTCTTTTTATTAAAAATCAACTTTTTTTCCGGCAAAAACGCACATGCACACAAAGTTTTCACTGATCAATCGCCTGTCGACATTCTTCCGCATCATATTCTGTGATTTATATCAAGCTTAATTCCTTCGATCGCGAATCTTCGTTTTGGAAATTTGCCGCTAAGCACAATCCAAATATGTGCCATTTATCCTCTATCTGCAGCTTCTTCTTCTTTTCTTTTAGCTATTCTAAAGTGAGTGCACTCAAAGTGAGATGCCTTGCATCAAGCCATTATTGTTTCAAATTTACAGCTCATCGTCATCACCGGCGCCATTTAGAGTGGCAAGAATCGATCTTTCTGCTCTTACCCTCTCACTCATTCACTCACTCACTCTCTCTCGCCCCACTGAGTAGTAGTACTAATCTATTGAACAGTTTGCTAGCTTATTTGCGGCTGGCTGCTGCTGTTGCAGTTGCTGCAGGCTTTGCCTTTCTACTGCATCAGAAATGCTACTGCCAATGCTATTTTGCGATCTTGTCCGCGAGCTTTTGATCGACGCCATTTTTCTTCCGCCCGATGGCCTCCTGGCCGCTCTCGTGTGCTCGTGAACTTTGCTACGAGGACGACCGTTTGCCACATACCTCCCTTGTTCGTTGTAGGCGTTCACCCAGCGGGCATAATGCGAGTTCAGCGGCAACGGCAGCAGCAGCCCTGCTCTCTCTCTCTCTCTCTCTCTCTCTCTCTCTCTCTCTCTCTCCCTCCCTGACTGCATCTGTGTCCGTGTGTGTGTGCCTGTGTGCCTGTGATTCCTTTGTTCGCTAGCAAATGCGACCGGTTTCGCTGTCAGCCTGTAACCTCGGCCTAGCCTAACTACGACACAGTCAGAGTGGCAAATAGACAGGCTTTTCCTTCTTCCCTCTGCACACATTGTATCGATCAGAAATCGCACCACAGATGCAGGAGCGAGCACATCACTGCGGCACAGCAGTCAGCTAAGACAGATAGCGAGGCACACCGCGCTCGCACCAATCGGAATTATCGCTCGAATTAGTGGCACTAGACCTCTCTCTCTCTTTTCCTTTCTTTCATTCACTGCCTGTTCCAGCACAGCAGTGAATGCTTTCCCCTTTTTTATCCCAACTCTAATCAACTGTTTGCTTATTAGCCCTCGCTGCCAGCTGAAGAGAGCTACCATGATTCATTCTCGCCACTTTGCAAACACTGTTCGCTAATCAAGCGAGTTTTTTTTTTCGTTTTTGGTGCGTTTCAGCTACCACCACTCTTGCACTCTTGCCCCACATCGTTGGTCAAGTGGGCATCACCATCAGCAGCAGCAGCAGCAACAGCAATCACTGGAGATGCTCACTTGCTTCACTGTCAAGGAAAACGGATGTGTTGAGTGGGAGATGTGATCAGGCAGAGGATGGAGAAATGTTGTTGTGCTGACAATGTAGACAGCGGGTGTCGTAGAGATGGCTTATATTCTCTTTTTCAGCATCTTCTGATTACCTTTCTCCTGCACTGGGGGACAATTAATTTGAACGGCAAGTGTGCATCATATAAAGGAAGAGAACTGGCCAATTGCCATTTTATTGATTTTATAATGCATCTTTAATCGATTGCTGACTAGAATTGTGTAGCGCTTTTTCATTTAGTAACATTTTAAACTTTAAACTTGCCAATTTAAAGTTGTCTATGTATGTCTGAGTATGTGTGTGTGTTTTGTGTGCAAGCTCTTTAAAAGTAAGTTCTGACGATAGCTTCAGCAGTGTCGAATCGGTCTTTGATCAACTACCCCAACAGCATTGTAGTTGGAAGAGCTGAAAGAAAAAGTTGCAATTTGTAATTTTATCTGCTTTATTACTTTGGGGTAATCACGGCGAGCACTTCATTCACTCATCTTTACTTGCTAGCTGACTGGAGCCAGCTAAAGCAGTGGCAGCAACATAACAGGAGCCATTCCAAAAAGATAGCACTTGTTCATGTTCAATTAATAACGCTAAGTAGGCCATTACGGTGGTACAGCAGTGCTAACTCTGATGCTGCGAATCCTCACGACACCAGTCTGTCCCACTGCCAACACGTGAGTCAGTGTGGGGATAAAAGTTGAAAACATTTTCCAAAATGTTTTCAAACACCGGCACTTGGTCGACCGTTGGTCAAAGGGAAGGAGGGAGAGGAAAGAAAAAGGCAAAAGGCAAGAGGCGAAGTGGCAAAGGCAAAGGACCGGCAAGAGAAAGAGGCACTGGTAGGCCGTTAGTGGAGCATCAACAGCAGCAGAGCCATCGAAGTGGCAGTGGCCCATTTGCCCAGTGCACTCTCTCCTTCTCATCGCCAGGCTATATCCTACCCAGCAATCGTCATCACTGCAGCATTATCAGCACATTTGTGCGCCCTGCAAAAAACTAATTTCTCATTTGAGCTTAAAGACAGTGTTCAATTTTAAAATAATGGCCAAAAGACATCAATTGTGTGTGCTTGTGTGCTGCACAACAACAAAGAGACTTTATCGTATCGTCCTACCAAAAAGGCAATTGATCTCGCTAATAGAGAAATGGAAAAAAGAAGTATTGAAGGAAGGGAAAGAAAGCAAGGCACGAGCAAGATTGAAGGCTTCAGGCTTTGCAGTTGCCAACTCAGACAGTGGCCACTGCCTGACACTGTCATTCTGCTAAGGCGACACTTTTGGAAATTATAATTTTGCAGCAGCTGAGAGCAAATTTGTTTGCCCAAATTAAAAATTGATGTGTTAGAGGACAATTAATTTCAACTTGGGCTTGTCTTGCTCCAACATAGGCACCATCACCAGCACCAGCAGCGGGAGAAATAAAAATAAATTGAAGCAACTGCAGTCAGAGAAAGAAAGCGGCACTTGGCTGAGTGAAACATTTCTGTAGAATAAACAGAAACGCGCAAGTAGGAGCACAAGTTTTTTAGGTCTTACCATCAAGCTTGCTTGGAACGTGGGGCAAAAACCGAGAATTGATAGCCTTGCTTGTGTGAATGTCAATTGCTAGGCAGGCACATAAATCTATATTTCGCAACGACGCGTAAGGCGCACACTAAGCATCCACTGATTGGCCATTATTGATCTTGCGATCTGATCCAGCTTTGTCACAGCACTGCGACAACAACAACAAAACTTACTCAAAGAAACACACTGCAACACTGCCACTTTGCTCATGTCAGAGTTGAGCTCCTCAGAAGACGAGAGTGACAACATTTAGAATACTAGTTTAGTTACCAACTGGATTTTAGGAGCATTTATTAGGTGACAGTTTAAATTTGTTTTAATTACAATCATGCGTCAAATTTAAATGAACGCGAATATTCGCGCAGTGCAGCAAGTGAATCGTAGAATAAAATTGCTTTATCATGTCTCTGGCGGCAATTTGTACTAGTCTACATCCGATTAATTGTCTGAATGTGTTCTTTTCACCAGATTTATCGGCTCTGCCTGACAGTAAGCCTCAGAATGCCTCAGGAGATGCATTCATTTTGGCGCTGAGAGGCTGAAACTGTTTGACGCTACTTTTGTCGCCGGCATGTTCATTCGTCGTCTTTCTCCACTAATGCTGTTGTTGAACTGTCGACATCTAAAACACTGAATCACCTCAGCAGTAGTGCTACGATTGATGAGAGGAAAGTGTTTTTTGTGTGTGTATGTGTTCACCAAAATTCGACTAAGACGAAGGACACATTAGTTGAGATTGAGACACTACCAGGTCGGTGGTGGCTGAAACGAAGAAGCGTAGGTGCCAAGCAAGTTGGCCTTTTTCATTCGCAGTTCAAGTCCAGAGAAGAAAAAAGAAGAAAATGCCGCCAAGCGTTTCGACCGGTTGTGGTGCCAACGATTGATTAATTATCGAAATGCTTTAGCAAATTAAAGCTCGAAATAGATTGTTCACTGCCCCGATACGAGTGTCCTAATTAGATTAGTCCATTAGCCATGGGCAGCAATATGAAACACAAACCAGACTGCTGTTCAGGCGCTGGTCAAAACAAGGCAGAGCGAGAGAACGACAACAATGCACGCTCATTGGCAATGTGTTTTCTACAGTGTTTTTGCAAGTTTCCTTGAGCCAACTTGTGAGCTTGTAGACGACGGAGCAAAGTCCAAACGTTCTGATAAAGTCCCGATTCATCGATTGCACGCAAGACACAGTGCACATTGTCTGTCTTGTAGGGTCTGCGTGTGTGTGTGTGAAATCAATTAAATGCAACCGGCAGTAGAAATAAATCATTTTTGGCGCCAGAAAAGGCAAACCAGACAATCAGAGCGCATCGAGAAAGCTGTCGTTGGCTAGCTGCCTTCATTGCCGACCCAGCCCGAAGACGACGGTGCACCGAAAGACACCAGACTAGCGACCACTACCTTTCTCAGCGCTTTATGCACACTGGGCAGGCAACAACAAAATTGGCCACTGTTGGCTTCACAGACTTCAGCAGATTGCCTTATTATTCTGATCCACTCACGGGCCGGTCATTTTGCTATTGGCGCCCCTTTTCCTGGTAGTTCATTCAAACTGCAGTGCAGCTTGTTTCGCGCCCACATACCAGGGCCACGAAAGAGAAAAAGAGAAACACTGCTGAAGTAGGCGCAATTTGCAATTTTTGCGCATTTGCAGCCAAGCAATCAACTCTTACCGGGCAGCTATCGCTTTCCAATTCCATTATTCTTTTCACTGATTTCCTTGATCGACCATTGTGGTTAGCCAAACAAGTGCTACCCAAAAAATAGAGAAAACGAGTGTGTGTGCACCAGTGAACTCTACCAGTGTGCTGGAGCCGAATGAAAGTTTGCCGACTGTGACTGCACTACCAACTGACTGGCTGACTCGCTTCAATTGCTACATTCTTTGTAAATGATGAAAAGAGAGGAGAGTGCAAAGAAAAGGAGAAAAAGAAAAGAAAAGCACATTCTTATTATTATTATCTACATTGAATCGCTTCATAAATGTTTAATTGTGTTTTGTCTTGGACTGGGCAGTCATACTAAAATGAGAACGCAGAGCAACTTTATACACAAAACACTGACTGGGACTGACTGCTTAGTGCTGTGCTTTCAGGCAACAGAAGCAAACCGGGGCCTGAGGGCGGCGGCAGCGTCGACCGGCGCCTGGTGCCCTGCCAACTGCACGCCATGTCGATATGATTGCTGAGATTGTTTGCTTATGCTTTGCATAGTTATTCATTCCCGCAAAAGACATAGCCGAGTAGAACAAACATACATGACCGAATAAGTTGCCAATTTCCTGTTCCTGGTTGAAAGCATTCCCATTAGTGGCGTTATATATATTGGCTGGTTGAGGGTGCTCCCAGTGCCGTTGTAGTCGACGTCGCCGTCGACGACGTTGCTAGTAGGAGAGAGAGAGAGAGAGAGAGAGAGAGAGAGAGAGAGAGAGAAAAAAAGAAAGAG
>JAALOO010001708.1_pt1 | contig 13844 bp, 11 predicted proteins | sample 7257641 | NCBI WGS metagenome assembly JAALOO01 (sample SAMN14085613, study PRJNA598686) | mite metagenome | biome: ENVO:01001000; feature: ENVO:01001002; material: ENVO:01001226; isolation source: single female mite from University of Michigan culture on fish food culture... ... | reverse complement strand
AGAGAGAGAGAGAGAGAGAGAGAGAGAGAGAGAGAGAGAGAGAGAAAGAAAGAAATGAAAACAAAAATAGCATCACACAGAGGGAGAGAGAATGCTTCAATTGAATTTCATCTCAACACTACTGCTAAGCGCTACTGCAACTCATGGGCCACTTAGCAGCCAAAAAGCAGCCTCAAAAGATGCTTTAATTTGTGCTCGCTCTTTTCTTCTTCTTTTCTTGTTCCCGCTTGCGCCATGCCCTCGGACAGTAGTGTTTTGGCAACAGTGTGAGTTTAGGCCGCACTACAACTTATTCCTCTTGTTAGCCAAACTACTGCTGGCAACTTTGAAGATTGACTTAATTTGATAACTTTGTATGGTTTTTGTTGTGCTTTGCACCCACACTAACCAGTAGCAGCACTCTCTTTTTCTGTTTTATCTCCTTCTTTTCTTGTTTTATCAGCAAGTGTGTGTGTGTGTCTATTCTTATGCTTGCAGGCGCCAAATTATGGCGTATGTCGGGTCGAATTAAGCAAATGTTGCGATGTCGATAGGGGCAAATTCAATTTGCCTTTTGCACTGGCTGTTGCCTTCTTTTAGCACCAAGTTTTTGCAGTGTTCTCTCTCTGTCTCTTTCTTCTCCTTCGGTTCGGTGACCCAGCACTGGTGTGTTTGCACTCCTGCAAGAGCCTGCTCAGCTTGCTTTGCTCCTTTCTAATGAGATTCTTTGCCGTTATCGAGATTTCCTCGACGAGCCCATATTTCAACCAGGCAAGACGCCTTGCAAACTAATTTGACTGTTGCCCGCTTGCCATCATCTCCCTCATCCTGATTCTTTTATTTACCAGACACAGTTTTTGCATCTTTTACTCCCCTCTTTTTAAATGAAACTTTTTTAAAATCTCAGAATGCTGAAATGACTTTTCGTTTTTTGTGGTGGCACGCACACTCCTTTTTTTCACTAACTTGGCGTTTGCTTCATTTGCTCTCCTTTCTTTTTATGTTTAGCTATTTTCTTTATGTTTTACTTTTTTCTCATCTTTCTTTGACTTTCTTCACTGTCCGCTAAGAGTTGAAAAGCTTTCTTGTTGCACACTCTCTGTTGGCCACCGTCTGCTTCTGTCTGCCTGATTGCCGCCTGTGCAGCAGTTTACCTGGCACTGCTGGAACTCCTGTAGTTCTTCAATTACAACTGCCGGCTGAGACGAAACCAGTTTTTCTTTTTTCTGGCTATTGATTGCTATTGATTGGCCCAAACGGCTAGGCAAATAGTAATGGAAAGAAGGCCAAAAACGACTGTGTGGTGTTGCAAATTAATTGAAGTGGCAACCTAGACGGCACCGGACAGCATTTGGCCCTCTTTATACTCAACACATTCTTTGAAATAAATTCAATTTTGTAATTAGTCAGCAGTGTACTACTGTCTAGGTCAGGTCAACTTAGCACAATTGAAAGGAAACTAGGGTTTCCCTAGTGGTTTCACTAGTGATGCCAACTGCCAATAAAAAGGAATAGGGGAGGGCAAAAAATTATAAAAGAAAAAGTCAAAAAGAGACTGAGAGTTTCAAAATCATTTAGCAAACACTCTCCTGCTACCTTGGGGGATTGTTTGCAGTTGTGAGTTGAGCTGCACTGAAAAAGTGATGTGTTGGTTTTGGCAATTGGGTGTCGATTTGCAATTTGCTAGTGAAAAAAACTTTTGCTACTATTGCCTGTTTTTAAAAATAAGATTTAACCAAATTTGAGGAAAAAGACAAAAATGAAAACTTGTAAAAACAAACTTAAAAAGATAAAACTTGCTTGGATTTACTTTATACAACAATACAGATACATAAAAAATCTTCAAAACTGAATTGTTTTTATAAAATATTTAAATTGAATTTTGATTTTGATTGATATTTATTGTTAATTGAGAAAAAATTATCAAAGTTTGCAAATCATTAATTAAATCAACACTTGTGATTTGATAAAAATTTGTTTTGAGTTTTTATATTGCATTTTTTGAAATTTATTTTTTATAACAGTTTAACGTGTTTAAGCACTTTATTTTATATATTTCTTAATTAGTTAATGATGTGTTAGTTAAGTTAATTAAGTTTTGATTTATGTTTTCAGTTTTGTTGGTGCTAGTTTATACTTTTTTAGTTAATTTACTAAAACGTCATAATGATAAAAATGATAACCAATAGTTTATTTGTTTAAATTTAGATTTTTGTTTTAAAAATGCTATTTATAAAATATTTTAATTTTTAAAAACAATATTTTATATTCAACTTACGTCACACTGAATCGATTGACATTTAAGCTACATTTGATTTACTAACTTATAACGTGCGTTGATTTTTGAAAAGTATAAAATATTTTAATGTAATTAAAAATTTAAACAGAATGAAAAGAGTAAGCCGATACATAAACTTGAGCTTATTAAAAATTAAATATTAGTTAAATGTATTAAAAATAGTATCAATGGATTATATCTAAAAGTAGCAAAAATTCTCTAGTTTGATTATTTTTAGTAAATTTAACAAAAATTTTAAAATAAAACTCAGAAGAATTCAGTTTGGCAACTTTCTAGTAAACTCATCTAATTGGATAACAGAAAAAATGCAGTGCAGTGAAGCCATTCGAACAGTTATTTGTTTTCAATATTGTCATTAAGTTAATACTTTAATTCTTTACTGTTAATTTCAATTAACAATTTTAAATTTTATCTAATAAAAAACATTTAATGTTAAAAATTTTTAATTAACAAAAATGAATTATTGTAAAAAATAACAATTTTTTAAAATCAGGTTTATAATTTATTCATTTTTTATTTTTAAAAAATTTTGCGACATTTTTAAACATGTTTTCAAATAGTAAACTTCATGTTTAAAATTATTGTAAAAACATATAAAAATTTTTATTAGTTTAAACTAAATTTTTATGTACTTAAGATTAGCGTTTAAATGTTTTTATAACTTGTGTGTTTTGGGTGTGCGTGTTTGTTTGTTTTCTAGGGAAGAGTGTAAATTGATTTACAAGATTGAATATGCAAATTGACTTGTAGATGTGTGCACAAAATGTGCGTTCAACCCTAAACTAAATGAAAGTCTACAGTGCCGTGCAAATGTGTGTACGGAAAAGTGATGCACACGCTGGTGATGGACACGATGCAAGGGTAAATCGCTTTTCTTTACGAGCCAGTAAACGAAAAACCCTAAAAGGGTTAACTTGATGCATTAGCCTTTTTTATTTGTTTATTAGTTTGTTGCAAGCTTAGTATCTAAAAAATAAGTGCAAAATGGCTCAACTTAATGAGTGAGTACACGCGCTAACTCACATTTATTCAAAATCTTAGTCAATAGTTTGCCTTTATAACTTGGAGCACATAATTTTACTTTGAATCAGCTGCAATGAATTTGCATTTTGTTTGTTAGCAGATTTTCTGTGAAACAGTTACGACGACAAAAAAATAAAAAAAGTAAAACTTGAGTATAAAAAAGTACACTAACAAATTGAAATAAACTTGGTTGACTCATTTATATCCCTTTTTTCTTTTTTGAGTTTTATAAACCTGTTTTGATTGAATTTTTATTTTCTTCATTTGATAGTGAAAAAAGTAGTGAATCTTCAGCCAAAAAGTTTGCCAAAACTCCTTTCATTGGCTGACACTGTTCAGCAATGCTGACTGATTTCCTTTTCTTTTGCCCACTCATTTCTGTTCTGTTTTTGTCAACATGTACACACACACAATATAATAATATATTGGCATTACTGAACAGTTGAATGCCTAAGCAAATCTGATTTCGTCGACTGTGCTCTTTCTTTTTTTCTGTTTTTGTGTGTTTTCCTTTTTTCCTTTTGTCATTTATTGAGGGCCTTATCAAAGCAACAGCAACGTTCAAAGCATTGGCACAAGGTGTTTGGCTCATTGGTCACCGTTTTCATTTGCTCATTGTGATGCTCACAGACAGTTTAACTTTTTTTGTCAATGTTAATGAAGTAATTCGATAAATTAATTGGGAATACTTTTTCCTATTTTACCCTTTTCCCTTCTCTTTTGATATCTTTGTTTTTTGGGCCATTTGTTCAGGAAACAAAAATTTGGTTTTGATGTTTTATTAAATCAATGTAGACTGCTATGATTTTTTGTAAAAATGCTAAATTAATAGAAAGCAGTCCTAGACACATACCCGAGACAGCACCCTCATTCAACTTGGCCTTGTAATTTTAATCAATTTAACTATTTTAACTATTTGGTGGCTGCCGTTGCTATTTTCACTTTTTATGCTTTTTCAGTTGCAGTGTGTTTCTGTCTGCTGCAGCATCAACGTCATTTATATACACATTTATTTATTTGTCGTTGATTGTGAACTTGAAATGGTTCATTTATTGCTTCCTTTTGCTTGTATCATGCGCTCCACACACATTTCAATTTAGTATTTTGTCTTATTTACTGACTTTTTTCATCCTTTCATTTATTTCGCCAAGAAGTTCAGTTGTTGAAATAGTCTTACCATTAAACTTGCGGTAGTTAATTGTCTTGAAACGGTTTTATTGTTGAGTTGCTGCCAAACTACAATAACACTACTTTTTTATGACTTTTCTGCAAATTCTGAATGACCAGTTCTAGCCGTTGTGCCCTAACAATCGCTGGACATGGCAGCAGCACTAGCACAAATGGACTTGGGCCGCTGCAATGTGCCCAGTGCTGTCAGATTTGCAGACTGGAACGCATTTTGGCAGTGTGTTCTTGGCACTCAGGCAATTAGTGCGTCACTTTGCTTGCCAGCCAGCTAGGCAAAAAAGGCTTTCAGCCTGCCCATTTTAGATGGTGCGCCTAAATGTAGTGACACCAGAGTGCACGCTGGAATTAGGCAAATTGGCCATTTGCCTGTGCATGTCTTGTGCAATTTGTACTTCTTAGTTGCTACTTTTTTTTCGACCGCTCTATTCCTAGTTTGCTCTAAGTACAAACTTGTCAGAGCAGATAGTAAGCACAGGCGGAAAAGTTCTAGCCATTTTTGCTGCCTTGTTTGCTGCATGATTGGCATTTGTGTGTGTGTATGCAAACTATATCGCCTCAATGATGTTGAATAAAGTCAATTGAACAAGCATATGTGTGCCATTCCACTGACCGTAGTTTCTTGCGTTTTAATTAATTTGGATTTTGTTTTTTGGTGTGTTTATGTGCCTTAATTAACAGTGGACATACACTGGACAAGCACAATTTAAAAAGCAATAACCCAGGCGGAGGTGTGTAGTGGGGCTGACTGTGTCCAATAGATTGCTTTTCTTCTTCTTCCTTGTCTTTTTTATTGCGCTACATTTTCTTCATTCACTAATAGTGCGCTTTTTCTAATAACGTTTTCTCTTTTTCTTTTCTCACAACCAGGTGTACCATTTCCGCCATCACACAGGATAACGATGGCCGAGACGTTTGACCCAAAGACGAACAAGCCTCGCATTGATGTTCTAAAGTACCATTTCATTCATGAAGGCCGTCTAGAAGAAAACGTTGCACTTCGTATCATTAACGATGGCGCTGCCTTATTGAGAGCAGAGAAAACGATGATCGATATTGAGGCCCCGGTAACTGGTAAGTGCTCAGGCCACTGCTTCCTGTTCTTCATTTTGTCCAGTCTGTTCGCCAGTGGGCGGATCGTCAATTTTTTGCCTACTGAGACCGTTCATTGTGGCCATCGATTTTGTTTGCTAATATACCCTCTTCTTTCCCTCTTTTTCCACCAGTTTGCGGTGATATTCACGGCCAATTTTATGATCTAATGAAACTATTTGAAGTTGGTGGCCACCCATCAACAACCAAGTATCTCTTTCTCGGTGACTACGTCGACCGAGGATATTTCAGTATCGAGGTAATGTACTCTGGGAACGATGGCAACAACAATGCAGCCAGCAGCAGTTCAGTCCACCTACCACTACTACTTTACTAACCACTTTTGTTTCCTTTTTAGTGCGTTTTATATCTTTGGTCACTGAAGCTCTGCTATCCGAATACACTCTTCCTATTACGTGGCAATCATGAGTGTCGCCATTTGACAGAGTACTTCACATTTAAAACGGAATGTAAGTTTTTGGCTGAACTCTTTTTTTTAGCACTATTCTATCTAGAGCGGAGCAACTCTTCTGTTTACTTGCTGATTTGCTTTATTGGCAAGACGGCCCTTTTCCACTGGGTGTAATTTACGAGCGCCTGGTCATTTTTTAATTAGCCCTCTCTAATGAGCTAGCTGACGCATTGCTTTCAACTGCAGCTGCTCAGTTGGTTGTTCAGGGAGTTTATTCGATTTATCTCTGTTGTTATAAATTTTGTCTATTTTTTTCAAATGCTATTTGCTTTGCTATGTTTTTCTAATGTTGACAATTTAATACTTCAAACCAGATTTATTTTGCATTGTTAGTGTCCACTGCTAGACTAAAGCTAATTTATTTTTATATTTTAAAAGTAGTAAAAACTAAAAACAGTAAAAGCAACGGAAATTGTCGTTCAATTTATTGTTTTTACAATTTAAATTGATTTTTTACCCAAATGTTCTCCATTAACATTTTTTAAATTTTAAGATTTTCAAAATTATATTTAGTTTTAAAAACAACTTCTTTTGTGTTTTTGCAAAATATAATTAAAGCTTTGTTATTTTGAGGTAAACGCAGTTTTATGCTTGTTTAAATGAATGGGACACTACTCTAGCGTTAGACAGGAGTAGGAAGAATAGTGCCTACAAAAGAAGAGTGCTCCAGTTTTTTTGCCTAGCTGTACTTGCTGCAGTGATAGTGCTAATTTTATTTGCTGCCACTGATTAAGTTATATCGAATTACACGGTTTGCCCATTTGAACTTTGCTGCACTACTACCTACTTTGCTTTAGCTTCAGAGAAAATGCAGACAGAAAGAATGAACAGACAGTCTTAACAAACAGAGAGGATGAGTGTCGATGCTAGTTAATATTTATTGCGTTAGTCGCCACTGTGGCTTTCACTTCTGCTGCTGTTCCAAAGTTTCAAAATGCAGACAAAGCACCCCGCAACTTAAATTAACTCTTTGTTAGAAAACACACACTGTTTTGTATAAAGAAAATCAAAAAGTAACATGCATTTTCTTTATTGTAGAACGTCAAGCACTTTTTTCATTTGATTGATTTGCTCACTGAATGATATTACTTTTTATGTTTATTCATTTAGAGCTTAAGATTTGATGTTTTAAAAAATTTAAACAAGTAGTTTTACTTTTAGAAACGTCTCACTCGTGCGTTTAATTTTGTGGTTAACCTATTTTAAGAAAAATTAAGTTGCTAATTGAAAACTTTCAAGTACAAGCCAAAATTTAAACTCTTAGCAACATAAGAAACGTCTGAGAAATGTGTAGGTAGTTTATACCAACTGCATGAGCATAGAACTGCCTTTTCCTTTGTATTCAATGGAAACTGCTGGGCAATTCGCATTGTGTGTGGGGCACACACTCTTCACTGCCGAGTGACACTGCAGAGCGAGCGAGCAAGCAAGTGCCAGATTCATGAGGGACGCAGCCAAATTGGTGTTCATTTGTGTTGCCAGCGCATTTGTAGCACTCTGCAGCTTGGTAAATTAATCACGTTTTGCATTTTCTACGATTCCAAGCAAGAGAGCAACATCGACGAGGCGGCGGGCCACGTTGCCGCGTCGCCTTTAGCACCACTTGGTCCGTTATTCGCTGAATTGTCTCAACTTGCAGTGTTTTCGCTCTTTTGCTCTGTTCTATTTGCAGTGTTCTATGTCTTTTGCAGTTGTTTTACTCTGCTCGACAAAAGTGAGAGTGAGTGTGTGTGTGACTCGAATTTTTTCTCGTCTCGTCTGGTCCGACGTTGGTGCTGGTGCTGGTGAATTATGGCCGACTGGTGATAAAATTAGTTATTCATGTTCGGTGCAATTGCCTGCAAAGTGCTCTTCTCGTCGCCTTCGTTTGCCTAGCTAACCACCGCCAGAGCACACGGCACTTCACTTCACTTCACTTCACTGTTCAGCATTGTGACGTTCATTTCCCTCTCTTCCTCTGCATGTTTGCCGCCATTTGCTTTTTCTCTTTCATTTTTTTCCCTTCTCCTATCACTACTACCAACTGCTTTGGCGCTGTCGCTTTAGAGAGTGCCCCAAACTGGGCAATGTTAAGATAAATTAACAGTGTCAATTTAAAGTCGGAATAGTAGATACAGACTAACATTTTGCCTTGTTGTCGGACTGACTCATTCCTTTTCATTCGTCTATTTTTTGCTGTTTGTCTGTTTATGTCCACTAGCAGTTCAGTGGAAAAAGTTTCATTAGACTAGGTGGGTTTGTGCTTTAGTCTTCATCGCCATTAATGTCCCAACTAACAGTTCTAGCTAGTATTTTCCCACTACATTAATGGTGCGGTCGTCAGTGGTTCACTTTCTACCAGTCTTTTGACTGTCCTTCAAACCTATTCCCGGCTAGACTGACACGCCGGCAGTGCTCCTTTTAGTACCTTTTAGCAGCAGCAGCACTATTTTAAGCCTCTTCAAGTATTCAAGCCAAACCAGGGCCACTTGAGCAACGAGCAGAGAAGCTGCAGCACAAATTAATTACCTCACCACCATTTGGACTGGTCTTGGTTCTTTTTGTCTGTTGCAAACTGTCGCAGCACTATCATCTCAACGGGCCTGTCGTCACCCAGATTCAGTGGATCATTAACTTGGGCGTGTTTGTACTTGCTGGCCGTGCTGGCCTGGCTGGCCGACTGAGCCACTGGATCTGCACAATCTTTTGTTTCTGTCGCTGTCGATGTCGTTGTTTGTTTTTAGTGCCATTTTCTCTTCTTCTTTCTTGATGGTAGTGAGTTGGCAAACTTGGGTTGTGACTTTGAGGGGTGACTTGGAATGTGTGTGTGCAGAGGAATAGGACTGGAGATAGGGTAAAAATCGGCCGCCTGAGAGCAATGAATATCTGTGCCTGGGCTGGTAATTGTCTTTTTTTGCTGCTTTGCTGAGCTATTCTTGCCGGTTTGCATAATTGAGTTAGCTGGTAATAAATTGTTAATTAATTTAAATGTTCCAAACGAACGCCAATAGACGCTGTTGTGAGCACCTAGTGAGAGGTCATGCTAAAGAGGACATAGCCATAAGAATTACCCAAAACCAAAAGGATCGTTGTTCCTGGTAAAACTCTTCAAAAAATTCCAAAATTTAATTTGCATTGTGTGTGACAATTAGTGGACGCGTGCTACGGCGACGACAATTAAAAGAGTTGCTTCAGTGCACCTAATGAGCTCTCACTCTAATTTTCCCCTTTACTTTTTTCTTTTCAGGCAAAATCAAATACTCTGAACGAATCTACGATGCCTGCATGGAAGCATTTGACTGTCTACCACTGGCTGCCCTCATGAACGGACAGTTTCTTTGTGTTCACGGAGGTAAAGATGTTCACTCTATTTTTCTCTACTTAACTACCTGACGTGCTAATGACTTAAACTTTGTTCAGGACTTTCACCTGAAATTCACACGCTGGAGGACATTAAAAAGCTGGACCGATTCAAGGAGCCCCCGGCATTTGGGCCGATGTGCGACCTGCTGTGGTCTGACCCACTGGAGGATTTTGGAAATGAAAAACCGAATGAAGAGCACTTTACGCACAACTCGGTGCGAGGCTGCTCTTACTTCTATTCATACGGAGCCTGTTGCGAGTTTTTACAGCAAAACAATTTGCTCTCTATCATTCGAGCTCACGAGGCACAGGACGCAGGGTATGAGCAGCAGCAGTATTATTCAGTGACAACAGCTATATTCTAATGAACCTCTTTTCTCGCTTTCAGGTACCGAATGTACCGCAAGTCGCTGGTCACCGGCTTTCCCTCGCTCATCACCATCTTTTCTGCGCCAAACTACCTGGACGTGTACAACAACAAGGCGGCCATTTTGAAGTACGAGAACAATGTGATGAACATTCGCCAATTCAACTGTTCACCGCATCCCTACTGGCTGCCCAACTTCATGGACGTCTTCACCTGGTCGTTGCCTTTTGTCGGCGAGAAGGTGACCGAGATGCTGGTGAACGTGCTCAACATTTGCTCCGACGACGAGCTCATCAACGAGGGCGAAGACATGGACAACGAGGCCGATGGTATTGTCCTGGGGCTGGTCCGCATGACCGTGACACCCTTTTTTTACTTGCTTTTATTTTCTCGCCTCACCTTCATTTGCGCCGCTTCTCCCGAGTGACTCTTTTTGCTTGCGTAGCTTGCCTAAAATAGCTTTGAGAAGCGCTTTTATCAATTGCTAATCTTCTGTCTAGTTAGTTAGAACAGAGCATAGTGTTAATGCCAGTCGTTAGTTAGTGATAGAAAAGTTGGCAGTTGTAAGAAGTAGAACTGTAAGAAGAGTCAGCAAACACTCAGGGAATAAAGAGAAAAAAGAGGCCATTCTAATGAAACCAAATACTAATGCGTCCTGTTTTCTTTCTGTTGTTTTTGTCACTGGTCAACGTTTACCATTTCCTCATTTGCTTCTACCATCCGTGCCAATGATCCCGACCAATCATACTTGCTCCTCTTCACTCTTCCTTGGCCTTCCTCAACCTCAATCACACCTACCTTGCCGCCGCCGCTGTGCTTTTCACACTTACAACTTTGGTTCCACTTGGCTTCAACCTTTGCATTGGATACTTTGTTCCGCTCAAACTCATTCCCATTTTTACTAACTTCCCGTGTGATCCTCTTCCTTTTCTCCCACTTTAACCACACCGAATGGTAACACAAAATGCGCTCACCTGTATATCTTTTCTGTGTCTTTCTCTCTCTTTCTTTCCCCTACGTGTTTCTCCTTTTTTCTCTCTTTTTTTGTTGCTCACCACCTTTCGAAAACACTCTACCACGAACCAATAGCAACAGCTCGCAAAGAGGTCATACGAAACAAGATTCGCGCAATCGGCAAGATGGCACGCGTCTTCAGTGTACTGCGCGAGGAGAGCGAAAGTGTCCTCCAACTGAAGGGTCTCACGCCCACTGGCACACTGCCGCTGGGCGCATTGTCCGGGGGCAAGAATACACTTCGAAATGGTAACCAGCAGTCAGCTTACTGTCGCAGTGCACTAATTCTCTTTCTTTCTTTACTTCCTTCCACCAATCTACTAGCGCTGGCTGGATTCTCGCCTAATCACAAGATTGCCAGCTTCGAGGAGGCCAAAGGTCTGGATAAGATGAACGAGAGGATGCCGCCAAGGAAGGAGGCACCGCCTCCGCCGCCAGGAGGTGGCGGATCGGCTGGCAAGAGCAGTGCACCGGCCGATGACTCCAGTGCGACTCAGTGACAAGCAGACAGGGCAGACGTTGACAGGAAACAGACTAAACAGAAGGACCTGCACTGACTGTTGCCTTGCTCTCTTTCACTCCCTCTCAATGGACAACACAGCAGTGCTGTTCTTTTCATCTCATCTCACTTCACCTCTTTACCCCTTCTGCCCCTCCCTTCTTTTCTTCCTCCTTCCTCTCCTCCTCCTCCTTCATCTCGTCACAACCCCTCCACAACCTTTCGCTCTCTCTCTCTCTCTCTCTCATCTTTGCACGTCAAGCATAGCATTTGCTGTGAATGACCAGCATAGGCCTCCACAACACTACTTCCAACAAGCACACACACATACCGACTTCATCAGCACTACCTTCTCTTTTACTTCTTCCTCCTTTTTAACTTCGACAACACCGCCGCCACCACCACCACCATCACCAGCAATTCCTTAAGCTCTAACCTCTCCTTCTTTTTTGACCTCACATTTAGCCATTATTAAACTTTTTTGTTTTTCTGAATAATAATCAAAAAGAATTTTCGCTATTCATTTTGCCCAAAAACTCCTGTTTTTATTTTTTTCTACGTCAGTGTTTTCCAGTGAAATGTCAAATGTTCTCTGCAGTTTGCCCTTTTAATTGATTAGCCAAATCAAACAATTAAATCAATTTACTCTTTCTTTTTTTCTCCCTCGCCTATGTCTTCCTTTGGCTGGTCACAAATGGGGACAGGTGTGTCACTTACAGTACAAACAAAATCAGTCGTAGTAAACCTTCCTCCACTTTTACCCCAAACAATTTCTTGCTGTTTCAATCCTCTATTTCCAATTACACGGCACTACACACCACAAAAGCATTTGCTGCAATTAATGACAAGACTGGTTTAACGGCGATCCAAGATCAAAAGTGAGCGCTAACTTACACTGCAAACAACTGCTCCTATTTCCCATTGATGCATTTCACTGTCTGTATGGTTGTGTGTGTGCCCAGTTAAAACCCACTCAACTTTAGTCCCGTTTCTCTCTTCCATTCTCTCCCTTGTTGTTCATTGGTTGACTTGGTTGACACACCCCCTGCAAATACTGATGCAATCACCACCAAAAGCAGTATTGAAAACACCAAACACTAAAACCAACAACGCTTCAAACGCGTTCTCTCTGATTGCTAATGCGAACTTTGTCACACTTTCTTTTTTTTTCTCCTTCATTCTCCTCCTCTTCTTACACACACCCCATCGAGCTGATCTTTTGATCGATCCGTTTTCTCTTCTTTATAATCTTCTCCTTTTTCCTATTTTAATGTTTCCTCTGTCACTGCAAATACACACACACACTACACTCCCTTTCTTCTCCCATTTGCCTGCCATTTGTCATTCTGTTTCTGCTGCTTTTCCCCTTCTTTTCCCTAGATCATTGACTATGAATTACAGTTTTTAATCAATTAACAAGCAAACAAACTCACACACAAACACTGTTTTGGGCGTATCTGATGAGAACACAGACTGGCATTTTTCTAAGTATACACACTTTCTTTTCATTCGACTTCTCAATTCACTACCACCACCACTTTGACCACATTTTGCACCAAGTCAGTCTTGCAAATATCCTGTTAGTTTGCTAACCTCTCTGTTTTTTATTGTTTGTTTTGATTTGTCTTCTTTTGACCTTACCTTTCCACCCCTCTCCTTTTTCTCTTTGATTTGCTTCCCACTCCCACCACATTTTTCTAAGATATGCTTGTGCTGTTTCCTCAAATAGTGAAAGCTAATCTTGATTAGAAGAGTGTGTGTGCTTGTGAATGCGCGCATCGGGCAAATCTCACTTCATCACTGAATCAGCATTCTGCCCATCCCTCATCAAATATCATCACTGTTTTCTTTTTCCCCTGTTTTATTATTTATTGCCGATTGTTTTTGCTAATATCTTTGTTGCCTGTACTATTATTATGCGTTTGTACACACCACTATTACCGTATCCTCCCCTCATCGCTTCCATCAACACCGTGTGAATGCTAACTAAATGTATGAATTTCTAATTAGCAGTCTGTGAATAGTCACACCTTCCCCCTTTTTCACCACTACCACCACCTACACACTTCACTTTGCAAGTTGAGAGAAAATGCATATTTTCCGAGTCAGACTGACTGACATTCATCGAAACACCCCATCCTCCTCTAGGCTTCCTATAACTTCAATGAACCTCTTTCATTCATCCTCCTCTGATCCTCCTCTTTTTGCATTCTCAATTCCATCACTTTCTGGCACACACACATACCCTCACAGATACACACCGACAACACACACATCGAGCACTTTGTTTGCGTTTGTCCTCTTTCTTCCCTGTCAGTTTGCTCTATTTCTCTCTGTCTGTTGTTTTGTTTGTTGGCACTCACACCTCCTCCTTCTCCTTCTTCACCACCTGCCGTAGTGACCACTCAATTTGTACAATGTCGTTCCATTTTTTCATTACTGCGTTAGTGACACTGTAGGCCACCACCACTACCATCACAACCAGCAAAACCACAACTACACATGATTCGATCGACGACTCTCTTTCTCTTTCTCTCTCTCTCTCTCTCTCTCTCTCTCTCTCTCTCTCTCT
>JAALOO010001707.1_pt1 | contig 13847 bp, 11 predicted proteins | sample 7257641 | NCBI WGS metagenome assembly JAALOO01 (sample SAMN14085613, study PRJNA598686) | mite metagenome | biome: ENVO:01001000; feature: ENVO:01001002; material: ENVO:01001226; isolation source: single female mite from University of Michigan culture on fish food culture... ... | reverse complement strand
CAGATGGCGCCAGTAGACCCCCCCCGTCTTTGCATCCTGGAAAGCAAAGGCTCTATATATAACTTACAAGTCAACGTAAAATAGAATTTTAACATTTTTCGAACATCAACCTTCAGCTTTTCTCTTTTTATTTTTCTGGCTAGCGGCATTTTGAGACAGAGAGACAAAGTTAGCAGGTCTAAACGTTGTGAAAAAAGGCCAGCGACAACATCAAACAGAAACCCCCGCAAAAAATGCATGCAAACCAGCTGTGTGTGTTCTTACACTTTTAAGGACAATTTGAGGCTAAATCTCACAAGCAAACAACACCAAAATACACAAAAATAAACTGACAGACACTGGCAGACACACAGAACTGTTTGTTCGGGTACGAGGTCCGGGTAATGATGATGGGCTGCCGAGGGCTGCTGACGACGGCTACACTGATAGCATTAGAGCATTGGGCAAAGCTTCATCAGCAGCGGACATGAAAGGTCAAAGTGAAATGCAAATGCTGCTGCTGCTGCCATCATCCGAGTGGCCGGTGGCGATGGTGCAGGCGAGGGTGAAGAAGAAGGAAATAAAGAGGATTGAGTTATTTGAAGCGATTCAGTGTCCCTTCACTCAGTTATTATTTGCCATTTAATTTAGTATGCAGAAGTATACGGTCTTGATTGGCGTACTTTTTCTTTTTCCATATGATGCAGCATCTTGGTGTCATCAACTAGTCAGCCAGCAGTCAGTGGTGACAAACGTAGCTGTAGTGCAAAAAGAGAGAAAAACAGTGGAAAATGGGCACGCATACGGAGCGAACATCATGTCCTCTTTCAGCTGCAATTGGTCTCCCCTTTTCACTTTCTGTCAATGTCCTCTCTTTCTGTTTTTTCTGTTCAGCATCACATGCATCATCATCATCATCATGCTCATCTTTTGCCAGTGCCAGCCAACGGTCATTAGTATTGACTCATCATTGCCGTGTGAAGGACTGAGCTTAGCAGGAGGACAGCCATTGCTGCCAGCAGCACTACTTACTTGAGGTCTGGGCATCGCTGGTGCTGCTGCTGCTGGTGCTTCTGAACGGCCATTGCCGCCTCACCGTCCTCAACTGAGTTCAGTCCGGAGTTGCAGTGCCAGGCAATAGATTATCAATTATGGCGGCACATCGATCGCGGACAATCTTAATTGTTGGCCGTATTCACACACACAGTCAGTCAGACAAACAGACATTCAGTCGTTGTGCAAACAGCAGCAGCAGTACACATCTATCGATTCGAATCGACTTTGGGAGGCAAATACTTGACCAGCAGCAGCAGCATATGTCCACAAGGGCTAATTGAAGCCACGATTACTGCCCAGTGGCCGGCAACTGTAGTGCTCAATGATCAGTGCCCCACCAGCGACCGCACCACGCCGCCCTGACCAATAAATCATACGAGAGAACGTGTCGCCAAAAAAACGGCCGCCAAACCATTCGGAAGTGAACATCCACACACACACAGGCAGTCTGCAATTTTCATATTTTGCACCAACTACTGGTGACATTGCCACGGCCAGTGCAGCCCAGCGTGCTGGCCTGTGGTGGGTGCTGAAAGAGATAGAGTACTTTTGGCAGTCAATACATCATTCAGGCATACTGCATGGATGGCAATAAATGATATAGATGTCAATCGAAAGTTTGTCTTCTTCGTTTGATTGCACTAGAGGAGGACTAACTCGGAGAACGTCAACCGCAGCAACAGCAACGTCAGCAGCAGCATTCCAACAGAGCTGGTGCGCCAGCTTCTTTCAAAGTAAAGTCAAAGGAAACGGAATAAAAAAAGAAAAAGAAAAAGAAAGAAACGTTGCACTGAGAAGAAATTGAATAGGAAGATGAAGTAGAACTAAAAGTAAAACTAAAGCATGTTTGCATTTGGCATAACAAAAATCGAGTGAATAGAAGAAGACATTTGCGACAATATTATGGCTAAGAGAGGAAGAAGAGGAAGAGGAGGAAAGAAAGAAAGAAAGAAAAAGAGAGGGAAAGTTTGTGTTGTGGATTGAAAGGAGGAAAGAGAGGGAAAGGAAATGCACCGAGTACGACGAGTATGGCAAACAATCGAGAGGATAAGACGCAAAGCAAGCGCCCGAACCGAAGAACAAAGCGACTAATGCGGAGACGGCGGCGGCGGTGGTGGTGGCAGTGGCGGCATTAGGCAAAAGCGAGCTTTTAGTCCGAAACAAACCTTCTCGACTCTGACTGCCACAGTCTGTCTGGCTCTATTTCTCGCTCTGTGCCTTTCTGGCATTTCTGGCGCCACCACTGTGTAACCGAACGCCACTGATCGATGTCTCCTGCTTTTCGTTTCGTCCTCTCGTCATGGTGGTCCTCCTCCTTTGTTTCCTCCGTCTCCTATCGCTCTGGGCCCAAATGCTGCTGCTGCTGTGAAATCTGCCCGGCCAGATATTCAGCAGTGCACTTCAGCACTGCAGCCAAATCAAAAGCTTTTGCTCCACCAGTGATGGTAAAGCTCTCTCTCTCTCTACATACTTTGAGCAAATCTCATCACTATCAGCGTTTGTTTCAGCAGAAACCTGTCAGCAGGACGCTTTCTCCTCCTGCTCCAAAGTAAAGTAAAGTGGATGCGCACCATCAAAACACGATTTAGGACGATTAATTTAAATATTTAATATATATTTTGTCAATTTGTAGACCAATTTAGTCTAGTGAGTGAGTGCGGGGTGATTTGAAATAAAATATCCTCTATATGGGTAAAATGCATTTTTAGCCTGCCAAAAGGGAACATAGTAGTTACGTAACATTAGCGAAGGAGGAGGAAGAGGAGTGTGCAGGAGCATCACCAGGAAGGGAAGAGAGAGAAGAGAAGAGAAGAGAACACCGGTGGACAGAAGGAGAGAGAGAGCGCGCGCGAGAGTCGAAGGGGATTACCACCAGTCGGTAATGTGCTGCGGCTCATCGTGCTGCAAAAAGTCTTCCCACATTTTAAAGTAGAGCTTCTCCAGATTTTGCGTGTACGTCTTCACGTTGAAGAGGGGCGACTCTTTGCGTGCAGTCCAGACCTTGCCTCGAATGGCTTTCAGACTAAATGGTGAGGAAGGAAGAGGGTAAGTAAGCTCGATCATCACAATCGACCAGATCACAAAAATAATGAATGACTCGGAGCACACTTACTAGTCGCGATCGTTGCCCAGGCGAATGGCAATGTTCTCGTAGTCCTGGTACGACTTGGCAATCAGCTCCGGGACGCCCAGGCAGGTGAGCTGCGAAGAGGCCACTCGGGAGGCGAGCGTCTCCCCGGGCAGCGTCACCATCGGCGTGCCCGCCCAGAGGACGTCCATGCCGGTGGTGTGGCCGTTGCAGAGCGGCGTGTCCAGGCAAATGTCCACCAGTTGCCCTCGGCGAACGTGCTCCTCCTTGGCGGCCACATTGGAGAAGACAATCCGCCCGGGTGGCAGTCCGTAGGACTGCGCCAGGGCGAGCACATTCGCCTCGCCAGCGGCGGGAAAGCGTAGCAGCCAGAGGACGCTGTTGGGTACGTCCTTCAGAATCTGCAACAGAAAGATTGGATTAGTGAGAATTGCCCATTTTTGCCACCCCCTCCCAATTAGCTTACCTTAACCCATGATTTGAGTGTTTTCGGGTCAATTTTGTAGAGCTGATTAAAGTTGCAGTACACGATGGCGTCCTCCGGCAGGCCATACTGCTGGCGGGTGGTCACCAAAATAGCGGTGGGAGCTTCCTCGCCTGCAAACACAAAGTGTACAATTAAAACTCGCCGACTACAACTACAACAGCAACAACAACTTTGCCAAACACACTTACCAGTAGCTGCCTTGTTGTTGATCTGCGTCGTCGCCAGGCCATTCTGCACCACCAGGCCGTTCACCGAGGTCTGAATCTGCCCATTGCTGATCATCGCCTGCACCATCTGGGTGGTGGGCAGCTCGACGATGGTCTTCACCACCTCCACCTTCTCCGTGACGGAGGTGTTGATGGCGGTGGTGGAGGCCGTGGTGACCACCGCCACCTCGCGAATCTTCTTCACGTCGGCCTTCTCGATGATCGGCGACAGATCGGTGGCGTTGACGATGGACACCGTGTCCGGCAGGCGCTCCTTGTTGTCTCCGTCACCATCCGAGCCGTCGGTGGGCGATCGGTCGAGGAGGAGGACGCGCTCAATGAGATGCGGAAACATCTGCCGGTGGTCACCGACAAAGAAGGTGTCCGGCATGTAGGCGAGCTTCTCCGAGTACTGGCTGGCCAGCTCCACGGGCGACGTCACCTTGTCGGTGATGATGTAGTCGATGAAGGGCGCCCCGCTGGAGCCCGGGTAGCCGAGCCACATCACCTGAATGGGCGCCGGGCGCAGGGCAAAGATCTCATTGCGAGCGCCCTTCGTGTAGCCGTTCATGTTGATGAGAATGTGAATGCCGTCGCTGAAGATGCGGTCGGCGGCCTTGCCGTTGCAGGCGACCGCGCTCAGATCAATGAAGTGGTCACTCTCCGACTCGATCTTCGACCGGAAGGTGGTGCCGTCGTCCGGCGAGAGGGCGTAGCAGAAGATCTCCACCATGTCGCGGTCGTGCATCCCCGGCACCGACTGCATCAGATGCGACGTCGGGTGGTTGCCAAAGTCGGAGCTGACGTAGCCGATCTTCAGTCGCCTGGCGGGCTCCTTCTTGAAGCTGTACGGCATCTTGTGGAGAATTTGAATCTTCTCGTAGCAGAGGGCGGCGTGCCGGGCGGCAATGGCCTTGCGCTGGTCGTGCGACAGCGGGTAGAGCATCGAGTGGTGCGGGTGCACCGAGGGCAGGCGATTCTTCTCCAGCTGGTCGGCCACCGTGGCCACCAGCTTGCGCATGCGGTTCTCGTAGTCGCTCCAGTCGCAGATGATCTGCAGGCAGTGCGCCAGGTTGCAGTAGGCGTCGGGAAACTCGGGCTATATTGGAAAGGAAAAAAATGTAAAGTAAATTGCAAAGCAAAAACAAAACCGACATAAGAGCCCACTTCTAGACAGTAGCAATAGTAGTCGAGAGTGCAATTACCTTCAGCTTGAGAGCAGTTCGATAGGAGCCAATGGCTTCCGGAATGTTTCCGGAGTCTTTGTGAATGGACGCCAGGTTGGAATGTGCATCGGCGAAAGCCGGATTAATCTGAATGGCCCTGGTGTAGCACTGCAGCGCCCCCGAGACGTCGCCCATCTCCTTCAGCGTGTTGCCCATGTTGGAGTAGGCGTCGGCGAAGGAGGGCGAGATGCGAATCGCCTCCTTGTAGTGGCCCAGCGCCTCGTGCAGCTTCCCCTGCTGCTGCAGCACCGAGGCGAGGTTCGAGTGGGCGGCGGCAAACTCGGGGAAGACGTCCAGAGCCTTCAGGTACAGCCGCGTCGCCTCCTCAATGTAGCCCTGCTCGCGCTTGATGTTCGCCAGGTTGTTCAGCGAGTCGGCGTGCGTCGGACAGAGCTTCAGCGCCGTGTTGTAGCACTCCTCCGCCTCGCTCACCTGGCCCTTCTCCTTCAGAGCGTTCGCCAGGTTGCAGTACGCGTCGGGAAAGTTGGGCTGCAGCTCAATCGCCCGCTTGTACGTGTCAATGGAGAGGTCAATGAGGCCCTGCTCGTAGTAGACGCAGGCGAGGTTCCCGTGGACGATGGCATTGTTCGGGCTGAGGTTCAGCGCGCGCAGGTAGGCGGAGACGGCCCGGTCAAAGATGCGCGCCTCCTTCAGCACATTGCCCAGGTTGATGTAGGCATCGAGAAAGTTGGGATCCAGCGCCACGGCCTATGAGCAGAAAAAACACGACCAAAAAGGCAATTAGTAAAGTGTCACGAAGGTGTCATTCAGTCTGTGTGAACGGTGATTAAGTTAGAAAAAAATTCAAGGTACTGTACCTTTTCAAAGTGATGAATGGCAAGCCATATTTCACCCTGTGCGTTGAAGACGCATCCCAGGTTGCTCCAGGCGACGGCAAAAGTGGGACAAGTCTCAATTGCCTTCAGGTAGCAAGCCTTTATACATGTGAAAGAGAAAAGTAAAAGGTATTTGTGGTGGAGGAGGAGGAGGGGGAGACGAAGAAGAAGAAGAAAGAAGAAAACAGTTAAATAGTATTCACCAAGCCGTGTGGTGCGCACTTGCAGCAATCAAAATTGTTGACAGCCATGCACAGCCATTTTGATCGTTCGCCGCTGCCATCATCGCCGCCGCCGCAGTATGCAATCGCCGCCGCCGTCGCAAGCATCGCATGCGCAATCTACGCCGCAATTTGGGAGCACAGCGCAAGGCCCCAATTCTAAAACGCCGCCTCGAGAAAGCGCGCGCACATTCTCGAGAATCGCTCGCAAGGTCGCGCAATTGTTCGCAGTCGCATCGCGCAAAACGCTTGATCTCATGGCTGTGCAAAAGAAAATGAACCAGTCATCAGCGTCCCCCACACATTTCCCCGCAAGTGATGTCGAGAAGAAGACACACACACACACACACACAGCGAAGAACAGTTGACACGACCGAGTGGACAACGAGAGTGGCATTGTTGTGGTTCGGTTCGGGGCAGTTGTCGGCTGGTGCTGTTTGCAGAGGAGGAGAGCAGGGGGGAGATCGTTCAGGGCAGAGAGACAGAGTGAGGTGAACGGCTAAGAACACAGCAATCATTACCACTTCGATTTACACCATTGGACAGTGCGTGTCACAGTGTGCGTGAGTGTGTATCTGGGCAAATCGTCTCCAAGAGTGCGACGGCAAAGAATGGAAAGGCGCAAAGTGAGACATCCAATGACCACACCGTGAGACATTGAACATCGCATGTGTGTGCGTGTGTGTGTTCACCATGTGGTAGACTTGCGATTGATTGATTGACATGAACACCCCCGCATCACTATTTGTTTTTTACAACTCTTCTTTGACCCTGGAATACTTTACCGTACCTTTGAGAGCGAAGGTGGGTCATTTTACAACTGTAAAAAGTCTTAACATCGAGAAAAAGAAAGAAAAGAAATTGATTATTAAGAAACGGTTCAATATTTTGGAAGACCTCGTGTCTTTTAAAATGGGCATTTTAAGAGAAAACAAGGTGGACCTCAATTGTTAGGGGAGGAGAGGAGAGAGGGAAGTGGAGGGGGGTTTGGCAAAACTGGTGCAATACTGGGCATTCTCTTGCCGAGCATCGTAGCTAGTGTCCCTGTAGTGGGTAATAAGCTGACTGGCACTCTTTTTTCAATGCCCTGTCTGACGCATCAGATCAGATCAGGGAAGCTAGGCTAGGCTAGGCTAAAGGCTAACAAAAACTAAAGGGGATCTCAAAACTTCCTGTGCATAATCTGACGGCTGCACTTTTCGGCAGATTCGGGTGATGATTCACTTGATTGTTGGCAGTAGCAGTGGTGTGTAGTAAAGGTAGGTGTAAGCAAACACAAGAGGTGCGCTAGGGGGTTAAAACATTCAGGTCAAAGTAAAGGTTACGCGCGCGCGCCCGCTCGCTCGCAGATCTGTAACTCGGCGCGAGTTACAGAGCTTTTCCCTATGCAGCGCAAAATGTGTTGCCCTTGAAAGTTGTGTTGCGGCAGCGCAACGACAAAATTCGTAGCAAAAATGCAACAGAAAGTGTGACGCCTTCTAGTTCGGTGATTTGCAGCAGAATCGCAGCAGATTGCCTACTATTCGCAAAAGCAGCAGCAGCAGCAGCAGCAGGAAGGGAGCAATAGTAAATAAGGGGTTTAAAACCAGCTCTGCAACAATCAAGTGAATCATTTTCAGGACAGTGATCGCGAATAAGATTAACATGCAGAGGGTTAGTGTATTAAAGTTAACATGCACTAAAATTAGAAGAAGAAAGGTTTGTCGTGAACGCGAATATGTACCTTAGCTTCGTCCAGTCTATTTAAAGCCTTTAACAAGTTTCCCAGATCACTTCGAACACAGTACAGATCCTAGGGTGAATGTAAATAGCAGAAATACAGTGAGTACAGAAAGTGGGCATCAATTTGACTGTCAGTACACTTACCGGGTTATATTGCAGTGCTGAGACGTAAGCCTGAACGGCTTGTTCCATTTCACCGGCCGCAACAAGTGCCGCCGCCAGATTAATGTATCCATCAATAAAGTCAGGCTTCAGGCGAACTGCCGTCTTGTAGTTGTCCAGAGCCTCCTTCAACTGATGGCGCTCTTTGTACACATTGCCAAGATTAGAGTACGCCTCGGCCAGTAGCGGATTCTGCTTAATGGCCAAGTTGCTAAAGTGCGCCGACCTTTAACATGATGATGAAGAGAATCGAACAAAATTGTTTAAAACGAATTCAAAACTACAAAAAACACCAAAAGTACCTTTCAAAGTTTCTGCACTGGAAGTGGATTGAGCTGAGAAGCAGCAGAACGCCAGTGTTTTGATGATCTTGGCGCCATAGCTGCATGCAGTGCCTTTCGGCGTTCTCGTAGTCGCCTGCTTGGTATTCCCTGTGCGACAGTTCGGCTAGGCCTGGGAATAATAATAATGGAAAGAGATACCAAATGGAAATGAGTAAGATGAAGCACAATTTGAGGGGGGGAAGCAATTCAAATCATCATCATCATCAATAGAAAAGGGGTGAATGGTGCAGCGCTGCAAGGCACACACACAGGCACACAGACACTTGCGCCATCCAGAGCTCGTGTGCCGCGCTCATGTGTCCAGAAAAAGAGTGGCGGCTTCGAGGTAAACACACATCGGAAAAAAGAATCCACCAACAGAACTTACTCTGAAAAGCCGCAGCCATTTGGTTGGTGCTGTTCATCATTGGACTGCAAAGTGAGTGCTGGACGTTGAATGTGCACACTGGTGGATGGTCACTCGGGAGAGCGTCTGCTGAACTCTTGCATTCGCAATGAGGCTCAGATGAGAGAATCGAGTGGCGTCGCAGGCGAATTCTCGGGCGGGTGAACAGCAGGAGGAGGCTTCGAGGAAGATCGTCGTCGTCGTGGTCGTGGTCGTCGTCGTCGCAGTTGATGGCGGTGAATCACAGCCCCAGACCCTTCTGACAACTTCTGATCCACTTCGAAATAATATGAAGAGAAATGAGAGAGAGAGAGAGACAGTGGTCTGCCAGTGAAGCGCGGACAGAGAGGCAGAGTCGGGGGAGCTGCAGCTGCTTCTGCCAGCGGTTACTTTCTTCCCCCTGGTGGTGGTGGTGGTGGTGGGCCGCTGGGCGGAGCTAGTGAGAGCAAGCGAGCGAGCGAGCTCAGCTTGTACTCGACCAGTTATTGCTTCAGTAGTAGTACTGCTGCTGCTTCTGCTGCTTCTGCTGCTTCTGCTACTGTGTAGGTTGCACATGCGCTCACTCTGCGGCTCAGGGGACCAGCCACTTAGCGGAAGTTTGGATTTGGCTACTTTTCAGTGTGCTCGCATTAGCTCGCTTCAAGATCATCTCGAGTGAAAGCCAAATGTTCAACTTTTGAGTAGAACCAGAGGTTTCTGAAACAGCAAAGCTGACCTCTTCAGAGGCTGGATGACGCTTGGTGGCTGCGCTGAAGTCCATACTGAAGGTGGGCAGCAGCGCCTCCAGTGTGGGCGGTGCTGCCCAACCACCGGCCCCCCTTTGGGGGCAGCTTTCTCGGGTCCTGCTCGAAATCCAAAAGTGGGAGTGCCCGCCAAACCTTTTTCGGGTAAAGTCGTAGCCGTAAGAGGTCAAGATGACGTGATTTGAACTTTGCTCTGCTGCAGCACTCTCCCATTGTATTAGATTGGCAAGTATCGCCGAGGAGCAGTAGTTCTCTCTCTCTCTCTCTCTCTTTCCTCCTGCCTTAGCGCGCCTGAGTATCCCTTTTCAGGCGCCAGTGCTCGTAGTAGCCAGCTCGACTGGTTCGCCCCCAACGGCACCACCTGCCCAGGCCCACCACCGCCACCGATGACGACTACTCACCAGCACCGAAGATCTTTCTCTTTCCCTCCAGTCATTCTTGCTCATAGTGCAGCTGGCAAAGGCAAAGGGGGAAGATGATGATGATGATGATTGGCACAGAGGCACAGAGTACTACGACTACAGTCTCTCTATTACTGCAGTTGCTTTGCCCTTTCCCTCCACTGAGGAGGAAAGCAGCAGCAGCAGCTCGTCGAGCTCGATTGCTACGCGCATCATCAGAGTCTCTCTCTCTCTCTCTCTCTCTCTCTCGTTTTCTCTCCTTGCCTCTATCAGTTCAAATTTCACTGGGCGCGCAATGTCTCTTGCCCCACCGCCACCGCCACCACCACCACCTTCATCCTCATTGTCGTCGTCGTCGACGACTACTATTGCAGTGGAAAAGTTTCCTCGCCACGCTACGCTATCGCCGAGTTAGTCAGTGTAAAAGTGTGTTTTTTTATTATTTAGAAAAACAGTTTTGTACATCATCACCAGTCTGTGAGTGTGTGTGTGTGTGTGTAAATGTATAGTTGTCAATAGTGGGCAGTTGTACAGAAAGTTATTTACAGGACAGTTCTTGGCGGGTGAGAAAATTGGGAATTGAGGGAATCTTCTCTGGCATCACAAAGCTCGCTGAATGTGGCTACAACTGTGTAAAGGTATATCGTACAGGTAAAAAGCTGAAGGGTAGCAGCTGAAAAATGAGAAGAGAAAATGTACAAAAAGTGTCAAAAAACTGAATGGCAACGTTGGTGTCTGTACAAAGTGTATAAAAATAAAAAAATATCGGTCAAGTAGATTTGTGCACAGTTTGACTAGAAAGTGTGATCTGTGGTGTAGAATTGTAAAGCTGCTGATGCTGCTGTTGTCGATTTACCAGACTCGCTGAAAGACGTTCTTGTCCTTCTTGGTGGCGGCGACAGTGCCACCGGTGCAAATATCATAGTTGTCGGCATCGTACTCCGAACAGTTGAAGGAGTTCTCCGTCATGGCGGCGTCATCGTCTCCGACGCCCGTCCCCGAGTTGTTGCTGTTGGAGTTGCTGCTGGAGTTCACCCCAGCGGACGCCACCGCCATAGACGATGGCTTTCGGTGGCCGATGACTACGCCTCCACGACCTCCGCCTCCTCCTCCGCCTCCTCCTCCTCCAGTGTTCATCACCGGCGGACAGGGCGGCGGCACCTGCGGACTGAGGTCCTGCAGCGTGAGAATGCGCGGCACGGCGGACAGCTCGCTGACGCTCGGGCTGAGGCGAGAGAGCGGCGCGTGGTTGATGGCCGAAGAAGAGGAACCGTTGTTTTTTGAGTGGTGGTGACCAGCAGTCAAGTGGTGCAGGTGGGCGTCATGCCGATTGCGAAAGCCCTTGTAGTGGTAGACAATGTCAATGTCGGAGGGGGCGATGCTGCTGGCGTTCTCCAGGTCGTAGTGCTCCGCACTGGCCATCAGGTTGCTGTAGTTGTCGGCGTAGTTGTTCTCCGAGGGATGGCTGCTGCTGGTGGTGTGCACCGTCGAGTTGTAGATGCTGTTCGAGCTGGCCTGCATTCCACCACCACCACCGCCACCGTGGTGACCTCCGGAGCTTCCCTGCCGCTGATGGGCAGCGATGCGAGAGGCCACCACCGAGGCCGACTCGCTGCCATTCGTCACCGATTGATTGGAGGAAAGGTGATGATGCTGAAGCATTTGCTGCTGCTGCTGCTGCTGCTGATGTTGCTGCTGCTGTTGAAGTTGGAGTTGATGCAGTGTTGGTCCACTGGCGCCGCTGTTGCTTCGGCTGTGAATGACTGATTGAGCATTGACAATGTCAGGTCGTTTGCCCGGAGATACTCGGTGCTGCTGCTGCTGCTGAAGGTGCTGCTGGTGGTGGTGGAAACTGTTGCTGGCGTTGCTGTTCACTCCCAGCGAGTGTTGTCGCTCGTGACTGACCAGCTGATCAGCCGTCCGGGGAAAGCCATTGTTGACGCCCTTGTTGACCATGTTCTGATGGTGGTGAAGAAGCTGCTGCTGCTGCTGTGGTTGTTGCTGTGCAGTGCTCTGCAAGGTGGAAGCGGGCAACATGCTCGCCATTGGATTGATCGCGGCGTTGTAGGTGGGCCCGACCACCGAGCGACCAACTGTGCCTCCGTTTGAGGACTGTTGCTGCTGCTGCGCTAGCTGATTACGATTGCCGTTTACGGTGGCACTGCTGGTGGGCACTGATCCAAATCGAGCCGACGAGTTCTGCTGAGCAAGCTGGGCGGCACTGGAGGGCGGATAGGGCGAAAAGGAGTTGAGAAAGTGCTTCCTCGGTGAGACGCTGGGCTGCTGATGGTGGTGCACCTCACCACGCAGCTGGTGGCTCTTCTTCTGATTGTGGTAGAAGAAGAAGCTGGTGGAGATGACCAGAATGAGGACGACAAAGAAGAAGACCACCAGAATGACGCCGATGGACATTGGGTCGGGGCGGTTCGGATCGATTCGGTAGGATTTGGGATCTGAAAAAATAGAAGTAAAAGTCAGTTTTTGAATGGTTACAAATATCAACAATTAAAAACAACAACTCACAGTAATCAACAAAGTCATCAATGTCGCCGACGAGGACGTCATAGGCCAGCGTGGCCACCCGTCGGTACCAGCCACTGTCGGCGACCTGCACCAGCAGCGAGTACCGCGTGATCAGCTCGTAGTCCAGTGAGTGCGTCAGCTGAAGCTCCCCCGAGCTGCCGTTGATGGCGAAGGGGCTGAGCAGCGGCGCCAGCTCGCCGATGTTGGCGACAATCTCCGCGGCGGTCAGGTTCCGTCGGAAGAGGTGCGGATACTTGTCGCGGTAGTTGACCGCCAGGTAGGCGGTGCTGTTGCCGTTCCAGTGCAGGGCCGTCAGGTTGAAGGAGTAGGTGAGGCGGTTGTTCGCACTGCTCTCATCGCCGTCCACGGCGCTGAAGTGCTCCACCAGTCTGCTCTCCGTCGGTCCCTCCCTCAGTGTGGTGCTGTTGCGTTCGGCAACGTTGGTAAAGACCGGACTGTGGCGATTCGCCTCGGTCACCTGCAGCACCACCGCCAGCAGGCGATCCGGTGATCCACCGCCGCCGCCGCCGCCGCCGCCGTAGCCATTGTCCACGGCGATGCGGTAGCTGCGATTGGCCGCCAGCCGCGACTGTCCGCTGAACAGTAGCTGATTGTAGCTGCTCACCACGAGGCCCTCCTCGGACTTGACCGTCAGCAGGCTGTTGGCAGTGTACAGGAGCGTCTGGTTGGCCAGATCCACGGGGACCACCACCAGAACGGTGTCCCTCGCTGAAGAGGCGTCTCTCTCTTCAGAGGCATCAAAACAGCGCACCAGGACCTGTACTTCACTGAAACGCGGCAGCAGCCCCCTGTCAGCGGCCACCACCGTCAGAAAGTGCTGATTGAGAAAGGCCAACTCCGGCGGGTAGACCTTCAGCGGCCAGCGGCGCCCCTCCTTCAGCCTGATCTCCCCCGAGTGGGCGTCCACGGTGAAGAACTTGGAGCGTGTCTTCAGTCGATAGCTGACCAGGCCGTTGGCGCCCTCGTCCGCATCGCGGGCCCGCACCTGACCGATGACGGTGGTCTGGTTGGGGGCGCGGACGGGAAGGCCCACATCAAAGCGGTAGCTCGCCTGCTCAAAGGTGGGCGTCACGTCGTTCTCGTCGAGGACGTAGATGGTCAGCGTCGTCTGCGCCTTCCACCCGCCATCATCGGCGCTCACCGTCAGCATGTACTCCTGGCGCTGCTCTCGGTCCAGCGGGGCGGCCACGTAAACCGCCCCCGTCACCCGGTCAATCTCAAAGACGTCCGTCTTGGTGAGCAGATCGTAGGAGAGGAGGTTCGAGTGACCGGCCGGGTCGTCTCGGTCGATGCTGGTCACCTGGATGACCAGACTGCCGACGGGCGTATTCTCGGTGATGTTCACGCGAAAGAGGCGGGTGAACCGTGGTGGGTGGTCGTTTTTGTCGTCTGGGGAAAAGAGAGAGAGAGAGAGAGAGAGAGAGAGAGAGAGAGAGAGAGAGAGAG
>JAALOO010001706.1_pt1 | contig 13851 bp, 13 predicted proteins | sample 7257641 | NCBI WGS metagenome assembly JAALOO01 (sample SAMN14085613, study PRJNA598686) | mite metagenome | biome: ENVO:01001000; feature: ENVO:01001002; material: ENVO:01001226; isolation source: single female mite from University of Michigan culture on fish food culture... ... | reverse complement strand
ATTAACATTAAAAATAAAAATTTATTTTTTGTAAAGGCAACAAATATCTTTTCCGAATTTATCGTTTGTTTACGATATCTCTAGGGAAACTTAGGACCGCTGGTTTAACTTGATGGTCGGATCCAGCTCTTCGCTGGGGAATATTTTTGTTGCGTATAAAAAGCCCTAGCAATAGCAAACACTTGCTCACATGTGTTCTACTCACAAAACTTTGACAACACTCAAACAACCTCTCAGCTTTTAATCCTGACTTAACTCAGTTTTCACTTCAAAAACATGGATTCTTTCACAACTGCAAGCGAGCTACATAGCTCTACTACTGGTTCACTTCATTCGTCACCTGATCAAGTCAGCGTTGTCCCGTCGAAACCCAACAACCTACAATCTAAAAACTTTTTCGATGACTTTGTCATTGTTCCAATGCTTGCTGAAGTGAAAACTTCTGAATTCTCAAAAAACCGCGTCGATGTTAATGAAACGGCTAATGAATTGGAAGAAATTCTTGAACCTGTATCTTCAGTTAACCCTCAGTCCAATACCTTGATACAGAAACTGATAAGCACTTTATCCGGTTTTACCAGTCCAGCCACTGTTCTGAACAATCTGATCGCCAGACTGAAGAGCATCAACAGCATCAGCAACAATCGTCCACTGGCCTCTGCCAGTGAAACAATTGAGCAGATAACAAAGCACCTGAGAAAGCACTACCCGGCACCTATTTGCCTAGGCAAGCTACCTTCTGAGGTAGCGGACCAGCTACTGGGCGCACTTAGCCTCCACCTGAATGCCTTCTGGAGTCAGGCTAGCTGGAAGGAAAACGGCAAGTACTGGCAAAAAGAGTACAGCACCGAGGTGATGCCCCTTACAGACCACACTACTGATGACTCCCCGCATGTCACCTTTCTGTATGCCTTTGAAAAGTTGATGATGCATTTCAGCAGTGCAAAACTGGCATCAAGTGGAACCGGCCTGTCCATGCTCATTCGAGCACTTCTTCCCTTTGTCGCTCTCAGCTCATCGGCCAGCAACTTTAGCAGCAGACACTACCTGATAGACAATCTGTACGACGATATTTGTGACATGGAAGAAAATGTCCTGGAGCTACTTGGTGGGCAGATGTTCAACCTTACTGGGCTCATCAAAACGGCATTTGAGCAGTTTGAAGTCATTCAGCGTCAAGATGCCAAAGAGGTGAACTTTCTTGCGCCAAAGTTTAGCAACTTTTACCCAAACGATGATGAAGTGAAGGAACAATTGCTGGCCGCACTAGGTAACGCCATAAAAAAGTGGACTAAGCTGCTGCCAAAAAATGACGGAAAGATTGATGAAGGTCTTTTGCTGCTGATGTGCCATCAGTCAATAGTGAGCTTTGAAGGTAAGTGGAGGCTCTTGTTTACATTGAGTCAAGTTTTAACATAACTTTTTCTCCCTAGATCAAGGCAACTTGATCAGAAAGAGTTTCCACGAACTGGCCACTGCTAAGATGATTGTTGAAACCATCGTCAGCTATCGTGGTGTGGAAGTTTGGCTGGACATGAAGTCAGTATTTGGTGCTGCAATTGCAAGCAATGAAAATGTTGATTTTCATTCACTGACAATCGTGAAGTACATTGAGTTGATTGGATACGCTTTTCCAAGTGTGAAAGCTGCTGCAAAAATTAAAGCTGCTAAAAACAAAGAAGTCGATTTGTGGGCCAAAGAAAAAGAAGAAATCAAGCAAAAGATGATGTTGGCTTTGGGACTGATCAAAAACAAATGATTACTGGCAAAAGGTAAGTTGCTTTACTTAACTACAAACAAAACCAATTTTTTGATAGCACATTTTTACAATACCCATTTTATATATTTCAATTCATTCATTTTAATAAAACTTCATCTTATTTCATAATTGATATTTGTCAATTGTTACTTTGAGACACTAGCAAAAATAGATTAGTTTTATCGTTATGCTTTACTTACTTTTGACATTTCAATAGTTGTTTATCGTTGTAGAATGTCTTTATACAAAAAATTACTAAAATAGATAAGAGCGAATCAACAATTTACCCCTCTGTGCATTTTTAGCGCAGTTTAGTGCAACTTGTCGCAAGTAATAAAATAAGGCAAACCAGTTCAGTTACGCTTGGTCACGCTTCAGTGCCACCAGAAAAAAATGATCATCTTTAGCTGTGACCTTACTTTATCTAACGGTGCAGAAGAAAACAGACCCAGTGCTATCTTTAGCAGCCGCTTGACACGTCATAGTTAGTTTTTTTCTGGAGAATAATTCTCACTTGTTCAAAACAATGTCCAAATGGAGTCAACTTTTCACATTTTTCAGTGGAGTTTTCCATTGCTGCTTGCAAATTCACGCACATTCTTTGTAAGTTAATACAAAAATTTTTTTAGTTTGTTTTAAAACATTTTTTACTTTTTTTAGTGCTCTCAGCCACGCTGACTTTGAAGCACCATTTGCCTATCCACCATATGCAAACTTTTTCTCCGCCGGCCCCTACGCAGGTCACCTCTTTCGGCGCAATGAGTCCGCCCCCTCAAAGTTTATCGCCATGCCACAGTGCCAGACGGCGCTAATGGATCCCGGCGAGGCGCTAATAAACAAAGTCTGCTCCCGTCTTATTCAGTAAGCAAAAAACAGTCAATAATCTGAAAGGTTGTTTTCTAAACTAACATATTTTTACTTTATCAATATCAACAAAGCGAAAACTCGCTAGAGCAGTCGCTGGTGATCGCCTACCGGTGCTTCACCCGAGACGTCCTTCTCGAAGAGGGTGTCTCCTTCTTTCAGTATCCCTATGTGTACGTGCTCATCGTCGAGCCGGTGACGGCAATTAAATACGAGATCAATGGCAGTGCCGCCTTCGTGTACTTCAGGGCAAACACTCGAAAGGGCGACTGTGAGGTGGTCTCAATGGAGGGCCACTACTCGGGTGATGCCGTCTACAAGAGCTACTCGGCCGCTAGAGCAGCTGTAAATGACCAGTAAGTGCGACATGTTTAGCCTTTTTTATCCCTTGCTGACTCACAACTTGCGCCTAGATACTGTCTTAACTGTAGAGAAGACCTAAAACCAAAGAGACGCATATTCACCTACAGCGACGTCCAGTACGACGGCAAGCCGGAAGAGTTTAAAGACGGTAAAGTTTTTTATTTTATAGACTATTTGTTGTTTCTAAAAAAACATTCTTTGTCAGACGTCAATCGGACGAAATTTGAGTTAACATTCAACTCTATACTTGACCCGTACCTCAAACTGACCTCTTTCGTGGCCATTTACTACCAAGAAGATGCCAATAGCGACTTTGTCCCCTTTTGTTCGGCTTACCTTTTGAACAAAGGCATCGCTTTTCTGAACATTTTTGAGTGCAAGCTACCGTATGTTTCTGGCTAAATATCAATTGATTTCTTTCTAACCAGTTTTGCTTTGTTTAGAGAAAACACTAAAAACTACGTTGTTGTGCACCGGTGCTTCTACGGCACTACAGAAAACGAATATTACCTGAAAGAAGATAAAATTGAAAGAATTCGAAAACGAGATGACGGTGCAGAGATATACTTTCATCAGCACTGGTTTGCAAAATGTCGACCTACTTGGGAAGTGACAGCTGCGTCCGAGTCGACAACAGTCGACATTAAACTAACTAACAAAGGAGAGCTTTAATTTAATTAGTTCAGCATCATCATCATTGACGTTAATTTAAATTTTTTAACGTTTCATTAATATAAACAAAACCAATTTTGTACAATTAAAAGTTAAATGACCTTTAAAAATAATTTAATATACAAAATGCCGAAAAGTATTTAAGTGTGTTTTGCTTGAAATAGAAAGTATTCATTGATTTCAATTTTTTTAAACATGAAGTTAGCTATTCATGCAACTTTTCTTTTAATTGTGCTCCTCAGTGAGCATTACGTGGCAGCAATATCACGTTCTGCCAATTTGGATCAACTCGAAACTGCCCTTAACCGACTGAACATTTCAACCAACGTAAAACTACTTGACTACTTTCCAAACTTGAAAGCAAAAGCAGTACAGGTGACCAAAGTCTGTTACCAGCCTCTGCTCAACTACAATGGCACTGTCATGGCGAACATCTTTGAGGATGACATATTCACTGTCGTAAAACGATACTTTGTATGTTCAAGATCAGGTTTTTTTAATTTTAATTAATCCATTTTTTACTGTCCACCAGAAAGTAAACTTTCAACGATTGATGGGTCTTACGCTGAACAAAGTTCTCCAACGAATTAAACACTTACTAGAGAATATTGGCAAACTTGCAGAGAGCATCTTTGAGTGCCAACGGTTGGAGCCCAAAAAATTGAAAAAACAACAGCAACAGTGCTTGACTTCACTTGGAGACATGGTAAACATTCAATTGTATTACCCAATTTAAAACTAATTTACAAGTTTTGCACTCTTAGTCTCCTGAAGAAAAAGCTCGTTTCTACTTGCCCAAGGCACCGCCTCCTCTGGGCGACTCTGAGGTAAAACCCGAGTCGAACTCGAGCAAGTGCAGCAAAACGCTGCTGCCCGGCGAGGCAGAGCCCCCGCCACTGTGGGACTGGCGTAACCTTGGCATCATTACGCCGGCCCGCGACCAAAATCCCTGTGGCACCTGCTTCATCTTCTCCGCCGTGGCGGCAGCAGAGAGCGCCTGGCGGCGCTTCAAGGGCGGCAACACCTGCGACAAGTTCAGCGAACAGGCCATTCTGAACTGCATCCGCGACAGCATCAAGCACCCGGAGAATGATCCCTGCCTGACCGGCATTGGCGGCTGGCCCATGGAGGTCTTCCAGCGGATGAGCACCTTTGGGGCGACGCCACTGGAGGAGGCGCCCTACCTCGCCAAGTGGCAGCCCTGTCGGGATAACTACACGACGGTGGCAAAACTGGCCGGCCAGTGCTACCACTTTAGTGAGTACTCCAAGAAGGGAGAGGCGGGTGAAGAGCTGCTGAAGTTGATGCTCTACCGAAACGGCCCGCTGGCGATTACCATTTGGACGAACGACTTCTTCAACAACCTTTGCCCTGGGCAGGTGTACGAAGGGCCGTGCACTACTGAACAGCAGTACTACCATGCTGTTCTGCTGGTGGGCTACGACCAGCAGTACTGGTACCTCAAAAATAGCTACGGCGGCGCCGGGTTCTGGGGCGACGCGGGCTTCTTTCGCATGCCCAGGGGACGCAATGTTTGCCATGTGGGCAATGGCTATGCTGTACCGCTTTTTGAATTGTAGTGTGTTCTTTATTAAATATAAATGTGCTATGGTTTAAAAGTAATAAAGGTATTTAATCCTAACTGATAAACTGCTTTTTTTTATAATCAAAATGATAGTCACTTTGGTAACCTACCAAGTAAGAAAACGGTATCACAGCTGTTTATTCCAACAAAACACTCCGTTGCATAAAAAAATTATTTTTGCAGTATAGTTTGAGATGTTTAAAAGTAAGTTTTAAAATTATGTATTTAAAAAAATAACATTTTAAAAAATCATTTTAGTGGCTGAAACGCGGTCATTTCGTCGCCACCTATTTGTAGGGTCAAACACCGAAGAAGTAAACGTTGGTCCTCTTCAGCCCTTTTCATCTTATCAAAGTCTATTCAAACGACGCAACCAATCGCTGAAAGAATGTTTTCAACTTAAACCTGAATTACAGGAAGCGTGGACTACTGCTCAAAAGAAAATAGAATCTAAACTAACTCCAAGTGATAAAGAAAAAAGAGAAAACCTTGAAAAGGAGGTTAAACTATTTTCAAGAGATGAAACAGAAAAGGCAATCATTGAAAAAGAGATAAAACTAATTTCAAGTAATGAAGAAAAAAGGGTAAATCTTGAAAAAGAAATCGAACTGTATGGAAAAGATGCCATCATTTCTGCCATGGTCTACTCAACGAACGTTGAGGTTGTCGATAAGTTAAATAATAAGAACACAATATACGGTCATTTCAATTCATACACTCGCGCTTTTTCTAATGGAAATTCGCGTTACAAAATAAATCTAATTGATGTCGGCTTGATGACTTTGTTTGAAAACTTGATCAACATGCAGGAAAAATCTCCAGTAATTGAGGCAGGTACCAATCTTTACAGAGGTTTTGAAACAAAACATTCTCTTAATCTGAAAATAGGTCAAACAACAACACTTGGATATTTTGTTTCTACTTCAAAAGACTTTAAAATTGCATATAATTTTTTAGAAAATTCTGAAAACCGGTCAACAAATGTAAACAAAAGATTTATTTTTGAATACAGTGGTCCTCTTTTTGGCATTGACATGAAACTTATGTCAGAATTTGCATATGAAAATAAAATTCTTCTTTTTCCTTACCAATCATTTATTATTGATGACATTGCTCAAAATGGTTCTTATACAATTGTTAAGTTTTATCCCCAGACAGAGAAAGCAGTGATGTTATTAAGTAAAATAAGTTTACATTTCCCTGATCTGGCTGAAACACTGCAATTAAAAACCGTTTTAAATTTCGTTGACGATACATCGCAAACAAAAGCCGTTTTCACTCTGGTGGACGATACAACATCTGAAAATTACATGATAAGCAGTACCGATTTAAAACATTTTTCTCCTTCTTCTAAAATCAAGTTAAAACATACTAATTTTGATCCCTTTTCTCTGCCTAACAGTCACATTTTTGTCTATCGTCAACTCATTGATCGTAATCACAAAAATTTTAGTCTTATAAAAAGAGTTATTTCGTTCTTTCCTAGCTGGGCAATTGATTTATTTGAAGTTCGTTTTATTACACTGGTACCAAATATTTATCTTTTAGAAGCTTCAATTAATAAAAATAGCCCATTTTACTGTAAAATTCAAACGGAAGTTTATCGCGACGGACAACCGAAGTACACTGAAGAGGATTGTTTTTTGTATCGTTTGTCACTTGCAGAACTGAATTACCTGCACAATAATTGCACTTCAAAAGATGCACACGCAACTAGCTTTATTATTAGTAAAAAGGATTTTCCACAAAATAGAGAGCTATTTTACCAAAAATTCAAAAAAGAAGACTACTCACTGATTAAAGTAGCTCATGTTGACAAACATTGGGACACTAATTACAAAGACAATTGGATGGTGTTTGCTCATGCTGATCCTTGGAGTTTTTACGTTGAGAAAAAAGCAGTCGATGGTCTTTTACTTCATGTTAGTTTCAAACTATTTTTTGGTGTTATGGCATGGATTTTTACTCTTTTAGCACTGCTAGGTTATAATCTATTTGTTAAGTTTGCTCTTGGTTACTCTTTGGCAATTATATTTAGTTTTTCAGTAATTACATGTTTTGCATTAAGCTATTGGTTAAAAAATATGAATTTAAATCTATTATTTAACGAGACCACAAATTGGTTTCTATGTGAACAATGTGATCGAAGATGCAATGGGCATTGCTACAATGACGCTACACCTAGAAAACGAACAATCATGCAAAAACTATTTCCTTTTTTATACGAATTTAGTTTTGATTTTGATGCAGACCCAGCTTGGTGGAGAAACTTGCGTTTTCCTGACATGTCTAACTAAAAAATTTTGTTTTTTTATTTTTACTGTTTATTTATTTACACAAGTTTTTTAAAAGTTAAGCAACTTTTAAATATTGTTTAAAAATAAACATGTTTTATTGTGGAAAACTCAGTGTTTCAAGGGCAAAACAAATGTCCCAGCCAGATAAAATTGTTAACAACTTAAAATTGTTTTTTAATTTAAATTATTTTTGTAGTGTTAAAGTATTTTTGTTTAACATTTTTAAAATTTGTTTTTGTAAAATTGTCAAAAATGTTAAAAATATTTAGCAATTTTAAAATGTAAACAATAAAATTTATTCAAGGTTTTAATCATTATCCTTGATTCATTTGGATACTTTGTTTGAAAAAAGTATAAAAACGGTTTCATGTTTGTTTTAAACTTATGGTTTAGCCAAAATGAAGTTTCTTTTTTTTATTTTGTTTTTAACTACCATTTGTTGGGCTTCATCTCAGTTTAACCAAAATCGATTAGAAAATGTTTTGAATAAACTTAAAATTTTTCCCGGTGAAAAATTGGTAGAACATTTTAAGTATTTGCAAGCAAAAGTTGTACCAATAACAAATGACTGTTATAATACAACATTGAACGCAAATGGTGATAAAACAAACATTTTTAAAGAAAATTTAAGAGACGTGATCAGAAAGTATTTTGTAAGTTTTTACTATTTTTTTTAAATTTTTTAAAAATATTTTTAAAACAGAAAGTATTTCCTCGCTCATTGGTCGGGTTATCTGATGAAAAGTATTTCAAACGGGTCAGCACCCTAGTTAACAGTTTGGCAGAGTTTGTTGAAAAAGTTTATAAATGCGAAAATATTAAAAATAAAAGTACACGTCAACAGGGACAGCTATGTCTAACTTCAGTGTCTTCATTGGTAACTAGAAAATTACTCAAAAACAAATTTTAATACATATTTTTGAATTGTTTTTAAATAGTCTTCTGCTGAATTATCTGGTTTTTCAAATCCAAATTTGATATCAAAGTTTTTCCAACATCGTATCAATGTGCCAGATTCAGAATTATGTTTTTTAAATGCACTTAATAATGAAGAGCAACCTCCAACTGAACTTAACTGGAATTCAAAAGGCTACGTTACACCGCCTAGGTATCAAGGTGATGATTGCAATACATGCTTTATTTTTTCGACAGTTGCAGCTGCAGAATCAGCATGGTACCGTTTTAAAGGTAAACCAACTGGTGAAAAGTTTAGTGAACAAGCAATCCTCAATTGCATGTATGAAGGAAAACCAGCAATAGAAGATCCATGCCGTGATGCGAAAGGTGGCCTTCCAAGTTTAGTTTTAGAACACATGATGGAACATGGATTAACACTAGCAGAAAATGAGCCGTACGTCAACAAAACCGGACATTGCGAAAATTACCCAGTAGCGGCCAAACCAGTCAGCTACTGTCGTGGTGACAATGTTGACGATGAAAGTTTAAAAAGGCAACTTTTTCGTAACGGACCACTGATTATCAGAATTGATATTAACAATTTGGGCAATGTATGTGCTGGGCAATCATACAAAGGACCTTGCCCAAAGGAAAGTTTTCACAGTGTTTTGTTAGTCGGATATGATGAAGAATTTTGGTATTTTAAAAATAGTTGGGGAGATGATTGGGCCGATAAGGGATTTTTCAAAATGTCTCGAGATAGCAAATTGTGCGAAGAATGTTCAATTTATAGTGAATTTGAGGTTCCTTTATTTAAAATGTAATATTGATCCTACGTTCAAAACTTACTTGACATATATCTGAAAAAATTGTTTTTATTTAAAAAATATTTTTTATGGTAAAACTTCAATAATTTTGACATGTATTCTAAAAAAATAAATTTTAAGTTGCAATTATCTTTCTGAAAAATTTCTTTTGTACAATCAAAAGTACAACTTTGACGCCATTTTTAAGGTTTTCGCGCATGGAATTGATATTGCATGTGGGATATTGTCGTAAATGGTTTGACGAGAGGAATTAAAAAATGTACTCAATTCTCGGTTAAATTTTTAAACCGTTTTACCGGTCCTCCTTACAGTTTACTTGTTCGTAAAATTCTAAAAAAATAACAATGCATATTAATTTTTTTGAATAGATTCATTTTGACTAGATAATAAAACATCTGGCTATATTATGCAATTCTACATGTTGCCAACTTTAACTTTCTGTTTTACTATTTTACTTCAATCCGCCGCTAGTGTATCTGTAACTCAAGCTGATGTTTGTGTGGAAAAACTTCAGAAAGCTGGCTTACTTAAAAAGTGCCATGATGAAGTGAAAAACCAATGGAAGATCAACCTGCCACCATTTCCATGGGAAAAGATTAAGAGTGGAAGTGAAATACTTGCACCAAAAAATGCAAGCGATGAAGTAAGATTTTTGTTGCAATTTTTTTGAAAATTTTATCATTATTTTTCTTTTCAGCAATGCAATTCCTGGTATGGCCTAATGTACTGTGTTGTTTTTACCTCTTGCATGAACTGTACAGTGAATGAAACATTAGCACTGGAACACATTATTTCCCCAATATCAAAAAGCATTAAATGGAAGCTTTGTTCAAAGTGGCACATCAAAATGGACGACATCGAGGAAGAGGGGACGGCAATTTGCAAATTTTTTTCAACACCGGACAATATTGCTTTTATTGTTGCTATTGTGACTGCAGTTTTTGGTTTGCTCTTGTTCATTGCTTTCTTTTTGTTTTTTCAGTACAAAAAAGAAGAGAAGAAAGCTTCTGAAGCTAGAATGAAAAGGCGGTCACTATCAAAAGGCAACAAGTCAGCGTCACAAGTTTCCAAACAAAGTCTTTACGGTCCTTTTCTTAGCAAGAAAACTTTACTTTTGTCAAAAACAAATAATGAGAAATTTATTCAAATGGGAAGCAATTTTGGTGCTTAGCAGTATTCGGCACACATAAGAGCTATTTTGTACAAAAATAAACAAAATCTTATTACTTTTGTCGATAAATGCACACTTTTACGCAAATTGCTTTGGTGTACGTTTCAAAACTTACCATTTTGAAGAGGAACAGCTGTTGAGCACAGTTAAAAGGGTAGATGGTGATAATCGGCTTTAGGAAAAACTGACGGTGGTGAATAGCTTCTTTGAAAAGCAAAGATGAGACATGCAAACGAGTTGAAGAGATCAGCAGAGACGCCTAACCATCATCATCATATAATAATGATTGCCAGTTTGATTAAATAAACTGTCTTCTTGGTGAATGCTGCAGCATCCTTGAAGTGAATCGCCAATCACGCATATTCAATTTCTTAAAACACTTACAACAATCACTGTACAAAGGGGTTATCTCAGTTGGTAGTGGTTAGAAAGCTAGTGGTAGAAAGCTATCTTCTTTTTTACTGCTTGGTGTCCTTCACCACAAGAAAAGTATTTTACCAGATGTTTATTTATGTGTCAATGTGTCAGAGAGAAAAAAGATTAACCGCTTGCAGCGCCAGCATTCATAAAGGGCAGTCAGTTTTTTTGTTGCAAAAAAACAACACACTGTTGAAAATGCAAAAAACAATAAAATGTTTACTCTACATTTCCAATGTTTTATTGATAACTTTTGTATTCTCAGGGCAAGCTGTTATCGGTAAGTTATTCTACAAAAGGAACTGTATATTTTGTCCACTAATTTTGTGGTTGTTTTGATTCTTAGACCGAACTCACGAAACACAGTACCGCCTAGAACTAATCAAAGACATGACACGAAAAGCCTGGAAAGCATACTCAAAATACGCTTGGGGCGAAGATTCACTAAAACCACTTGAAAAGCGGTCTCACGAGGGCTCTTTTGGTCGCAATTCAGGTCGAAGTATCCTCGCCTCCATGAGCACACTCTGGGTGACTGGGCTGAGGCAAGAGTTTGAGCAGGGAGAACGGTGGATTGACGAGAAGTTCAACTTTAGCAACATCGACGCCAACCGAGGCAAGCTGTTTAACGAGGTGGTAGAGTTCATGGGCGGTTTGCTGTCCCTGTACGCCCTCACCGGCAGAGAGTCGTACCTGAGAAAGGCTAAAGAAGTGGCGATAAACCTAGAAGACGCCTACAGCACTGAAACCGGCCTTCCCTTTAGGTACTATAATCCAAAAACTAAAAAACGTTTGTACGAAGTGAGCTGGCTCTCCGACATTGGCGGCCAGTACCTGGAGCACGCCTATCTTTCTGATTTGACGCCGCAGGACGGCGGACGACAACGGGCAATTGTCAACCGAATTCGGCAGCACCTGAAGGCGGCCAAACGCGCCAATGGCCTCTACCTCGACCATCTACAGGTGGACGGCCGGTGGAGCTCACTGTGGAGTTCCCTCTCGTCGATGAGTCGTGAGTTCTTTGCAAACCTCCTCAAGTCGTACCTTCAGTCGGACGGACAGAATGAAGAGGCCATGGAGATGTACTTTGATGCAGTCAGCGCCATGGTCACCAGTGGAATGCTTCACGTCGGTGGCGGAGGCGATGGCGAGGAGGAGGTCTGCGCCCGCAGTTACTGTCCGGAGGAGGTGGAGGATGAGCGACAGTACAGTCTCTTCATGGAGTACGGGGACTGCTACCTCGGGGCGATGCTCTCCCTCGGAGCGAAGGCAATGCGAGCTCGACTGTTCACCGGAGATGAGACAAAGAGGCAGACGTACCTGAGAGAGGCGCAGAGACACCTCAAACTGGCGGTCAAACTGACGGAGACCTGCCATCGAGCCTCCAACCAGACTTCCTCTCGTCTGGGGCCGGACATTTTCTATGTACAGAAGTTGAAGGTACTCAATGGAAATTATTTTCTCAGGTATTTGTTTTGGAACGGGAAGCTGAAAAGCTGAAATCATCAATTTGTTGCTGTTTTTTCAGTCCTGAACTGGCGGAAAGTTACTTTGTCCTCTGGCGTCTTACACGAGAGCGAAAGTACCAGGAGTACGCTTGGGAGATGGCCAAAGCAATTTATCGGTACTGTCAAACGGGCAGTGGATTTGCTGGCTTAGAAGACGTCAATAACATTACCTCTATTTGGATCGACCACCAGCCGTCGATCTTTCTCAGTGCCACTTTGAAGTACATCTACCTAACATTTTCAAGTGAAAGTGTCCTACCACTAGATCAGTGGGTTTTCAACTCAGCAGGACATCCGTTGCCAATCTGCGGCAGGCAGAACACCTACCCTGCACAGCTGTGCATAACTAACGTATAGTTTATTTATTGGAAAATGGTAAGTATCAGTTTACTATACTAAAAAGTTTTTCTGTTGTATCATTTTAAAACTAATCATGGAAAACTTTTCCTATTTTAAAAAAATTAGTTTTTTAAACTTATGACCTAAGTTTTTTACCGTAAAGCATCAAGTATTTTACAAATGCAGCTAAGGATACTTAACATGAAATTTACAATTAATTTTTTGTACGACTATACAATAATTTTATTTAGACCGACGTCCCCATAAGTAAAGCCATATTTTGCACTAAAAAAAGTTTTAAAAGGTAAATCAATAATTCAATAAATTAGGACTAACTTTGTGTGCCATGTAAAAATGTCACTCGATAATCGCATTTTGAATTTTAAATCTTCTTTGGTGTTTCTTTTTAAATTGTTAACTAAAACTTTTATTATAAATTTACTTGGAGTGTGAATCTGTTAAAAAAATAAAAATGACAAACAACAAATTACTAATTTAATTTTTTTACCTGTTTTGTGCATTGTGCCAACACGTAATGCATTGAAAATTCAAAAAGAAAATGGTAGTAAATAAAAGATCCTACAAAAAGCATAGGTAGTCCTGATACAAATCCATTTGTTATCCACATAGTTTGCACAAGATTACACGGAAGAAAAACAAACAAAATTGCTAAAAACATTTTTCCAAACCTGCACAAATAGATATTAGTTTTCGTACAGTCTATTTTGTCTTACATTTTGTTAGTTGCAAAGAAAAATATAATTGTTTGAAGATACTTTTTGCGGCATAAATAATACAATTGACTAGATACAACTTTTCGGGTTGCCATTTTTAATATAAATGAATGCACTTGCTTCATTCGCATTGAAAACATCATCAAACATACTAAAATTGCAAATGTTTTAACTTTTTTAATTTTTTGTAGTGCTAAAATTTGAAAACTTTACCTGTCAAACAAGAAAAATTAAGTGTCAATAAATGAGAGGCAGAATAGAAAAAAGTCCAATGACCAATTGCTGAAGCAAAGTGAACAAAAAAGTAAAAAATCAATTGTAAAAGAGTATAGTTTTTTAAAATAAACTCCTGATTTTGATAAGCTTCATAAATAAAGAAAATATGAGAAAATGGAAGAATAAAATCTTAAATTGAAAA